>Ga0207160_1057_pt1 | contig 19960 bp, 17 predicted proteins | sample Alteio_BWMinHeat_21_FD_153510 | JGI IMG/M metagenome (GOLD analysis project Ga0207160, IMG submission 153510) | Enriched cells from forest soil in Barre Woods Harvard Forest LTER site, Petersham, Massachusetts, United States -... | ecosystem: Environmental > Terrestrial > Soil > Temperate forest >... | reverse complement strand
CCCAATGCGCTAACTGAGCGCGCCGACTGCCTTGAGGATGACAGGAAGTGCTTTAGGATCTGGAAGGAGATAGACCCGCAAGGTGATGGTAGTATTGTCAACCATCAGCTCATTGAGAATGACGAAAGCTTGCACTGGTTTTGGGAGAGACTCAAGCATCGATTCAATCGCGGTTTCTTTGAGCTGATTGAGGAATCGAGGGGCGGAGGGCATGAACATGATGTCGGTCATTTTTGTGAGCGTGGTCAAATAGGAACCTGCAATGATGTTGGACACTTTTTGTCTAAAGCTTATAAGGTGGAAAGTTTCGCGGGCTCCGTGGCGCTAGCGGTTTACCTCTCGATTCTTCCTTATTGGCCCACTAACATGAAAGCATTGATTGATCTCTTTAGAAACACATTCACCAGCGGGCCGTTTATTGGCTTTAGTCTAGCCATTATCTTAGGTGGAGTGGTTGTTTTTTTTCGAAAGCGATGGCCGAAAATAGGTTATGGAGCCGAAGCCATCGGACTGTTGTGTGGATTTTTTATCATTGCCTTTTTACGATGGAATAACATCGAGGTCCACCAGTTGATTCGCGTCGGCATCGGGAAACATATTTCAACCGCCGACAATCTTTCCGCTGCGCTCGTCATCATTGGATCGATTAACTTCCTTTGGTTTTGTGGATTACAAGGTTCGGCCATCATTGGTAGTTTTATTACCGGAGTTTACGCACAGCTGGCTTATGACAATTTACAAGCGGCAGCCGCAGGTCAAATTCCCACACACATTGTCACCCTTCCATTTTTGAACTATGCTTTTATAGGCGGAGCTGGCACAACGTTATTGCTTCCACTATTTATGATCGGCTCCCGGAGCACCCGACTCAAAGTACTGGGAGGGGCAAGCATTCTCCCCGTTCTTTTTAACGTCAACGAAAGCTTAATTTACCTGATGCCTCTCGTCTTGAACACGTATTTAGCAATCCCGTTCTTGCTCGGGCCTCTCTTCACGGCAGTAACCACTTATTACGCGGTAAAGTTTGGATGGATTCCACATTTTTCGTATTACATTCCTGGAATATACTATCTCCCTTCACCCCTTCTGGGGATGGTCGGCACGACTCCCCGCTTTTGGCTTCCACACACTTTGCACGGTTTCCGGGCACTTGGAAGGCTTGTCATCGCAAGCGGATCGTGGAAAACCAGCGTGTTATCCCTCGTTCAGATTTTCATCCTGACCCTCTTTTACTATCCGTTTTATAAAGCCTATGAGAAAAAAGTGGTGGCTCACGAAGAACGGGAGGCCGCACTGAAACAAGCGGAGAAGATTCATCCTCATCATGCTCAAAACCCTCTCCCAAGCCCTAACGCGTGATTGGAACATCCCTCCTGCAATCCTTTCAGAGGCTATTGCCGCAGAACTTGCACTCGAAAAAGAAGAAGCAGCCATTGAAACCCGTACCGCGCAAAACAGTTTAAAAGTGCTTGCCGCGTTTCAAAAAGCCGGCATCCAGGAACTTCACATGCAAACCACGCACGGCTACGGCTATTTTGATAGAGGGAGAGAAGCGCTTGATACCCTATTTGCAACGATATTCAAAGCAGAAGACGCGCTCGTGCGGCCGCAATTTGTCTCCGGAACACACGCATTGCGCGCTGCGCTCTTTGGGTTATTGCGCCCTGGAGATGAGGTGGTGGTGATTCCGGAAACTCCATACGATACACTTTATCCAGTTTTCGGCCTTCGAAAAACTTCGGGTTCGCTGATGGATTGGGGAGTCAGAGTCAAGCCTACGCCGCTCCCAGATTTACGAAACGTTGTCAGCAGGCAAACCAAAGTTCTCTTCTTGCAACGCTCGAAAGGGTATGCCTGGCGCCCCTCAATTCCAATCGCGAAGCTAAAAAGCATCATTGAAGAAGCCAAATCGCTCAATCCAGCATTATCCGTCATCGTTGACAATTGTTACGGAGAATTCGTCGAAGAACAAGAGCCGTGCGAGGTAGGCGCCGATCTCGTTGCAGGATCGCTCATCAAGAACCCTGGCGGAGGACTTGCCCCAACCGGCGCCTATCTTGCCGGAAAGCATGACGCAATCGAACGAGCCGCCGACGCGTTGATGGCGCCGGGACTTGGAAAAGAGGTTGGGCCTATGCTTGGTTTTTCACGGCTCATATTCATGGGGATATTGCAAGCCCCGCGATTGGTGGGTGAAGCGCTTAAAACCGCTTGCTTTGCAGCTCTACTCTGCAAGCGATTGGGGTACGGTGTACTTCCGGAACCGGGCGAGTCAAGAACCGACATCATCCAAGCCATCGAGCTCGGCTCGCCTGAGAAGGTGCTTGCCTTCGCAAAAGGGGTACAAAGCGCCGGCCCGATCGAGGCAGGAGCCACGCCGGAGGAAGCCCCGATGGCGGGGTATGAAAGCGAGATTGTCATGGCAGGAGGGACCTTTGTGCAGGGGGGAAGCCTCGAATTGTCATGCGATGCGCCGATGCGCCCACCGTATCATCTGTTCTTGCAAGGGGGACTGTCGGCGGTCCATGGCAAGCTAGGGGTTCTATTGGCTTTAGCAGCGATTTCAGGCGTCAACATTGGCCAAGAGAGGATCCTAGCCCTCGAAAAGGAATAAGGGAAGCCTGTCCCAAAAGTCGAATCCCTCGGAGACAGCCTGGCCGTTTGAAGCCTCGAACCTACAAACTCGGAATAACTCATGATTGATTTGAATTTGATATGAACGTTTACATCCTCGAAAACGCCTTTTTCACGCTTCTCATGTCATCCATCGAGGTATTTCCCAAGGAATGTTTGGGATTACTGGTTGGAAGCAAGGGACGCGACCGGTACGTGGTCAATCAGTGCGTCGTCTTTCAAACGGCTGAGCGAACACGAAACGAAGTCTTTTACCCCAGAGACCAGGTTTACAACAAGATGCAACGGTTCCTGAAGGAATATATGCCCTATTTTAGCGTGCTGGGCGACTTCCATTCCCATCCTTATAAAGAACTCGAACGGGAGGGTTATAAGCCAAGCGACGGCGATATTGAGCTGATGGATTATTCCAACGTTTATTTAATCGTCCAGATTCACAAGAAGCGAAAGCGAATGATTTGGAACTATAATCCCTCGGAACAGACAATTTCAGGGACGATTGGGGAGAATTTTATCAAGATTTCCGCGTGGATTCGTAGCCGTGATAACGGAATCAAGGCGGAACAGGCCAACATCATCTGTCGACCGGCAGTAGGGTTGCTGGGGATACCCGAGTGGCTGTCGTAAAAACGCAATCTTTGGCCAAATACTTCGTCGATTTCGGATTCAACAAATCCTCAAATACGAAAAAGTATGCTCCGGTTTGTTGAACCCTCATCTCCTCGTCTTTGACTCAAATCTTGCGTTTTTTGGTAGACGAGTGTTGGCTTATTCAAATGTCATTCCCGCGCAAGCGGGCTGGAGACATGGATGCCGACGTGCCGCCGCCCCAGGATGGGAATAGCGGCGGCAATCTAGGGGTTTAGTCTAAACTTTCTTGTTTGCTTTATCGTCCCAGTAAGTACACTTTGACGTGATGCCGGCCAAACCGGATGGCCTCGCCATAAGTGTTGTAGCACAAATCGATTCGGTTCCCTTTGATGGCTCCGCCGATGTCGGCTGCTACACCCTCACCGTAACCCTCAACATAGACACGGGTCCCTAACGGAACCACGCGCGGGTCAACCGCGACCACACCAAACCCGGCAATCATGCCGGTGTACGTGTGGCCGTTGGCATGAGGTCCACAGCTAATCGGACCTGGGTCGTAGGCGGTAGCTTCCATGTCAAGCGATGGGTAGTTGGAGTACCCACCGCGAGAGGAAAGGTGGATGTGGTGGTTGCGATACTCTGTCCAGCCAGATCGATTTTTGGCGTTTTGAGATGCGGTCTTAGAAGTTGCTTGACTCTGAGCCTTGGGTTTTGCCAGTGGAGTTGAAAAAGCAAACCCTTGCTCAACAACGGTTGGAAAATCTTGGATCGATTGCACGGGGTTGTCAGCTACGGCAAATGCCCGCTGGCATACCGGGCCAAGTACCAGGCCAAGTGCAAATAGAAGTCCAGTGATGATTGGTTTCAAGGAAAGCCTCCTGTGGAATTCTCGAAGGTTCGGCACGGTAATATAGCCTAGGATGTTCCCGTCTTCAGGGGAAAATCCTCCTCCCATATTCCGATGGGTTACGGCACTCTGATGCCGATCAATCCTCTCCATATAGCCTTTTTATCGGCACGCCCGCTTGGGAGGTTTGATATGGCTAGGATACCACACCCTTGTTAACAACGTTCGGGGGTTTTGTTAACATTCTGTCCAGGTTGTTAACAGAATGTTAAATGTGGCTTTTTAGAGGCATTTTTTCAAGAAATCGCTTGCAAAAATGGCTGAAACTTCAAAATCAATTTTTGGAGTCTTTTTTCAAAACCCCGCTTCTGGTATGACGATTTCTTATTGGGACCGCTACTTATTTGATTAAATTATTGACAGGGTTACTCATTGTGTGATATTATTGGTTACAAGGAGTGTTACTTATATTATGGAAAAAAATTCAGAGAAAGCTGTCCGACGAAGCGTGGCTCTTCCAAGGAAACTGGTCGAAGAAGCGCAGCGAACAGCCCCAGCGTCACTGCGCGGCAACTTTAATCAGCTCGTGGTTGTCTCCTTGAAATTTTGGATTGAGATGCGCAAGCGTCAGGAACTTGAAAATGAGATCGCGCTTATGGCCCGAGATCCCGGCATATGCAATGAAAATGCAAACATCTTGCTGGAATTCGAGCAAACTGAGCTCGATGGGCTTCTGTGATTCGCAGGGGTGAAATCTATTTTGTGGATCTCAACCCTGTTAAAGGCAAAGAGCAAGCCGGCTATCGTCCTGTACTCGTGGTATCGGACAACCTGATCAATGCCCAACCGCTGGTTGCTTCGGTAGTCATGGGGACTGACGCAAGAAATGTGCAGAAAGACTATCCTACGAACGTACGAGTCACTGCAAAGGAAAGTGGACTACCCAAGGATACTATTTTCCTCTGCTTTCAACTTCGATCTCTTGATCCAACACGGTTCGGGAAACCACTAGGATTACTTCTGCCCGATAGAATGAAAGAAATCGATCAAGCACTCAAACTCGTTCTGGGACTGCATGATTAGGAAAGGAAATCACTCCCCCGTCTAAAAACTAGCCAGACATGGTTTTTACTCCAGTATTTCTTGTTTTGGCCTCGTTTGGAATCGTCATCACGATTTTACTCGGCCGCACCTATCCGCCAGTCACCATTCTTGCCATTTGTGAAGCTTTTCTCTTATTTATTTATCTCATCGACTGGTTTCAGATCCCCAAATTGAAAAATCTCCAGTTTGAGCGCCATTACGATAATCCACTTTCCCTAGGAAGCACCCATCAAGTCGACCTGATTGTGCGCAACCACTCCTCCATTCATCTCAACACCATCATCCGCGACGATGTGCCGCTGACACTTTCTGATACTTTTCCCACCGTCAACATGACCATTCCGCCATGGGGGGAAAAAAGCAAAAGTTACTCGGTGTCTCCCACACGTCGCGGCGACTACGAATTCGGCAATCTCTCGATTCGGATTAAGGGGCCTCTTGGAATTGCGGTGCGTCAATTCACGCTCCACGCGAAAAGTTCGATTACCGTCTATCCCAATATCGTCAATCTCTCAATATATGATTTAGCCGTGAAGAAAGGACGAATTCTTGAAACCGGAATCCGACCACTACGCATGTACGGTCAAGGATCTGACTTCGAATCGCTTCGAAGCTATACGCCTGACGACGAATATCGTCACATCAATTGGAAGGCTACCGCCAGGCGCGGAGAACCGATTGTGCAGCAATACCAGGCGGAAAAAAATCAAAACGTCATGATCTTTTTGGATACCGGCCGACTGATGACCGCGCAAATTGGAAAAATTTCAAAACTGGATTATGCGTTAAACGCTGCGCTTCTCATTGGCTACGTGGCATCTCAGCATGGCGACAACATCGGGCTCATTCTTTTTGCCGACGATGTCCAACTTTTTGTCCCTCCAAAGCGCGGCAAGACTCAAATCCGCGAAATCCTCCAGCATCTTTATTCGGTTTCTCCAAGCCTTGTTGAACCTGACTTTGCCAGAGCGTTTCGCTTTTTCAGCACCAAAGTCCACAAACGAAGCCTCCTTCTCATTTTTACCGATTTGGTCGAAAGCGAAATGGCACGCCCGCTCACCGCATATCTTGCGCGATTTTCGCGCCAGCATCTTGGCCTTGTGGCGATGATTCGCGACATGGATATGGTGGGAATCGCCGAATCGTTCCCGATGAATCTCGATCAAGTTTACCAAAAAGCGGTAGCTTCCACGCTCTTGATGCAGCGCGAGCGCGTGACAAGGACGCTCGAGCGGCACGGAACATTAATCGTCGATGTTCCGCCAGCTGCGCTTACGGGGTCACTCGTGGAACGATATTTGGAAGTGAAATTGAGAGGAAGGCTGTAAAAGGAGCCATCATGAAATCGCACACGCAATATTTAACCTTTAACACCAAAAAGAAACGTGAATTTGTCAACATCACGCACGAAGTGGAAAAATTCTTGAGAGATTCCGGAATCAAAGAAGGAATGATGTTGGTGAGTGCCATGCACATCACGGCTGGCGTCTTCATTAACGATAACGAGCCAGGGCTCTGGGGTGACATCGAAGAGATGTTGGAGCGCCTTGCGCCCTCTGGCGTCGACTACCGCCACCATCATACCGGGGAAGACAACGGTGAGGCGCATCTTCGCAATCTATTGGTTGGCCATCAAGTGATTATTCCAGTGACCGCAGGCAAACTGGATTTCGGTCCGTGGCAGGAAGTTTTTTACGCCGAGTTTGACGGCCAGCGTGCTAAGCGCGTGATTCTAAAAGCGATCGGAGAGTAATTGCCTGCACAGCCTTCCAAAAAACGCAAGATTTGGTCTCGGACTTTCCATCCATGGGTCCTCGACACAGCGGCATCCGTGCCGCTAGAGCCAAAGACTAGGAGATGAGTGGTTCAACAAACCGGAGCATAGTTTTTCCCTATTCGGAATATGATGGAGCCATGGATGGCGACTTCCCCTCCGAATCTGAATTTCGCAGGACGCGAAATTATCTTCGAGGATTTGTTGAACCCGAATCGACGCCGTATTTGGCCAAAGATTGCGTTTTACTTCCCTTGGCTTTGAACGGGATGATCGCCTAAAGCCTTCTCCGCAGCCTTGATCAGCAATTCTGCACTTTCCCCACTTTCAGGATAGACCGCAATGCCAATTTTTCCCATAATGCGTAACGCTAACCCATCATTGGTAAATTCGACGTTCCCAAGCTCGCCAAGAATTCGCTCCGCCATTTTCTTGGCGCTATCGTTTCCGAGTTCTGGAAGCCCCAAGATCAGCTTGTCCCCCATTCGTCCGGGGATATCCACCTTGCGGATCAATTCTCGAATAACCTTGCTGCAATGACGCAACATCGGGTATCGCAAGAGGTTCTTTGGATCGGCCGGTTCAGTTTCCGTTTCGATGAACATCATGGAAAACGATCGCCCATACCGTTTTGCCCTTGTAATTTCATCGGTAATCATCTTCGTAAATTGCTTTTCTTTATAAAACTTGGTTAAACTGTCTCGCCCACCGAACTCCATGACTCGCTCCCTTCAATACGTTTTTCCCGTACTTCCACAGCCGAACCAAAGTTGGCAGAGAACTTCTCACTGATTGAACCAACATCCTTCACGAAGAAATCTGCCGACAACACCAGATCGGATATCCCCTTTTCACTCTTAATGCGTAAGAAAACGGGAACATGACCGCGCTCCTCTTGGAGCAAGCTCTTAATCCGCGGAAGTAGATTCCCGGAAACCGCAGAGAGATCAACGGAGATATGGCAGGCGAAACTTCCCTCCCGCTTTCCTTCTGGTTGGGTTACTATCCCCTGGTCAAGGGTAACCTTCCCTGATTTTGCTAAGAATTGTGAAAGTGGAGTGACCTCTTCAGCTAAGATTTTGGATTGAAACGTCGGCTCGTCATCCTCCCCCGCTCCCTCATCTTCTTTGACCGTAACCTTTCCTTTCACCACAACCAGCGCATCATCGATAAGAACCGGATTGCACGCATCGTACACCTTAGAAAAAATCACCGCCTCAACCTGTCCGCTTGGATCTTCCAAGGTGGCAAACGCCATCGGCAGATTGTTTTTGGTGGTGATTCGTTTTACTTGCGACACAATGCCAGCCGCGGTGGCTACTTTATCGCCATGCTCTACCAATCGTGCAATCGGCACCACCGACAACCGTCCTAGAAGTTCCAAATGCTCGTTCATCGGATGATCGGAGATGTAAAGCCCAAGCATTTCCCGCTCCATGATGAGGAGTTTTTCTTTTGGAAACTCATCCACATGAATGGCGGTTGGAATGGGGAGCGTTGCGCCGGTAGCCGCGCCAAAAAACGAAGTTTGCCCGCTAGCCTTCTCGCGTTGAGCCACCGCTGCATACTCCATCGCATCATCAAGATTGGCCAGCGACTTCGCGCGACTCCAACCGAGCGAATCGAGTGCCCCTGATTTGATGAGACTTTCAAGCACCTTCCGATTGACCGCTCGCAAATCAAGACGCGAGCAAAAATCATGAATCGATTTGAAACGCCCGCTCTTATTACGTTCCTCGATAAGCCCTTCGATCGCTTTTTCTCCCACATTTTTGATGGCACCAAGCCCAAACCGAATTCTCCCTTCCACCACCGTAGGAATTGACTTCCGTGTCAATTCATTCGACGAGAGGTTGTCGGCTTCCGTGCCTCCATTTATTGAAGAGTGCGAAGGCTCAGCTACCGTCGTAAAATGCACATCACTCTCATTGACATCCGGCGGGAGCACTTCAATTCCCATCCGGCGGCACTCGCTCACCATGATGCTCACCTTGTCGGTTTTGTCGCCAAGACTTGTGAGCGTGGCAGCCATGAACTCGACAGGAAAGTTGGCTTTCAAATATGCGGTCCAATAGCTGACCAATCCATATCCTGCCGAATGCGACTTGTTAAACCCATAGAGCGCAAACTTATCCATCGTGTCCCAAATCGACTGCGCTACTTTGTCTTCAATCTTCCGTTCTTTAGCCCCAGCCAAGAATTTCTCTTTGTACTTGGCCATGAGATCCACTTTCTTTTTCCCCATCGCTTCCCGAAGCGAATCGGCTTCCGTCATCGAGAAGCCCCCCATGGCTACCGCGGTTTGCATCACCTGTTCCTGATACAAAAAGATTCCATACGTTTCTTTCAGGATCGGCTCAAGAAGCGGATGCGGAAATTTGATTTTGATTTTGCCGTGCCGCGACTTGATAAACTCGCCTACCATGCCGCTTTGAAGCGGTCCCGGTCGATTGAGTGCCACGGTAGCGATGACATCGGTAAAGCAGTCAGGCTTGTAGTCGCGCAGAATTTGTTGAGCGAGCGAACTTTCAAGTTGGAACACTCCCACCGTGTTCGCATCCGAGAGGAGCTTGAATGTTTTCTTATCGTCAAGCGGTATGTTATCCAGCACAATCTCAATTCCACGAGTCCCTTCAATGATTTTCAACGCGTCGGCAATCAAGCTTAATGTTCGTAGCCCTAAGAAATCCATTTTGAGGAGCCCAATCTTTTCAAGCGCTCCCATTTCGTACTGACAAACCACCGCTTCTCCTTGCATCTTTTGAACCGCCACGTGATCCAAGAGCGAATCTTTTGCGATCACCACACCTGCAGCATGAATCGAGGCATTGCGCGGGAGTCCCTCGATTTTTTCGGCCGTCTCGATAAGCTCTTTGATAAAAGGCTTCTCGGCAATCAAAGCTTGAATTTCGGTGAGATCTTTCGCTTCGCTGACCGTAGCTTTTGGAGGGATGAATTTGGCCACCCGATCTACTTCCGGAATCGGCAGACTTAAAACACGCCCCGCATCACGCACTGCGGCACGAGCCCGCATCGTTCCAAACGTGACAATTTGCGCCACGCGTTCCTTTCCATATTTGTCGACCACGTAGCGAATCATCTCGTCTCGATGCAAATCGCAAAAGTCGGTGTCGATATCGGGCATCTTCTTTCGACCAATGTTCAGGAAACGTTCAAAAAGAAGATTGTATTTGAGCGGATCAATCTCAGTAATGCCAAGAAGAAACGCTACGATGCTTCCCGCCACCGAACCGCGCCCCGGGCCAACCGGAATTTTTCGTTCCTTGGCGTAACGAATGAAATCCCACACAATCAAAAAATAATCCGCAAAACCCATCGAGTTGATCACCGAGAGTTCAGTTTCTAACCGCGCCGTCACTTCCGGACCCGGAGAAGGGTATCGGTAAGGCATTCCATCCTGACAAAGCTTCCGAAGATACGTTTCAGCCGAGAAGCCTTCTGGAATCGGATATTGAGGAAGCAAGAACTGTTCGCCAAGCGGAATTTTAAGGTTGCAGCGCTCGGCAATATTGAGCGTATTCTGAATCGAATCGGGAAATTCTTGAAATCTCGGTTCAACCTCGGCGTAGCTTTTCAGATAAAATTCTTCCGTTTCAAAGCGAAGCCGATTTTGATCTTCTACTTTTTTCCCCGTTTGAATGCAGAGCAGAACATCGTGTGCCCCGGCATGCGTTCGCTTGGTGTAGTGCACGTCATTGGTAGCCACAAAAGGAATCTTAAGATCTTTGGCAATCTCAACCAAACCACGGTTCACTTCATGTTGAAGCTTGAGATCGTGATCCTGAACTTCAAGAAAGTAGTTTTCTTTTCCAAAGATATCTTGATAGCTTAGCGCCGCTTCCTTGGCCTTTTGCAAATCTTGCTTCAGGATATTTTCAGGAACCTCTCCCGCCAAACACGCGCTGAGCGCAATGAGCCCCTTCGAATGTTGGTTGAGGAGTTCTTTATCCACCCGAGGCCGGTAATAAAACCCTTCAAGACTTGCAATGCTGACTAAATGAAGAAGATTGCGATACCCCTCTTCGTTTTGAGCAAGGACCACGAGATGGTGCGGGTTGTCATCAAGCTTTGGCGTTCTTCCATGACGACTGCGCGGCGCCACATAAATTTCGCAACCAATAATCGGATTGATCCCGCGTTTTTTCGCTTTCTCGTAAAACTCGATGGCCCCATACAAGACCCCGTGGTCGGTGAGCGCCATGGCTGGCATTCCCATTTTGACCGCGTCATCCAAGAGCTCGTCGATGCGACAAGCGCCATCTAGGAGACTATAGCATGTATGAAGGTGGAGATGGACAAATTGGTTTAATTTTTGCGGACTTAACATTTTTGATACATTCCGCGAAAATTAAACGGGAAAATTTCGCCGACCAATAGTCTAGGACTCAAATCTTTCGTTTTTTGGAGTTCACGCTGTGTGCCCATAGCTTATCATAACAACGACTGAATTTTTTTCTCGAATACATCGATGTCACGATACCCCACAAAGCTGTCGACCACTTTCCCTGACTTATTGATGATGAAAGTCGTTGGAATCCCTTGAATTCCGCCATACGATTTCTCGAGATCAGCGTTTCCAAGAACGATCGGATAATCAACTTTATGTTCCTCAATAAATGGCTTTACCGCCGCGGCTCCTCCCTCATCAATTGAGACGCCGATGATGGCAAGGCCTTTATCTTGATATTTCTTGGAGAGCTCAACAAAGTGTGGAATTTCTTGAGCGCACGGTCCGCACCACGTAGCCCAAAAGTCCAGCAAGATCACCTTGCCTTTGTATTGACTGAGCGTGATCGGTTTGCCCGTCATGTCATTCAGCGTGAAATCTGGAGCTTCTCCACGCGCACCTGCCGGCAGCACCACCTGTTGGCTCCGCATGCATCCAAGCGAACAAGATGCGAGTAGCGCCAGGAGCGAAATTTGAAACAGGTGTCGTTTTAACATGCAGATTCTCCCCATAAAGTTTTGCGGATTTGTGAGCCATGATCTTTATTCTGGAAAGCGAAGGAATCCACCTTTGGAGGCTCAAATTGACCGAAAATTAACATTTTGTTCATGGATATTGGCCCTCAGACATGCTATGATAACGCAATATCGGAGATTAAGGAGAGAAAAAAAATGATAGAAGGCAATATGAAAGTCACGGTAGGTCAACTGGAAACGTGTATGACGGCAGATCGAAATGTATATGCCCACACACTCTTTAACCTTTTGTCAAGAGCGATTCTTCCAGAAGATAGGGCCAAACCGAGCGCTAGCCAACAGCTCAATCTGAGTCTATGGACAGCAACAGAACGGGACTCCTTTCAGCAAACTAGTCAAGAGCTTGCCACCACAATCCAAGACCTTCAAGTTTTGCAAACGATCGTTGAAACAAGCCATCAGATCGGTGTGAAAGTAGACAGAAATGAGCGGGCGTATAGACTGGAAAACGCAGCTCGGCATCAATTGGGTTATTGGATTACTCGTTTTGGCAATTTGCCGGTCGACAAATTAGAAGACGCCAAAATTCGAATTGAAAAAACCGAAGAATTTTTGGAACGATCCGAAGCATGGCGAAACAAGGCAGTCGCGATCTTTAGCTGAATTAAGGAGAGATGAAAATGAATACATTAGACACTAAGATCAAAGTTGGTCAAGTTGAGAAAGCAATCAAACGTGCTTGTGAGGAGAATGCACTAAGGATCTTCACTTTCATGTCTGATGCATTTGTTCCAGCATCAGAGCGAAAACAAAAAGGCATCATAGATTTCGACCGTTTGACACCAGAAGCTCAAGAGAGGTTTGATGCGAGCAATAATGCACTCAAGGAACAAATGCAAGATCTTCGAGTCCTGCGCAGGCTAGCGTTACAAGATAAAAAGATCGATCTTGAAACGGCAAGAAACGACAGAGCTTATAGACTTCAAAATGCTGCTCGGCACTTCATTGAAAAGTTTCAGATCCTCGCCGACAATGCTCCTTTGCCACTCGATAAACAGGAAGGATTCATGAAGGATCTCAATGAGGCGATCATTTTCCTCTCGAAGTTACCTCAATGGTTCCAAAAAGCAAAAGAGATTTCCGCATGATTCATAGACTATAGGACATTTTCCAGCAACCTCGAATCTGATTTCTGCATCTCAGCAATTAAATCGTCAACCGTCAATCTACAATCTCAAATCTCTTAATGGGGCCGTATGATTTGACATCCATGTCAAATCGTTATTCTGAGATGAAGGAAGAATTGGAGTCCATTCCAATTCTTGTTCGGAGATGAAGTCGGTCATCCGTGACCTTCATCACAGTCCGATAGCCGACATCCGTGTCTCCAATTTGTCTGCAGAATACCTCAGATACTTCCTCTCCCATCTGAGCTACGGCGAGATATACATAGGAATGTGGTCTTCAATTCCGAAATCGTCAATCGTCAATCTCAAATTTCTCCTGGGGCCGTAGCTCAGATGGGAGAGCGCGCGGATCGCACCCGCGAGGTCGGGAGTTCGATCCTCCCCGGCTCCACCAGGGAGACTCCATTACGCGTGAATTCAAAGTTTGCATAGACAGAATGCAGCGATCGACCGGTTCGAGCCAAAGCTCCTAATCTTTTTTCACTTCGTTGACGCAGGTCGCAACAAGTCACTCAGGAGGTCAACCAGGTTTTCCTGGTAACCTCGCTCTTGTCGTTCTGATCTCGGAGTACCGCCACTACCCTGCGTTGCTTGCGACCTATTTTTCCAAATGTCACCCCGAACCTCGCTTGGCGAAATGGTGATACGGTGCCGAACGGGATGATTCTCTTCAGAATTTGAATGGCCAGCTTTGGATCGATACGGATCGCCCGTGACAATCTCCAATTGCCCGTCCGGCGTCGTTCCGTTCACGATTCCAACATGCGGGCCGTTGGGGAAGCTTTCCATTGAAAATGTGACCACATCGCCAGACTGAGGGTCGCATCCGCATTCTTTCGGGTGAAACGCTCCCTTGGCTTTGGCTCGCGATTCGATTTCGCTGACCGGAAGCGACTCCAAATGATCCAAGAGAAAAAGCTCCTCCTTACTATGCTCGCCAGGTGTCCCTATAAATTCGATGATCGATCCAATGATTGAAGCATCCATGGTTGTCTCCTTTCATTCATTTTTGTTGCCTGAAATGAGTATAGCAAACCGGCAACAAAAAAATGTCAAAAAGGGAGGTTAGCGGTTATTCTTTTGTTGCCAGCGAAGATAGCTGGGGACCGTCTCCTTGCAGAACACCTCAACCACTTTCGGATCGAAGCTGCTATCAACAGAATTTTGGAGTTCTTTAGCAGCTTCTTCAATCGATAGCGCTTTCCGATAACCACGATCTCGCGTAATCGCCACAAACGTGTCGACCACAGCCAAGATTCTTGCGCCTAGTGGAATCCGTTTACCGACAAGACCGAACGGATATCCCATCCCATCCCATCGTTCATGATGGTGAAAAAGCGCGTTGACATCGTCTTGATATAGCGAATACTTGACGGCAATTCTCGCCCCATACATGATGTGCGCGTGCGCCTGAAGCATCTCGTCAGCCGTAAGTTTTTCTAACTTTTTAAGAAGCGCCGTCGAGATTCCCAGTTTCCCCAAATCGTAAATGTAGCTAATCCGCCCGAGCCTTTCAAGCTCTTCTTCGCTTAGGCCAAGTCCATCTGCCGTTTTCATTGCAAGAAAAGACGCGGCTTTCGAGCGGCCCAAAGAATACGGAAGCCGCTTATCCGCAAAATCGACGATGGCTTCCATGGTTTGTTGCGACCCCTCGATGGCGTGAATGAGCTTCTTCACCCAAGGATACGATCCGGTCACGATGAGAACAAGCCCGACAAACCCATAAAGAAACTGCACGTGGACGCTCGCGTAGACCGAATAGAGCCACCATCCGAATGCCGCCACAAGGCCAGCGTTCACAAAGAAAAGATGGGTGAGCGTGGGGAGATAGAGAGAGATGCTTCGAAATGAGCGGCTAGCCAGCGTTTCTAATCGGACGAGGGCAAACCCAAGGAGAGACGCCAGGAATGCCCACAAGAGAAGTTTTCCGAGAAGAACCCATTGACTTTTAAGCGCTTCCACAAAGGGGACGTCCGTGGAATGTTGACTCCCAAGATTAATCCATCGAAAGAAAATAGACGTGAGCGAGAAGATCATCAGACGATTCAAGAGCCTCCAGAAATGAGCGCGCCTCACTTGAGGCGTGGTCGCGTCACCTTGCAAGAGATAGTGAACTAGCCGCAAGAAACTTCCAAGACACAACACAAGAACAAACTTATCGATGGGAAGTAAGAGCGCCAGGGCCAAATAGGCAAAATCTCCCGGATAGATCGGGAGAATTTTTGGAATTTTCACTTCCATGAATTCGAAAAGGAATGCGAGGGCCGTGATGAGGACGATTTGTTTGTTGTGGATTGGATAGTTGGCAGATGAACAATAATAAGCGGTTCCAATCAGGATAACAAGCATGGCGAAGATTCGAATGAAACCGAGGGATCTCAGTTTAGCTCGAATGGGCGTCACGATTCCGTTCATGATATTTTGTGTGTTGAACGCAATGTCAAACGCGCGGTTTCGGAATCTGATGTTACGAGGAATAGACGGTTGCGGCTTCTCTTCCGGCAGTTCGGGAGGTGGGATCACCCATTGTTCCGGAGGGGTTAATTCCATTTTAGGATGTTTGCCGGAGCGGACGGCACGCTGCTTCCATGCTTCTTCGATGGCCGCGACCACTTTCGGATCGAATTCTTTCCCCGCCCCCTCTTTTAAGGCTTCAAGGCACTCTTCTTCGGTGATGCCGACATGGTACGCGCGATCGGAAGTCCTCGCGTCCCAGTAGTCAGCCACTTTGAGAATCCGAGCTTCAATCGGGATTTGTTCTCTTGTGAGATTGAACGGATAGCCGCGCTGATCGCCGTCGTACCATTGATGGTGAAGCCTTCCGAGATGGATGATTTCGCGCATCGGGAAGTCGGGGGGAATTTTTTGCAATAGCTCGTCGAGCATCGTGTGTTCTTTGATGTGCATGTATTCGTCGGGGGTTAATTTGCCGGCTTTGTTCAGGATCGTGTCGTCCGTGCCGATTTTGCCGAGATCGTGGACTTCGCCAGCCAGCTTCACGCGTTCAGCGGTGGCTTGATCGCACCCCAAAAAGTACGCAATCGTTTCGCTATACTCGGAAACGTGCCCTTGATGGTATTGTGTATAGGGATCCTTCGATTCGACGATTTCGCCGATGGTGGGGAGGGTGGCTTTAAACTCGTCGCGTTCCTTGTGGAGGCTCTGCATTGCGATGCGAGTGATCAGGAATGGCATGAAAAGACCTACAGCTGCTAAGAAGTCGCGATCCACCCAGAAACCTGCTGCACAGTACGCTAAACCTGGAAAAAGCATGAGAGCAAAGTAGTCGATGAACATGTTGGTGAAGCGAAGTCTTTCCCGTACCATTTTAAAATAGTTTTGGTTATCCAGGATGGAACAATAAATGGACATAACAAGAATGTCGGTAAGCGTTAGTAGCGTCAGCATTTTTGTCAGGGCCAAAAGTAACACATAGGGATCATAAAGATCAAAAGAACTTGGGGAAGGAATAAGAAATAGGGCTGGACCAAATTTGAACGTAAGAAACAGGGGAAATCCATAATTGACAGTGTTCACAAGAACATTCCCTACCTTTGGTCGTAGTGGTATGTCACCAATGAAAAACTGATAAAAAATTGTCCCAAGACAATAAGAGGCCAAGGAAACAAATGGCCCGTTTAACGGCAGAAGGAGAAGAACAAATGCACCAACTAATCCAAAGATTAATCCCCCAGAAATATCGAGCTTAATGCTAAAGAGCCAAAATAGAAAAACAAATCCACTCAAAATAAGAACCGTAATACCCATTAGAGGCGAAATAGGAATTGGCGATCGCAGATAGAAAAAATATATTAAAAAAATACTCAGGAATGAAAGAGTAAGAAAATACAAAACCATAAGAGCCCTGTTACGTTGGCTCATCCCAGGGTCAAAAAGCCACCTCAAAATCCCCATCCTGACGTGTAGTTCTAGTTTAAATTGGAAATTCTTGCTGAAAAAATAAAAACCGCAACAAATTACACGCGGTTTTAAATTGTACTAAATTCATCTTTATAAACTTGCCAAAGTTATCGGTCCAATTTTCTTCCCATGACTAATCATCTCCGATTAATAAATATTATTCTAGAAATGAATATTATCGTGTATGACAAGTGAGTGGAGCAATTCGTGACTCGAGGGCTTCAACCTTAACGATCTTCTTCATGTTGGTTCACCTCCTGCATCGATTTTTCCGGGGGTTCCAATTCAGTCGATTTCTTGGGTTGTTCCAGCTTTAGGTGGCGATTCCTGCCACACTTTGTGAAATTTGTCAAGACTTTCGCCAAGAAACTTCACTTGGCTCGAATTTTACCACAACATCACAAACCTGTCAAGTGTTCTGGTAAAACCATTGAAGAAGAAAGTTATCTTTCAATCTTCCGGCCCATCTTGTTCACCTCCACGTATACCCTTATTATAATCGGCCAAAACATCGAAGTCCTATCCAAAATGTTTCGAATGTTACCGAATTGTTTCTATTATGTTAACATTTTGTTAAATGTGGCATAATTGAGGGTCAGTTTGCTTGACATGCGCACCAATTCGACTCCCTGAAAAGTTAAAAACTTGTGTGAACAACGGGGCTTTGTCAAGGCGGTGCCGGGATAGGTATGAAAAAAAGTTTGGCCGGCTTTTAGAACTCGGGAACTTCCCGATTGCCTGTGTATAAGTTGGGGAAAATATTTTTGGGATCTTGAGCATCGGGCACAAGCTGTCATTCCGAGGCCATCGGCCGAGGAATCTGCTGTTAGGTCAAGCGAAAAACAGATTCCTCGCTACGCTCGGAATGACAGGTCGTTGATTCACTTTCCTCACCCAGCCGGCAATAACTCGACTTGCGGCACCGAACCAAAATCTGCCTTCAAAGCTTCCTGGATAACCTTCACCATTGGAAAGGTTAACGTGACTGTCGTTCCCTTCGCGATCTCGCTCTCGACGCGAATCTCGCCGGAGTGCGCCCGCATGATCCCATAAGCCACACTTAAGCCAAGTCCCGTCCCATCGCCGATTTCTCTCGTGGTGAAAAAGGGCTCAAAAATCCGGTTTTGAATTTCGCGCGGAATCCCGGAGCCTGAATCGCGAATCGTAACCATCAACTTGTCGTCGAGATTTCTTGCCTCAATCCAAACCTCACCTTTTCCTCGGATAGCCTGAAAACCATTGAGGAGAACATGCTTGACAAGTTGTTCGATTTGTGAAGAATTACACCAGATACGAACCTCATCGTCTACGCAAACGTGAACCTCCACTCTGTCGGCATATTGTGCGCGTAGAGTCTCCAGGCTAGTCTCGACAACCTGCTTGATGCTTACATCTTTCCATGTTTCTTTCGAAGCCTGAGCCTTTCCAAAGATTTCGAGATTTTTCACAATGCCGCTTAGTTTTTTGACTGAAAGCTCCAAATTCGTGCCCATCTTCTCAAAGTTCGCGCGATCTTCGAACGGAAGTTTCCCAGAATAGAGCTCCCGCATCGCGGGGGCAGTGATGAACATCGCATTGAGCGGAGAATTCATTTCGTGCGCCACACCGGCAACAAGCTGACCTAGTCCGGCCATTTTTTCCAATTGGACGAGTTCTGCTTTAGCCCGTTGGAGCTCGGTTAATGTGGTTACGAGTCTGCCATGTGCGGTCGCAGCGGCAAAAGCTTTCCCTAACTGAGTGGAAAGCGTCGCGCCGAGGTCATTGTAAGTAAATTCAAACCAACAAGGCATATGATGAGCACAAATCACAAATCCGATGGATTCATTCACCGAAACTAGCGGGATAATTAAAAGCGAGGGAAGTCCAGCGTCCACATAACTTTTGAACCCGGTCCGATATGGAGGCTCATCAAAGAAACCCGGAAGATCAGGGAATATATTTTCAATTTCCATAAGAAATTGCTTTGTTGGCGTGGCAAATTCCCAAGGGCTTTTTCCATCAATCCCTTTCAGCGTCCAACTTCCCTCTTCTTTCAAAAATAATTCTACGCCATCCACTTCGAGAAGCGATCGAAGTTTGGATAATGTTCTTCCTGCCATAGCTTGAAAATCGAGGTTCGAAGAAATGACTTCGTTGGTGAGTTGGGAGAGCAAATATATATCCCTTTTCTCCGAAATTTCAGTCACAACAAACCGGCAAAGCGCGAACCATCCGGTAAAGGGAAGGGTGAGCCCCACCAATCCCAAAAATCCAAAATTGGTGTAAACCAAATATGCCGGAATCGCAAGAACTACCGATCCCAAGTCGAGAAGCACTTCGAATGGAGGTAAAACCCACAAAGCACAGTCTTTTCTGTGGGTGAGCAAATGATGGCCCACATAATCATATATCATCTCCAGACTTATGCAAGTTGCTATAGCGCACATGACTGGCAAAATCTTTATTTGTGAAAATTTTGCGAATGAGCTTCCACCACAGCTTTCATAGGCCAGTGCAATTACAAGCGCGCTGAATGACCCAGAGGCAATATTATTAAGGAAAGCAGGGAACGACATCGTTCTTTCTTTAAGAAACCTAAAATTTCTGTAGAATGATCCAAGAAACCAGGGGATCGGCGCCATAGCTCCTAGAGTTAAGGCACTTAGCAACTGAATGGCAGAACTGGATTGGAAAAGTATGTTTTTTCGAGGTAAGTCCACCATGAATAACCAAGCTAAAGCGATAAGTGAGGCGAGGATTACGATTTCACCAATTTTCGATGAATCAAAATGCCAAAACGCCCATCCCAGCGCAAAAAAACCAAGACATGCATTCACCAGAAAAAAAATCTTCCGTGGAGTTCCGCTGCTCATCTCACTCACTCCTCTCTTTCATCTACCCCGCCCCCACCATCTCCGCCTGAGGCGCCGACAACGCATCGGGCGCGCGCAGAGCCTCGCGATTCATCCCCGCGCCAAC
>Ga0207160_1053_pt1 | contig 20518 bp, 16 predicted proteins | sample Alteio_BWMinHeat_21_FD_153510 | JGI IMG/M metagenome (GOLD analysis project Ga0207160, IMG submission 153510) | Enriched cells from forest soil in Barre Woods Harvard Forest LTER site, Petersham, Massachusetts, United States -... | ecosystem: Environmental > Terrestrial > Soil > Temperate forest >... | reverse complement strand
TAAATATTCTTTAGTTGAAGCATAATTAAATATCAAACACCTCTCTATTCCTATCAAAGCAAAAAGGTTTAATTTATGCAAGTAATATATACTCAAATAATATGACTTTTAACGAGCTTCACGAAGGAATTACTTGTAGTTGTATAAAAGATGCCATCATTGATAATTGCAACGTATTTACGAGGAGAGTAAACGTATCCAATAAATTAAAAAATGGTGATTTTAAATACTCCAAAAACAAAATACCTGAAATAGATAACTGTGCTGAATGGTGTGGCATTAGAGGTATATCTATACACATATACAATAATGAAAGTATAGAGGAAATTATTGAAAAAAATATGATTTACATGGGTATTGCTACTGGTTCTAAAAAGCAATTATCCGTTTTTAAAATAAAATCAGATGGTGGAATGGTAAAAAATACACCAAATCAAAAAGATGGAATTGATAAATATCATTTTGATTTTTATAAGCCTGATGATTTTGATACTGAAAAGCATTTGGAGTTAGTGGAACTGATAACAGTTGAAGATTTAGAAAAAATGAAAAATGTTTGAGATTCAGCCTAAATATATAGTAGATACAGATATTCCTATAATAGTTGACAATTATCTATTAATCCATTTTGATGAAGTTCCGATATTATATACAGGAACAAATGAATATGGAGATAGGATAATAGGGTCATTATGTGCTGAAAGCGAAGACGGAGAAACTTTTAGATATTTTCATACTATAATAAAGAATATAGATTTTGTAAAGTTTAAAAAAAATAAAATATCATATAGACAACTAATTGAAACTGCAAAAAGAATTTTTGTTATTGATAAAGATGTAAATGAGAAGATAATAAATATTTATAACACTCCAATAGCAGAAATACCACAGGATTGTATGCCATTAGCAAGTGTGTTCTGCCCTAATAGTGAAATTATTTTTGGTTCAGAATTTACATTAAGCCTTAAAGGTCAATTAGCAGATGCACATGAAGCATTAAACAATCAGGTAAATATAATTTCTAAAAATGTAATGCAGTTTCTTACAACCATTACTGATTGTGTTAAAGTAGGCGGATTAACTCCCGAAATACATCAAGTTGCATATACACCAACAAGTTTTGGAATAAATTTTAAAGTTAAATTCACTTCTAATGATATGTATTTTAATAAAGATGCCGAGAAAGCTCTTAATGAATACGTAACAAAAACCATAGATTATTCTATAAATCATTTGTCTTCCGAAGCAAGAAAATTAAAAGACAAAGATTTTAACGATACTGAATTTCAAAAGATGGTTAGTGTGCCATTAGAAAATGCTTATCAAATACTTGCTCACAAGTTTGATGCTAAATCTCAGGAGAGATTAGTAAATAATATAATGAAAATACCTTTTGAATTAGAAAGGATGACAGACCAACTAGGACATGGGTTTGAATATTTAGAAATGAAATCCCATAATACTACTGATAATAAGGAAAGTTCTATTGGGGTCATGGACAATGATTTTTATAATGAATTAGTTTCTGCGACAGAAATAATTGAGAGCAAAGAAAATATAGTTACAGATGATGTTTTTAAAAATTATGAGATTCATGTTTACCACTTAAATATTCTTACAAGAAAAGGAAATGCTCACATCAAAAATAAAGGTAAGGATGATAAGGAAATTTTAGATTCTCCTAAAATTGATATTACGGGTGATGCAGGATTAGATGGTTCTGAGTTTATTGGCAGCATGGATAATGGGTCTTGGATAACTGTTAGAGCTAAAGCTAAAAGGGTTAACGGGAGGTACAAAATACTTACAATTGAGTATAAATAACGTAACCTGTATGACTTTATCTATTTTTGGCAGCTAATGCTGTAAAATGGCGTAAATCACATAAAATCAGTAAATTAAAAAGGAGGTCAATTGACCTCCTTTTAGCATTTTTACCCATAAAACCTAATTAGAGACTTGCGTAATTAAGGCCGATTGGTGGGCTTTTTGTTTAAAACACTTTAGCATAAATGTGTTGTTTTAAGATTAGCTAACGTTATAAGCTTAAAGTAAATTAGTAATTTTACCTACCAATTTTAACCCATGAATTCAAAAAAAATAACACTGCTTTTTGCTGTATTATGTTTCAGCATTTCATTTGCACAAAAACCTGCCGAAGTAACTGTTAAATTACGTGATGGAAGTAATGTAACAGGTACAACATCTTTAGCTGATATAAATTTAGTTACAGGTTATGGTAAATTAATTATTCCTGTAAAAAGCGTAAACTCCATACAAGTTGGCATTCCTTCAGATAAAGCTGTTTCTGATAAAGCCATTTCTTTTTTAAAACAACTAAACAATAGCAGCGACGATATTAAAAAAGGAGCTTACGATGAACTTGTAAAGCTTGGCATTAAAGCCATTCCGGCAATTACAAATTTTACCAACGATGCCAAAAATCAAACCGAATATACCGGAGATTATACACCTGATAATGCTTTAGCTGAAATTAAAGCGGCAAACTTTGTTGATGATGCTACTTCTGATAAAGACATCGTATCTATCGACAACCAATATACTATGGGTGGAACCTATGAGTTTAGCAAACTGGATGTAAAAACAGAATATGGTAACTTATCAATTCCGAAAGAAAAAATTAAAACCATTGATATCAGTTATATCAACGAAAATGGTGCCAATGATTTATCATTTAAACTAATTGCTTCAAAAAACATTAGCGGTAATAATAATGGTGGTTGGCTTAAAACAGGCATTATGCTTAAAAGCGGACAGAAATTCTCCATTATTTCTACAGGAGAAGTTACCTTGGCTAGTCTTTCTAACCAAAAGTATCATCCGGGTGGAAGTGCAACAGAAACAAGCGATTATACAAGTGATGCTACCACCTATCCCACCTATGGCAATGTGGTTTATAAAATTGGGGAGCAAAGTACAACTCCTTTGCGCGCAGGGGGCAAATTTAACGGCACAAGTGCAACTGCCGGTATGTTATACTTATCTATTTACGAAACTGTTTTTAATGCTGCCAATATAGGTTCGTATAGCGTTAAAGTTATTTTAAAATAAGCGAGTGGCTGATATAATAAACCTTTTACCCGAAAACATTGCTAATCAAATTGCGGCTGGCGAGGTGGTACAACGCCCTTCATCTGTTGTAAAAGAATTGCTTGAAAATGCAGTTGATGCTGGTGCTACACAAATTTCATTACTGGTAAAAGAAGGTGGTAAAGCCCTTATACAAGTTATAGATAATGGCAAGGGCATGAGTGAGACTGATGCACGTATGTGTTTTGAGCGCCATGCAACATCTAAAATAAAAACAGCCGACGATTTGTTTGCCATAAGCACCAAGGGATTTCGTGGTGAGGCTTTAGCCGCCATATCATCTGTTGCGCAGGTTGAACTTAAAACCAAAACAACAGAAGCACTAACTGGCACTTCAGTTATTATTGAAGGAGGGAATTTTGTTAGTCAAGAACCTTGTCAATGTGCAAACGGCACATCCTTTAGTGTTAAGAATTTATTTTTTAATGTGCCTGCTCGTCGTAATTTTTTAAAAGATGATACTATAGAACTTCGCCATATTATTGATGAGTTTGAACGTGTTGCTATGGCTCATACTGATGTAGGTTTTAAATTAATTAGCAACACCAACGAGGTTTATAATTTACCCCCCACTAACCTACTCCTACGTGTTGCAGGCTTAGCTGGTAACACATTAAAAGATAAATTGGTTGCCGTAAATGAGCAAACACCTAATATTAGTATTATGGGTTATGTAGGTACTCCGGCTTCTTCTAAAAAGAAAAGAGGTTTGCAATACTTTTTTGTAAATAATCGTTTTATTAAAAGCGGTTATTTAGATCATGCTGTTAAAAGTGCTTATTTTCAATTAATTCCCGAGGGCGAGTATCCTGCTTATTTTTTATTTATAACCGTACCACCCAATGTTATTGATGTAAACATTCACCCTACCAAAACCGAAATAAAGTTTGAAGATGAAAAAACGGTATATGCCATTTTAAAAACATCCGTAAAACGTGCTTTAGGGAAAAATAATTTAGCCCCTTCTATTGATTTTGATCAAGAACAAATTGTAGAATTTAATTATTCTAAAAATCAAGGTGTGCCACAAGCTCCTAAAATTCAGTACAACCCAAGCTATAATCCATTTAATGACAAAGAAACGAAGTCTACTACTAATACAGATTGGAAATCGTTATACGAAGATTATGTAAAGCCTGAAAACCAGCATATTTATACTACAGCGCATAAAGAAGAAAATTTATTTCATGCACAAAAAACAGAAGTAAGTTTTGATAAAGTATTTCAGCTACAAAACAAGTACATAGTTGCCGTTACTGGCGATGGTCTTTTACTAATAGACCAGCAACGAGCGCACGAGCGCATTATGTATGAGCATTATAAAAAATCAGCGCAGCACCCTATACACTCTCAACAAGAATTATTTCCTCAAACTGTTGAGTTATCATCTGCCGATATGCTTTTATTAAAAGAGTTGAATGATGATTTAAAAAACCTGGGTTTTGATATTGTTCCTTTTGGCAAAGATACTATTGTGGTACAGGGCGTTCCGGCTGATTTAAGTTCATTAAATAGTGTAGAGGTTTTAAATGGTTTATTAGAAAACTATAAACTTAATAACTTAGATATTAAGTTAGATAAAGGTGAAAACATTTGCCGTGCCTTGGCACAAAACACTTGCATAAAGTATGGCAAAGAGCTGCAATTTGAAGAAATGAAATTATTGGTAGAACATTTATTTGCTTGTGATGAACACGCATATAGTCCGCAAGGAAAAATCGTGTACACACAAATAAACCAAACAGATATAGACAAACTTTTTAAACGAAATTAAATGAACAATTTTCAATCGTTACCAACGGTTACCAAAAATATATTAATTATAAATGTTTTGCTTTTTTTAGCAACATGGCTTTTAAAAGCAAAAGGCATAGACCTTACCAATATTTTAGGTTTACACTATTTTGCAGCTCCAGCTTTTAAACCTTACCAGTTTGTTACATACATGTTTATGCATGGCGGGTTTATGCATATATTTTTTAACATGTACGCCGTATTTATGTTTGGTGCTATTTTAGAAAATGTATGGGGGCCAAAACGTTTTTTATTTTATTACATCTTTACCGGCTTAGGTGCTGCAGCTATACAATTATTGGTTTATTATTATCAATTAATGCCCATGATGGAGCAAACTAATACATTATTACACGAAGCAAAAGATTATGTAATTCAATCACAAATCATTGAGCAACGAAACGAATATTTAAATCGTTTTATAGTAATAGGTGCTTCAGGTTCGTTATTTGGTTTATTAATTGCTTTTGGTATGTTATTTCCTAATTCAGAGTTGATGTTAATGTTCATCCCTATTCCAATTAAAGCTAAATATTTTGTAGCAGGTTATGGTCTTATAGAATTATTTTCAGGAATAAGCAATAATCCATTAGATGATGTTGCGCACTTTGCTCATTTAGGTGGCATGCTATTTGGTTTTATTTTACTGATGATTTGGCGGGTAAAAAGAATTAATTAGTGAAAGAAAACTTTTTAATAAATTAAATAGGTTGATTTTTTTCCATAAACAAAGTTATAGCTCCCTCTTTAAGCGAATAGGTTGATAGCGTTATTTTTTTTACCTGCACATTATTTAAAATAAAATCAATTAAAATATATGACAACACTATCATATCTCTACGCATCGGGATTAAACCCGGTAGCAATATTCTTTCTTCGGCAGTTGAATGAATCGTTTTTTTACTAATTAGGTGATAATCTTCTAAATTAATATCGTAAGAAGTTTTGTTTGGTTTTATTTCTTCTTTACCAATCATATTCAGCACACTTTCAAATGCCCCAGAAGAGCCAATTAATGTATGAATGGAATGTTTCTTTAATTCAATTAATAAAGGTTGTAATTCTATTTTTAAATATTCAATTATACTTTGTCTAGTTTTTTCGCTGATAGGATTTTCAGGTTTAAATATATTCAGTAAGCGAGCTACCCCAAGTTTAAAGCTTTGTTTCCAAAAAACACTTGTGCTATTAGCAATGATAAATTCGTTACTGCCTCCGCCTATATCCATAATTAAACAGGGTTCTTGACCTATTTCTACCGCCATTTTATTTCCATAATAAATAAGTTCAGCTTCTTTATCTCCGCTAATAATTTCTATATCAATATTGGCTTGTTTTTTTACTTCTAAAATAAAATCATTGGCATTGCTTGCCTCCCTAATAGCAGATGTGGCAAATGCTCTAATAGTTTCCACTTTATACTCTCTAATTATTTTTGAAAGATTGCAAAGCGCTGTAATACCACGTTTAAAAGCCTCGGGTGGTAAAATATTATCAATAATATTTTCTTGTCCCAGTTTAACTACTTCTCTGCTTTGATGGATTGTTTTGTATTTATTGCCCTGTATATCAACAATAAGCAACCCAAATGTATTAGTGCCTAAATCTATAATAGCTACAAGCATACAGAAACTTTATCTGCAATAAATCTACCAAAAAAATTAATAAGAAATTTTTTATTTTTTATTCTCAATCTCAGCAAGCATGCTTTCTAACTTTTTATCTAAAGCCTCACCACGAAGTCCTATGGCAACTATAACACCTCGTCCATCAATTAACCAATTAGTTGGGATAGAGCTTATATCATATTTTGCTCCTGCTTCCGAATTCCATTGTTTTAAATCAGATACATGATAAGGCCACACTAAACCATCCGCTGCTATGGCTTTATTCCAAGCAGCTTTATATAAATCTAAAGAAACACTATAAACAGTAAACTCTTTTTCGCCGCCCTTAAATGTTTTATTTTTAAAATTATTGTACGCCTCTACCACATGTGGATTTTCCATACGGCAGGGTCCACACCAACTTGCCCAAAAATCTATTAAAACAATTTTCCCACGTAAAGATGATAAAGAAATTATAGAATCGTTTGGATTTTTATAGGCTAATTCAGGTGCTTTATTGCCCGGTTTTAATCCTTCAACTACTTGAAGAGGTGTACTCCAATCAGTAGCAACTTGTTTTGTTTTTTTCTGAGCTATAGAACTAAGTGAAATAAATAAAAATAAAGTTAAAATTTTCTTCATAATGCAAATATAAGGCAGCTTATTTAATAACTCAATATTAAAAAATTAATGTATATTTACCATTCATAGCGGTAGTATGAAGATAGAAAAGACGTCTGCAAAAGAGTTAGCCCGTTTAGTTGGTGCCGAAATTATTGGTAATGAAACAAAGTTAATTTCGGGTTTAAACGAAATTCATCGCGTTGACGAAGGCGATTTGGTGTTTGTTGACCATCCTAAATACTTTAAAAATGCTGTATCCAGCAAGGCTACTGCAGTTATTATTAACCAACAGGTAGAATGCCCCGAAGGAAAAGTTTTGTTACTTCACCCCGAACCTTTTACGGCATATAATAAATTAGTGAGGCTTTTTAGACCTCTAGAATTTAGTAATGTAAATATCAGTCCTACGGCTAAAATAGGTACAAACACGGTTATTATGCCCGGTGTGTTTGTCGGAAATCATGTAGTTATTGGCAATAATTGTATTATACACCCTAATGTTACTATTTACGATTATACCCAAATTGGCAATAATGTGGTTATACATGCTAATTCGGTACTAGGAAGTGATGCTTTTTACTTTAAAAGAAGGCTTGATAAATTAGAAAAATTAGAATCTTGCGGAAACGTAATTATTGAAGATGATGTTGAAATAGGAGCTTCTTGTACTATGGACAGAGGTGCTTCAGCATCTACTGTTATTGGAAAAGGCACTAAAATTGATAATTTAGTGCACATCGGACACGATACGACTATAGGTAAAAACTGCACCATTGCTGCTCAGGTAGGTGTGGCAGGGGTAGTTTCTATTGGTGATAATGTTATTTTATGGGGACAAGCGGGAGTTGCTAACGATGTTAGTATACCTGATAATGTAGAAGTTTATGCCCAATCTGGTGTCGGTAAGGATTTAGAAAGCGGTAAAGTTTATTTTGGCAGCCCTGCTGCTGAAGCCCGAGAGAAATTTAAGGAACTTGCTTATTTAAAGAAATTACCCTCTTTTATAGAAAACATTAAAAACAACACCTAAAAACCAAATCATATTAAGCTAACATTGGCTTGTTTAAAATTACATTCTGTAGTTTTAAACAAGTGTTTTATTTTGTTAATTTGCAACCGCAAATGAAAAAGGGAACTCATATTTTTATTTACTTAATGTTATTATCTGTATTGGTTTTTTCCCAATCTAAAAACAAATACAAATATGAGCTTATTGGTGGCATTGGCCCTACCGGTTTTTTGGGAGATTTAGGAGGTTCTAGCCAAAGTGGTACACACTTTTTAAAAGATTATAACTTTAACTCAACTCGTTTTAATATAAATGGCGGACTTAGGTATAAAAAAGTAACATCTGCCTTTGGCTTTAAAGGCATGCTTACATATGCCATGGTATCTGGCGACGATGCTTTAACCCAGGATAAAATAAGACATAACCGCAATTTAAATTTCCGTTCCTCTATAATAGAACTTAGTGTACAGGCAGAGTATTATTTTATTGGCGAAAAAACAAAAAACCTATATTCTATTGGCGGCTTACATTCTAAAAAGAAAGCCAGAAAATTTACAGCTTATTTGTTTTCAGGGATAGGTGTTTTTTATTACAATCCTAAAGAACAACTAAATGGCACTTGGTATAGTGTAAGAAAATATCACACAGAAGGGCAAGGTTTGCCCGGAGGACCAAAACAATTTTCGAATTTTAGTGTGTGTATTCCAGTTGGACTTGGGGTTCGCTATGCAATTAATAAACGTTTTAGCATTGGAGCAGAACTTTCAGTTAGAAAAACTTTTACAGATTATATTGATGGAGTTAGCGGTCGATATTACGACAAAGCAAAACTTCAACAAGCATATGGGGCAACTGCTGTGGCCTTGGCTGACCCAAGCTTAGGAACTATACCGGGTGCAACATCCCCAAATGGAGATGGTACTGGTGCTCAAAGGGGAAATCCAAAATACAAGGATTCTTACATTTTATTTACCGTTAACGTTATCTATAAATTTAAATTTAAAAAACAACACCGTACGCGTGCTAAGTTCTAATTTTATAGTAGAGCAACCTTCTACTCCGAACGATTTTAAAATTTATTACCAATTACGTTATGATGTTTTAAGAAAACCTTGGGGACATCCTCCTGGTTCTGAATTTGATGAAACAGATAACACCAGCATACATGCTTTTATAAAAACTGATGATAAAGCCATTGCTTGTTCTCGTTTGCATTTTGTAGACGATAAAACGTCACAAATACGCTACATGGCAGTGCACCCTGATTATCAAGGAAAAGGTTTGGGCAAATTAGTAATTGCTTATTTAGAAGATGTTTCAAAAACTAATAATCGTTTAGAAGTTATACTGCATGCAAGAGAAAATGCGGTAGATTTTTATAAAAGTTGCGGATATGTTGTAAACGAAAAATCTTACCTTTTGTGGGGTAAGATTCAACATTTTTTAATGCAAAAGCATTTAAGAATTTAAGGGACCGTGATGGGGCTCGAACCCACGACCCTCAGAACCACAATCTGATGCTCTAACCAACTGAGCTACACAGTCCATAAATTCAGGCTGCAAATTTAGAAAAAATTCTGTATAAAAAACCAAAATAATAATATAAAATAAGTAAGCCTTAATAGCGTTAGAACAACGCTTTGCAATAACATTGTTTAATCAATTCAAACAATATGTAAATTCGCTCTCTACACATGCTAACTAAAATAATTCAAACCATATTTTCTAAAGGAATTATTTCTATTATTAATTTTTTAGTGGTTCTTATTACGGCTCGTTATTTAGGTGCCGGTGGGCGCGGAGAAATAAGCATTTTGTTTTTAAATGTAACCGTTATTTTATTGTTTAATGATATTATTGGCGGAAATGCTCTGGTATATCTCATACCAAAAAAAAATCCGTTTAGTTTACTGTTACCCGCCATACTTGTTGGTATTACAACAGGTGTTTTACTTCCGTTTTTATTTCATTTATACTTTCATTTTAAAACCGAAGAATTAATTTACTTTATACTGCTTGCCCTGCTATCAAATACAAGCAGTATTAGTAATGTTTTTTTAAACGGGCTCCAAAAAATAAAACAAAATAATTTAGCCAGTATATCGCAAAGCTTTGCTATTATTGGCTCTTTAATATTTCAGTTTTTTATACTGAATGAGATTTCGGTTTTTGCTTTTTACCGTTCATTGGCTTTTGGTTATTTAATTAATCTATTAATCAGCTTGTACTATTTAAAAAATGATTTTAAACGTGTTTCATTTTCGTGGGTAGAATCGTTTGCTTTAATGGCACGTTACGGTTTAATGGTACAGGCAGCCAATATGCTTCAGCTATTAAATTACAGGTTTTGCTATTATGTTTTAGATGGTGCTAACAATTGGCAAAACAAAAAAAACGTGGGTGTTTTTTCAACTGCTACATCTATAAGCGAAGCTGTTTGGGTAATTATGAATGGCATTACTATGGTACAATATGTAACACTTTCGAATAGAGATAATAAGGAGTTAGCCATTAACCTTACCATTAAGCTGGCTAAAATAAGTTTCGCTTTATCTGCTTTTGCTTTACTTGTTTTAAACTTTTTACCTACTGCGGTTTTTACATTTTTATTTGGAGAAGATTTTGTACATATAAAAACATATTGCTTGTTACTTGCCCCGGGTATAGCGGCATATGGCTTCGCTGGCGTGTACCTGCATTATTTTTCGGCTACGGGCAACATGAAATTTAATGCCACAAGTGCCTTGGTTGGCTTAGCTATAACCCTACCCTGTTCTTTTATTTTAATTCCGTTATTTGGAGCCAAAGGTGCTGCTTATACCAATTGCGCTTCGTACATTGCATCGTCTTTATTTTTGTTATTTATGTTTAAAAAACAAACCCAAACTTCTTTCTACAACCTGTTTTTTAAATGGAAAAAGTTGCTTCCTTTAACCAATAAACAATAGCAAGGTGTGTGGCATTGGCGGTATAATTAATCTTGAAAATAATCCTATCAATATTATTGATGGGGCAAAAATTATTAGTAAAACATTACAGCACCGCGGACCAGATGATGAGGGTTTTTTATTTTTTAAAGCTGAAGATGTTGTTTGTAGCTACGGAGATGATACACAAAAACAATCTATAAACAACCCGTTTAATTTTTCAGCTAAACAACATATACAACAGGTTGAACAAAAGTATACGGGTCTGTTTGTTCATAGACGATTATCTATTATAGACGTAAGCGAAAGCGGTCACCAACCCATGTGCACTGCCAACGGTAAAATTTGGATAACCTTTAACGGGGAAATTTATAATTATATTGAATTACGAACAGAGTTAGAACAAGCCGGTTACACATTTAAAACACAAAGTGATACGGAAGTTTTACTGAGTGCTTATTTATATTGGGACAGTGAATGTTTGCAAAAATTAAACGGCATGTTTGCTTTTGCTATATATGATATAGAAAACAAAAAACTTTTTTGTGCCAGAGACAGAAGCGGTGTAAAACCGTTTTACTATTATTTTAAAAATGGGGTATTTTGTTTTGCTTCTGAAATTAAAGCCTTAAGAGCACTACCCTTTATTGAAACTTGTTTAAATGAGCGAGCCTTACAACATTATTTATTGCATGACGCTATTGAATATGAATCCGAAGGTTTTTTGAAAAATGTTTTCGAATTATCTCCTTCTCATTTTTTAGAGCTTGATTTACACGACAAAAAAATTCAACTAAAAAAATATTTTGATGTAAAAATTAATACTGATTTTACAGTTTATGACGACCAAGATTTTTTAGTTTATAAAGAAAAAACCGAGCAGTTAATTGCAGATTCTATTATAAAACGCCTGCGTGCCGATGTACCCGTTGGTTGCTGCCTTAGTGGCGGAATTGATAGCTCAGTTATATCGGGTGTTATAGCACAACACAATAAAAATTTTAATGCGTTTACAGCAACATTTCCGGGTGAAAAAATTGATGAAAGTAACTATGCAAAAAATGTGGTTGATTTTACACAGGCAAACTGGCATACAGTTACACCAACGGTTGAAGAATTAATAAGTGATTTTGATAAACTAATTTACGCACTTGATATACCCATTTGGAGTACCAGTACTTATGCCCAATTTAGGGTTATGCAATTGGCTAAACAAAACAATATAAAGGTTGTTTTAGATGGACAAGGCAGCGACGAATTATTTGCAGGTTACTCGCACTACTACACCACTTATGTAAATGAGTTGTTGCGTAACAAGCAGTTTAAACAAGCAGCATCTGAAATAAAAAATTTTGGAAACAACTTTTGGCTTTTATACACTAAAGAAAATGCGAAAAGAACCTTGCATTACAATGCAAATAAAAAATTACTAAACACTGCCTTTGTAAAATCGCATACAGCACCAGAAAATTTTACCGATAATTTTTCTTCACTAAATGAAAACCTGCATTACGATTTTTTTAACCACAGGTTAAAAACCTACCTGCGTTGCGAAGATAGATGTAGCATGCATCATTCCGTTGAATCGCGTACGCCGTTTGCTGATGATACGAATTTAATTAGCTTGGCTTTTAGCACCCCTTCATCTTACAAAATAAACAACGGTGTAAGCAAATATATTTTGCGCGAAAGCATGAAAAATTACTTACCCGAAACGGTTTATAATCGTAGAGATAAAATGGGTTTTGTTACACCACACAACAAATGGTTAGCTGATTTAATTGAAAAAAAGGCTGATTTATTGAATTCGAGTAAATTAAAACCCTTTTTTGACGACCGTTTTTTTGTTAAAACTGACCGTTCAACAAAAAAGCACCACCGTTTAAAAAATACAGCCAATTATAAGGAAGACAGCCTTACCTTCAAAGCGCTTGTGTTTGCAACATGGGCAGACTTAATGAATATTTAAATAACTGTTAATCAATAGTTTATAACTAATAAGGAATAGTCCCTTTTTTAATGTAGATTTGTATATATAGTTTAATGTTTAACCAAAAATAAAAATCATGAAAAAAATACTATTATTAGGCACTGCTTTAGTAGTTGGTGTTGCAGGTTTTGCCCAAAGCACGGATAGAAAAGTAGTAAACCCTAAATACTTGCAAAAAACATCGGTTATTGCAAGAGAGAGAATAGGTGTAGAATCTCAACCAACTACTACAAAAAGTATAAAAGTAGCTGCTACTGCTAAAAAAGGGCATCAATCAACTTTAAGTGCGTGTAACACTTCATTGCCACTTACCACTTCATATAACTGTAATGGTGTAGGTGGGAGCTTAGTTAGTTCAGAACAAAATTGTTTATCGTATAATGGCGATTTAAACTCTTTAGTTTGGACACAACGTGGATCTAAAACATGGGCACTTAACACAACAAGTGGTTTTTTGCAGGCTACTATTATTAATGCAACAACACTTGCTTTAGATTCGGTTATTTTATATAAAGATGCTACTACGCATCATGCTCGTTACCCAAGCGGTACTTTTTTAAACCCTACTGGTAATACAGATTATCATAAAGCAATTTCTGTAGCTTATGGAGTTGTAACTGATAACACAAATTGGACAGGTACGGCTTATACTGCTAAACCATTATGGAGCACAAGTGCAGTTACACATACCGCTCCATCAGGAGATTCTTTATACGCTCCGGCGGTAGGTGCAGGAAGTTCTTTTGGTAACGATGTGCAAGCATTAGCATATGAAGGTGCACCATCAACTGATGTGCAATATTTATATGATGGTAAAACAGTTGTTTCTATTGGTACTGTAGGAGATCGTTCATTTACTTGTACTAACTGTAACATGGTTGACAAAGGTGTTTTTGTTAAAGCTACTTTAAACGTTGCGGGTAATGCTGTTAGTTGGACTGTTGACTCTACTTCATTAGTACCACCTGCTCGCAAAGGCGCTTTAGGTTATCAGCTTACTTCGCCTCGTATGGCTTTTGGCCCTGATGGTTTGCACGGTTATGTTGTGTTTTTAGGTAGATTAAATACTAATTATGGTAACCCATCCGCTGACTCTGCTATGACTCCAATATTATATGCTACTACTGATGGTGGTGCCACTTGGACTCAAAAATTAGCCGGTTACGATTGGATGTGCCATCACCCGGAAGTCGAGAAAAACGTAGGTGAACTTGTACCTATGAAACGTTATTATACATTCGACCAATATCTTCACGGAGGTGATGTAACAGTTGATAAAAATAACATGTTACACTTTGTTACTTGTGTTAGTCAAAGTACTTTTTCTACCGGCGATATTGATTCATTAGGTATTTTTTCACCTATTTATCAATATGATTATGTAAATCATCACCCAATTATTTGGGATTTTATGACTGATGGTAATAGTTGGTCAACTATGATGGTAGATTCTATCATTAGTGCAGGTTGTGGAAATCAAACTACAGATACAACTTCTACACACAGTGCAATGGGTGGAACTGCCATATTAAGTGTTACTTCTCACATAACTGTTAGCCGTTCTAAAGATGGTTCTAAAATATTTTATGGTTGGGCAGATTCTGACCCTAACGTTACTACTCAGATTTACAACATTAATCCTGACATTTTAATGAAAGCTTATGATGTAAATACCGGTATGGCTAGTGCTACTATAAACGCTACAGGCGGTTTAGGAACCTGTTACTTTCCTTTCCTTTCTGATATTTCTTATAACGATGGTACCAATTGGGTTGTGCCTGCTGTTTATACAGTTGGTAATGTTGTTACGGCAACTTCACCTCAAACTACTTATGATGCAAGTAGCCAGGCCAACTATTTTTATACTAATTGTGGTACATTTAATCCTACAACAGATTTTACTATGACGCCTACTATAGTTACAAGTGCCCCTACTGCAACATGTTTACCTAATCCTTATAGCGGTATAGCTACACATAATAATAATGCTTTTGAATCTTCCATTAGCAACTACCCTAACCCATTCAACAACTCTACTACAATTGCTGTAACTTTAACAGAAAGTAAAAATATTGATGTAAAAGTTTACAACACTATTGGCAGTTTAGTATTTAACAAAAAAGTTAATGGTAACGTTGGCGAAAATACTGTGAGTTTTGATGGTACTACTTTAAGTTCTGGTGTTTACTACTACACAGTAACTGCCGGTAACCAACAAGCTACTAAGAAAATGATTATCCAAAAATAACCTGATCTTTTTAAACTAAAAACATAAAAACAAAAGAGCGGCCTTGGCCGCTCTTTGTGTTAAATGAAAAGTTAAATAGGTAAAGAAATGTCAAAAAACAACCTAATTTATTAAAAATAATATAAGATTGGGTTAAAAATACTTTGTTAAAACAAACTATTTATATATTTGCAAGCATAGTTAATGTTTAACCAAAAATAAAATCATGAAAAAAACACTATTATTAAGTACTGCTTTAGTAGTTAGCGTTGCGGGTTTTGCCCAAAGCACAGCTAGAAAAGCGGTAAACCCAAAGTATTTGCAAAAAACATCTCTTGTTGCAAAACACAGAATGTCTACTGAGCCTCAGCCTACAACAGCACAAGGCATTAAAGCAAATACAGCTAAAAAAGGTCATCTATCAACATCTGCCGCTTGTGTTACTACAGCATCAGCTTTCACTACTTCTTGGAACTGTTTTGGTGTTGGTGGTGGTGTAACTACTTCAACCCAAAATTGTTTATCTTATAACCAAGATTTAAACTCAATTCTTTGGATGCAACGCGGCTCTAAAGATTGGCCTCTTGTTACAACAAGTGGTTATATACAAGGCACTATTCTTAATGCCACAACACTTGTTAAAGATTCTGTTATTATTTATCGTGATGCAACAACAAACCATGCTCGTTACCCTAGCGGAGTTTTCTTAAACCCAACAGGTAATACAGATTATCATAAAGCTTTGGCTGTAGGAGCTGGTCAGGTTATTGGCTCTGGTACAGTTTGGATGGGTACAGCATATTGCCCTAAACCAATGTGGAGTGTAAGTGCTGCTACACATACAGTTCTTCCAACAGGTGATTCTTTATTTGCTGCTTCTGCAGGCGCAGGTACATTATTTGGTAATTGTGCTAATGGTAACTTAAGTGGTGCTCCTGTTAATGACATGTGTGTTATACCAAGTGGTACAACCACAGCGGTTATGTCTATAGGTTCATTAGCTGATGCAACTTATGGGGCAACTGACAACATCCCAACTAGAGCTTTTGTTATTTCTAAAGGAACTTTAAATGGCTCGGCAGGATCATATTCTGTTACATATACTGCAGATACGCTTGTGCCTCCTGTTCGTAAAGGTTCTTTAGGTTATGCAGTTGGTGAGCCTCGTATAGCTTTTGGTCCTGATGGAATGCATGGTTATATCGTATTTTTAGCTATTGCAAATACTGCTTATCATAGTACAATTGACTCTGCAATGACTCCAATGGTATATGCAACTACAGATGGTGGTGCTACCTGGACTCAAAAATTAGCCGGTTACGATTGGATGTGCCATCACCCGGAAGTTGAGAAAAACGTAGGTGAACTTGTACCTATGAAACGTTTCTATCAATTTGATGAAAACCTTCATAGTGCTGACGTTACAGTTGATAAAAATAATGTGTTACACTTTGTTACTTGTGTTAGTCAAAATACTAATGTTACCGGTAGCATTGACTCTTTATCAGTTTATGGTCCTATATATCAATATGATTATGTAAATCATCACCCAATTATTTGGGATTTTATGACTGACGGAACAAGTTGGTCAACTATGATGGTAGATTCTATCATTAGTGCAGGTTGCGGAAGCCAAACTGCAGATACAACTTCTACACACAGTGCAATGGGTGGAACTCAAATATTAGATGTTACTTCTCACATAACTGTTAGTCGTTCTAAAGATGGTTCTAAAATATTTTATGGTTGGGCTGATTCTGACCCTAACGTTACTACTCAGATTTACAACATTAACCCTGATGTTTTAATAAAAGCTTATGACGTAAATACCGGTATGGCTAGTGCTACTATAAACGCTACAGGTGGTTTAGGAACATGTTACTATCCTTTCCTTTCTGATATTTCGTATAACGATGGTACCAATTGGGTTGTACCTGCTGTTTTTACAATTGGACACGTTGTTACTGCAACTACACCTCAAACTACTTATGATGCAAGTAGCCAGGCAGATTATTATTATACTAATTGTGGTACATTTAATCCTGCATCAGACTTTACTGTAACACCTACAATTACTACAGCGGCACCTTCTGCAGCTTGTGTTACTGGTATAGCTACACATAATAATAATGCTTTTGAAGGTTCAATTAGCAACTACCCTAACCCATTCAACAACACTACTACAATTGCTGTAACTTTAACTGAAAACAAAAATGTTGACGTAAAAGTTTACAATGCTATTGGTACTTTAGTATTCAGCAAAAAAGTTAACGGTAACGTTGGCGAAAACACTGTAAGTTTTGATGGAAGTGCTTTAAGTTCTGGTGTTTACTACTACACTGTAACTGCCGGTAACCAACAAGCTACTAAGAAAATGATTATCCAAAAATAATCTGGGTTTTTAAACCTAAAATGCAAAAGAGCGGCTTTGGTCGCTCTTTTGCATTTTATATAAAGTCAAATTGACACGTTGTGTTTTTTTAACTTGCCAAACTACTGCAAAAATGACTTAACATACATATAACACATTATTGGCATGGAATTAGACTACATTTGCACGTTGAAAAAATTTTAATTAACCCTAAATAAATAACAGAATAAACATGGCAAAAGTAAGTGTAAAACCATTGGCAGATAGAGTGCTTGTAGAAGCAGCTGCCGCTGAAGAGAAAACTGCAGGAGGAATTATCATTCCGGATACAGTAAAAGAAAAACCAATGCGCGGTAAAGTAATTGCTGTTGGTACAGGTAAAAAAGATGAGCCTATGACCGTAAAAGTTGGCGATTCTATTTTATATGGCAAATATGCAGGAACTGAGCTTCAGGTAGAAGGTAAAGAGTATCTTATTATGCGCGAAAGCGACATTTACGCAATTATATAAATCACTAATCATTAAAAATAAACAAACAGATGGCAAAAGACATTAGTTTTAATTTAGAAGCCCGCGATGCTTTAAAACGCGGCGTAGATGCTTTGGCAAACGCAGTTAAAGTAACCCTTGGTCCTAAAGGACGTAACGTTATTATTGACAAAAAATTTGGCTCTCCTATCATCACTAAAGATGGTGTAAGTGTGGCTAAAGAAATTGAATTATCTCACCCGGTTGAAAACATGGGTGCTCAACTTTTAAAAGAAGTTGCCAGCAAAACAGCTGATGCTGCAGGTGATGGAACTACTACAGCTACTGTACTTGCACAAGCAATTGTAACAGCAGGTTTAAAAAACGTAGCTGCGGGTGCAAACCCAATGGATTTGAAACGCGGTATAGATAAAGCCGTTATTGCTGTAGTTGAAAATTTACAAAAACAATCGCAATCAATTGGTAACGATAATAAAAAGATTGAGCAAGTAGCTACCATCTCTGCTAACAACGATAGCATTATTGGTAAACTTATTGCTGAAGCAATGGGTAAAGTAAAAAAAGAAGGTGTTATTACAGTTGAAGAAGCTAAAGGCACTGATACTACTGTTGAAGTGGTAGAAGGCATGCAGTTTGACCGCGGTTACATTTCTCCGTACTTTGTTACCGATGCTGATAAAATGCAAACCGTATTCGAAAATCCTTATGTATTAATTTACGAAAAGAAAATTTCGAGTATGAAAGAATTACTGCCTGTATTAGAAAAAGCAGTACAAACAGGTAAACCACTTTTAATTATTGCTGAAGATTTAGACGGAGAAGCTTTACAAACATTGGTTGTAAACCGTTTACGTTCTAACTTAAAAATTGCTGCTGTTAAAGCTCCGGGCTTTGGCGATCGTCGTAAAGCAATGCTAGAAGACATTGCTATTTTAACCGGTGGTAAATTTATCAGCGAAGAAGTTGGCTTTAAATTAGAAAATGCTGATTTAACTTCACTAGGTAAAGCTGAAAAAATTACCATCGATAAAGACAATACAACTATTGTTGGAGGTTCAGGTAAAAAAGCTGACATTCTTGCTCGTGTAAATCAAATTAAAGCGCAAATTGAAAGCACTACATCTGATTATGATAAAGAAAAACTACAAGAGCGTTTAGCTAAATTAGCCGGCGGTGTTGCTGTACTTTACATTGGTGCTGCTACTGAAGTTGAAATGAAAGAGAAAAAAGACCGTGTTGACGATGCTTTAGCTGCTACACGCGCTGCGGTTGAAGAAGGCATTGTTGCAGGTGGCGGAACAGCTTACCTACGTGCTATATCTAGCTTAGACAAACTAAAAGGTTTAAATGAAGATGAAAACACCGGAATTGCTATTGTAAAACGTGCTATTGAAGAACCTCTTCGTCAAATTGTTGCGAATTGCGGACTTGAAGGTAGCATTGTAGTACAAAAAGTAAAAGAAGGCAAAGATGACTATGGCTTTAACGCTCGTACCGAAGTTTACGAAAACTTACTTAAAGCGGGTGTAATTGACCCAACTAAAGTAACTCGTATTGCTTTAGAAAACGCAGCATCGGTTGCCGGTATGTTGTTAACTACCGAGTGTGTACTTGCTGATAAAAAAGAAGAAAAACCAGCTATGGGAATGCCGGGTGGCATGGATGGCGGAATGGGCGGAATGATGTAATAATCAGCCTATTTAATATATCAAAGGAGCCTCACAGTAATGTGGGGCTTTTTTGTGTATATTTTGGTGCTTTTAAGCTAAGAATTAAGTGGATACAAGATTTTTTTTATCCACAAAAAAACCTACTTTTGCAATCCTATAAAAATAGTATGTCAGAAGTAAAAGAAAAACCTACACCTAGTATAGATGTTGAAGGACAATTTGACCGCCTTGAACTTTTTTACGAAAATTACAAAAAACAAATTGCCATGGGTGCTGCAGCCGTTATTGGCGTAGTGGGCTTATACTTAGCCTTTACCATGTACTATATACCAAGCAGAGATGCCGAAGCACAAACAGACATATTTTATGCTGAACAGTATTTTGAAAAAGACTCTTTTAACATTGCCATAAATGGTGGTAAAACCATTCGTTTAGCAGATGGAACCGATAAAACTATTAAAGGTTTTCAGGAAATTGCTGATGAATATTCTTTTACGCCAACCGGTAATTTAGCACACTACTACTTAGGCATAAGCTACTTGCGTACAGGTAAATTTCAGGAAGCGATTGATGAATTGGAAAAATTCAGCACAAAAGATGTAGTGCTTAACTCGGTTGCTATTGGTGCAATGGGTGATGCTAACATGGAACTTAAAAATACTGATGAAGCCATTAAATATTATTTAAAAGCTGCTGAT
>Ga0207160_1052_pt1 | contig 22831 bp, 15 predicted proteins | sample Alteio_BWMinHeat_21_FD_153510 | JGI IMG/M metagenome (GOLD analysis project Ga0207160, IMG submission 153510) | Enriched cells from forest soil in Barre Woods Harvard Forest LTER site, Petersham, Massachusetts, United States -... | ecosystem: Environmental > Terrestrial > Soil > Temperate forest >... | reverse complement strand
CTTCAGTAATCGGTTGCGGACAGTTGCGCGGGTAAATACAAGAAGATCCGAGAAATAGTACCTTATGGACCCCATGTCGATATGCTGCATGAATCACATTTGCCGCTATCATAGTATTTTCATATAAAAAGGTAGCAGGCTCCTGTATGTTAGAAAATATTCCCCCCACACGAGCTGCGGCAACAAAGATATATTCGGGACGTTGCATCGCAATAAATTGGTCAACGGCCATCTGGTTACAAAGATCGATTTCACTATGTGATGCGGTAATAATAGTATGGTATCCACCCTTTTCCAATGCGCGTACAATGGCCGATCCCACTAATCCCCGATGACCTGCGACATATATTTTACTTTGCGTATTCATACAACCACTGCCTGTTCGTGAGCATTGCCCATTTTTTGACTTATCGAATACTTTGCGTGAGATGCGGCATCAAACATGATATGTGCTATCTCTTCAACTGTCGTCTGTGCCTTCCATTGTAATAATCGTTCCGCCTTATCCGCATTGCCACATAAAATCTCTACCTCATTAGGCCGCATATATAATTCATCGGAACAAACAACGAGTGCACCGGTAGCGGTATCTATTCCATATATACGATTACGATCTTTCGTATGCCATGCTAACGGGATACCCGCATATGTACATACTAATTCCACAAACCGCCGTACCGATATACTTCTACCCGTTGCTATCACAAAGTCATCAGATTGTGAATACTGCAACATACGCCACATTGCCTCAACATACTCAGGTGCGTATCCCCAATCACGTTCTGCGGTAAGATTACCTAAATGTAACGGCACTCCCTCGCTCTTATACCGCACTATACCGCGCACGATTTTTTGAGTGACAAACGACTCCCCTCGTAATGGCGACTCGTGATTAAATAAAATACCGTTACTCACAAACATGCCATAGGCTTCACGATAATTTATTGCAATCCAATAGGCATATAACTTTGCACTTGCATAGGGAGAGCGCGGATAAAAAGGAGTCCTTTCCGTTTGAGGAATTTCCTGTGCTTTGCCAAACAATTCACTTGATGAAGCCTGATATATACGAATATGTCCAGCACCACCAACAGTACGAACTGCCTCTAGTAGGTGTATAAGACCTATGCCCGTTGCCTGTACGGTATATACCGGCATGGTAAACGATACAGCAACGTCACTCTGCGCTGCAAGATGATAACATTCGTCAGGCTCAATAGCGCTCATATATCGCAATACCGTAGAAAAATCGGTGATATCACCTGCATGTAATATACAGTGATTGGGATATACACGACGAAGCTGCTCTAATTCAGGACGCCATGAACGTACCGATGGGCGATATATACCATGTACCATGTATCCTTTTTGTAGCAATAACACTGCTAGATAATATCCATCCTGACCGGTGATACCGGTGATCAACGCACATCGCGCCATATACGGCTCCTTACATACATTCTTCTAACCCACGGTTTGATAATTCTGCCATAATAAGGTCAATCCGTTCCACATCATGTGACCGCATAACAACAAACATGTCATCAGTCTCAATAACATAAAGATCAGATACCCCGACAAGGACTACTTTTTTGACAGCATGCACCGTATTCCGCGTTGCACCACGTACGGCAACCACCGCGTCTGATCTTCCTGGTGATGCTGCTATAAAAGTAGGTATTGTTCCCACATCTGACCACACAAAATTACCCTTGATTAATGCACATGAACGAGGTGGTAATCGCTCAAGCACTGCACAATCAAAGGAACAAGGGATTACCGGTTTTTCTGCAGCAATTCCCTGTACCATATCAGGAAGATAGGTTTCAAAGATAGTATGCAATACTGAAAGGGGGGCACATACTATTCCTGCGTTCCATACTATATCAGGACGAGTAAAATAAACCTCAGCAATCTCTCGTGTTGGTTTCTCATGAAATGAATCAACGTAATAGGCTGACGCTCCATCATCGCCTTCGAGAATTACATCACCGAGACGCACACAGCCAAATGTGGTCGCAATATAGGTTTGCGGAATGCCAATCAATACAATGCATTGTAACTTCTCAGCGAGCGCATACGCTGCATTAATAGCGACAGTATATGCATGAAAATCAGTAATATAATGATCAGATGGTACATAGAGCACTACCCCTTCATCGCGCACACGATTACTAAGCGTATACCAAGCCCGTATCATTGCAGGAGCAGTATTTTCACTCCGTGTTTCACATATACAATCCGCGATCATAGAACCAACATGTCTCATAACTTCCGTACGATAGGCACTATTAGTCATCACAAAACAATGTTCCTGAGCTACACAACGCCTCACCCGAGACACTGTTTGTTCCAGCAATGTCGTATCATGAAAGGGAATAAATTGTTTTGGTAAATGGGTTCTACTGAATGGCCATAATCGTTTTCCCACCCCTCCTGCAAGTACCACCGCATATCTTTGCATCATTACAACAAACCTCATCCTCATTCGAGACCATATCATATCTCATGAGATATACCCCAGATTTACAAAGGGATCAATTCATAGTACGGTACCCGTACACTATATACATTGGGGATATACTTTAAGGAATATATCCATGACAGCCTTTAACCAAGCTCCCACTTATACACAATATACGCTTGTTGGCATTATCGCCTTACTCATCCGAAGTGCTACATTATATTGGTGTATTATCCCTGAGATGCGATATATACAACCAGACTCATCTGGATATCATATCGCGGCCTATCTTATAACACACACTAATTCAATGACCTGTCCTAGCGGCAGACCAATATTCTGGCGCACACCTGGATACCCCTGGTTCTTAAGCCTTTTTTATACTGATGGCAATACTGATAGTTCTCTGCAAACGCACGGTACCATGCATACCAACGCACTATGGGTACAAGTCATTATTTGTTCATTACTTCCTTGGATTCTCTTCCATCTCACCTATATGCTTACTAAGGTCTATCCTATTGCTTGGGCAATTATGCTTTTCTCCCTTATCCACACTGGGTTTGTACTGAGTAGTACTTTGTTACTGACCGATGGATTAGGAACTATATTTTTCACCTGCTTTTTATATTGCATCCTCGCATGTATATTTTCCAAAACACCCCTCTCACGTAGACATCCTTATGTAGTACTGTGCGGTGCAGCACTCAGTCTTTCGGCATTTACCTGGATGAGGCCTATGGGGCAATTTGTTGCCATTGGTACTGCACTATTGCTACTATTTTCTCCTGTGCCCTGGAAGCAGCGAATAGGCTATATACTCTTTTTTCTCCTTCTCTTCTTCGCCACACTGGCGCCCTGGTTCGTACGAAATTATCGACTTACTGAATCACTATTTTTTTGCCCTCTGTTCGGGCTCTACTGGAATGTATTTAACGCACCAAAGATACTCGCACGTGTAGAAAACATTCCGCTACAGGAGGCATATGATCGCCTACGGTATGCTGCAGAATTAAATGTACGGGAAGCACTACTTAAACATGATCCTTCTCAAGGGACCGTTATCTGCAATGAACAAATTTGTGGAAAAAGTGCATGGCCACTAATCAAAGACCATCCGTTTTATTTTACTTACGACACCATCATTGAGGTAATGAAAACAACATTTGATCTCTATGCGTATCAACTCATTGCCATTGTAAATGATTGTTTCCGCTCCGACCCGCTCATTGAATTTTTACCGGAAAAAATAAAGGATTGTTTATATCAAAAACCAGCACCATGGAGCATACGTATTCTCGCCTGGACAGAGCTCATCATAGAAATACTCCTGTGGATAGGTATATTTGCAGGACTATGGAGCTTTGTTTGTTATCCATACCTATATCCACAATATTTTAATCGACTGTATCACTATGGATACATATGGCTTAGTGCAGGGTTTTTCATAGGACTCGTGGTCATGCAAACTGGTGGATTTGGGTATGCACGATTGCGACTCCCCATTGAACCACTTATACTCATTCTTGGAACCACATTCTGGTGGTGGTATATTCACAACCGACAGTACAAGGTTCTTACATGAAACGATTATATGCACCATGGCGCGCAGCGTATGTCACCAATCCCCGCAAAAGGCCACGATCTTGTATATTTTGTGTTTACAAAACAAAAGATCAAGATGTGGATCATTATATTCTTAAACGGGGCACACACAATTATATTATGATGAATCTTTATCCTTATAATACCGGTCATGTACTTATTATACCCTATCGCCACACCGGCAAATTATATTTGTTGTCCTCTGTCGTACGAACGGAAATGATGGAATTGGTCGCACTCAGTACCCATATTATACAAGAAGCGCTCAATGCGGAGGGAATTAATGTTGGCCTTAATCTCGGCAAAGCTGCTGCAGGAGGTAGCGTACCTCATCACCTCCATATGCACGTCTTGCCTCGCTGGACCGGCGATACCAATTTTCTTGTACCACTTGCCGATGTAAAGCAGGTATCACACCCCATCAACGATATTTATAAAATATTACAAAATGCATTCGCACAATAACGGCAATGCACAATGACCGACAGCAACACAAAATGAAGCGCATCACATTGCTTGCACATAGTTATTATGTGATACTATTCCTGATCGTCATAGTACAGAGAGGAGATATGATGCAATATATACAACAGTGTATATTATTGAGCCTACTATGCACCGCACTTCAGGGATCACAACAATCAACGAGTAACATACTACAACCACCGCAAAAAATAACTGTTGAACAACCCCAATATACCACTTATTTCCCGAGAAATACGGTACATAACTTAATACAAAAAACGGTACTGTGCTTCCCCACTATCATTACAGAAATCATTACTAATTATTACGATTACGACTCGCAAGGAACCTTACTCGCACTATACCCAATCTCTGCTTCACTCGATCCTCGCAAAAAAATTTTTACATTCATTGGTTATAATCATGAAACAAACAAATTACCATGGGTAGAAACAGGAAACTTTATACAATCAGGGTATCCGGTACTTTTGTTTGTTGCTCCATGGAATATCGATACCTTACACACAACGCTCACTGATACGCTCAGCGAAAAAGAACAAAAAACCAGATTCCAAAAAACGTACTCATTATCTGCCGAAACAATATATCGACCGCAGGTTTTATATGCACGATTAAAGATTGGTGATCAATATCATCAAGCAGAAATAAACAAAGAAACACTCGCATTCTTTGCAACCATAAGCCAATGGAAAATTTCGGCAAAACATCGAGATGACCCGGCGGTTGCAGCAGGACAACAACAGAGTATCTACGCGCGCGCGCCCCTTTTCACCGCAAGCAACCTTGCACAATCATGGTGTCAGCTATGCAGTATACTGCAACAAATAGCGATACCTGACACATATCATGATATACGGGATAAAGTGAACACAATTATAAAAAACTTTCCATATCATGAAACAGTACTGCACCAGATTATGCACAACACAAGCCTTGAATTTGTATTTCACAAGACCAACCATCGCATCATCTCATGCGATCACCGCGAGACAAGTAAATACAAATCACCGCCACTTTAACCAAGCTGCGTATATTTATCAGCGCGCCCCTTTGCCTTATCAACCGGATATTTCTCTCTGTTTTTTTTCATTTTATGAGCAAATGCTTCAGAAAGATCTATCTTCATGTCATGTGCCATAACTAAGACCCAATACAGCGTATCAACCAGCTCATCAGCAATCTTTTCCTGATGTGTCTCTATATATGCTGTACAAGCCGCGTTATCTTTCCACTGAAATAACTCAAGCACTTCGGTTGCTTCTAAAGTCAATGAAAGTGCCATATCTTTTGGGGTATGAAATTGTTTCCAATCACGCTCATCGCGAAAGGCGATACATTGGGCTGTTAAGGTACGTATATCATGGATATTCATAAACACAACTCACTATACTTGATCAACTATACAGGTTACCTATACTGTACCATAATACCTTAAGACAAAGGATAACTACATGAGACACATCATTCTCCTTATGTGTATGCTTCCTACTTTCCTGTATTGCGCTCTGACACCGCTGCAAGAGATAGAACTACAGAATCTCGCTTACCTCACCCATATCCCCTGGTCCTCCGATCCCCACTTATTTGTTGATCGCATATACAATACAGAAACAGGCTGGCTCAGTCCTGCAAATAAGGAGCGCTGGGAAACGACTAACCCCTACTCACCGAAGATATCAACCGCTATCGTTGCCTCTTGTTCTAAACTTGGAATGTTTGATATAGTATTTCCCATAGTGCACACATTTGATTATCTCTGTATTCTCGGTGCTACGCTGCCTGCGGTACACAAACGCATTTCCTTCGCAGTTCATCTGTGGAACAGTGGTATACGATGGAAGCATTGGGTACTGCTTACAGGGGATCGTCCTCTTTCAATATTTGCTGATAGCATACCGTTAATAACACAGTTACCACACAATGAGACTGAAGGTATGCAGCAACTCTTTGTCATACTACAGCAAAGCATGCCACCCGATTTACAGAAAATACCCCATTCTACTATTCACACACCACAACAAATAACGAGCACAGGACTTCGCCGTCCCAACACTGAAGAGACCATTAGGCAATGGATCGCTGAGGACCCTTCTCTGCCGGGACAAAGTTGCTGCTTTTGCTCCACACAACCATTTATCCTCCGCCAAAGAACAATAGTAGACGCATGTATGTCAAAGATCTGTTACTGCGAAACAGTTGGACCAGCAGCTCATGTTGCTGTATACATTACCAAACCTCATATACTTCTCGATGAACTTGCACGGTGGTTGTATAACGTATATATAACAAAGCGCGCAACGGCTTGAAAGCCGTTGTATCACGCAGAATGGCGTTCACAAGGGTGAACTGTGTGATTATGCATCTTCAGATACATCAAGACGTACCGATTGTCCTAAATCACGCTGCGAGGGACGAAAGGTTAATTCGAGCCCCTTAAAACGATACTGCTGTAGGCCGGTAAGGTACGCAATAAGGGCATGTGGTGTCACTGCTCCTTCTATATGGGCAAGTGCGTCAATTAAAATAGCGGTTGCTATGTACCCTTCCAGAGAAAAGGTGTCATAGGGCAAACCGCGATCATCCATGGCTTTACGATACTCCCGTACAATGTCAAGTTCGCTCAAGCCAGGGTGTGGAACTACTTGCGATACAACAAATGGAATACCTCGGCGATGCATATATTCTTTAAATGCACTACCTCCTAATAATGACAATCCATATGCAGTAATGCGACTGAACATCGTTGCATCTACATTGTGTAACAGGGCACGCATCGGTTGGGGGAATCCGCATAAGAATAAGGCGGTAATGTGACTATCACGAAGCCGTTCACGTATCTGCGCATAATTATTTTTTGAGGGAGTAAAAGGTATTTCAATCCATCCATGAAGACCACGACTTTCTAAATTTCTCCGCCCCACCTCAAGTATCCCTCTGCCCGTTTCATCATCTTCATATAAGAATCCGATTGCATCGCCTGAAATTCTATATTGTAATGCCTGTCCGATAAGCGCATTCAATTCTTCTTCAAATGAAGGACGATAATACAACAGCCCTTGTAGGTCGGGTGACCGTAAACGAGGAATACCAATAATAGGAAATATAACCGCAACAGTTCCTGAACGTATACTCTCTATATAACCCTCAATCACTGAAGCACCAATGGGGAAGCAGATAATTGATATTGCATACTCATGCTGGAGCATAAATACATTATACGTTGCCTGTCGAGGGCTCGATTCATCATCAAGGATAACCATACGCACCCAACGATCACCTGATATGCCTACTTTATTTGTATGTGACACACACCGACTTACCCCTTCACACAAACTCTTCCCAATAATGCGTGCCTCTTTTGATAAATCAAGGCTTGCCCCAATCACAATTTCTTGCTCTTTTGGTCGCACATCATTACTCCCATCCAAGGCAAGTTCACGCGCTGACACCAGTGTGTAACGGCTCGCTTTATGAAAAGGTTCGTTAGTACGTATGTCTCGATTATACAGCGTAATGACAACCTCATGCAGTTGTGATTTCAGCTCTATTTCTACAAATGCATCGTAAAAAAAGCGATTAATTTCACGATGAAAGTCAGTTGCTGCAGAAAACACTGACCAGGTCGTTGCCCCGCTCTCCGGTTCTAAAAGTTCAAGTCCATTTGTTTGCATATAATCAATAAGACCATCAACACTTTTAATCAATACACGGACCGCAACGTTGCCTACCGTCTTAGCATGATTTGATAATATATAACGCTGTAATTTTTCATGTCCCCCCTTGCGGGTTGCTGCAAACAAATCTCCCATCCATTGTGCATCAATTTCATGGTGCTCTCTCCCCGAAGGGGAAATACGAATAAGTCTATGTAACTGTATGGTTGTACTTGGATAATCGATGTACAATGCATCAGGCAATGTATCAAAAAATCGACTCACACTCTTACTAATTTGTTGCACCATGACACTTTTTCCACCACTCATGCTGGTAATTTGCTGCAATAGGCCCTGATCCTCCCAAAAGTGACGATCTTCAAACACACCACGCATACATAATACACGATTAGGATTCCTGTCCATAAGGACAAGCACTAATTGTAACAGCTCAAGATTATATCCTGCATAGCCACATACATTACCATTGATAACAAAATAATATCCTGGCTGCTGAATAACAAATTGATCATCAATAATACCTCGTAATCGTAAATCCGTAAGCGCTCTTACAAAGGAGTGAAAGGCTCCCTGTAAATCACCCCATAGTACCAAAACATCACCGGGCTCATGCTGCAATCGCATCACCTGTCGTCTCCCATCCCCTGCAGCCTCCCGATGTTGGGTAACTTTTTCACACAGCATATGAAATGCAGTAAGCCCCTCGTTGCATAGATCATCATACCCAAACCAACTCAGTATATTGTTATGGCACCTTCTGGACCGCTCCTGGTATGCCGAAGAAAAATCAGGATTCAAATATCCTCCATTATCTGGCCGTAATTTTTCTGGGTACTGTAGTGCAATAGTTATTACATCTTGCATTGAAGAGAAGCGAGCCGCAGCTATTGGCAGCATAAACATACACATATATAACGCACGATAATATATGGTCATGAGAGACTACCCATCAAAATTGCTATATAGAGGCATCCAACCAACATATGTAGTGAGAACACCATGCCATAGGCATAACGTAAGATTGGCATTCGTGCGGTAAGATGTAAAAAAAATATCAGTACACAAACCGCAAGGAATAAAAAAAATAATTTGTCCGAAATCATAAAATAGGAAACGCCCGGCGGTGATTGAGATTCAATGACATAGCGAAAGGCAATAAGCCCCGAAATACTCGCTAACGCAAAATTAAACCGAAAGTTTTTCATGCCCGCCTCAAGTGGAACAGAAAAAGAAAACATAGCCGTCAAAAACATTAACAACATAGGAATAACCAGTGTTGTCAACATACGCATCGATGTCCTTCGAAAATTCATGACAAACAATACAGCGGGTGAAACGGTCTTTATTATGGTATAGGGTGTTTGTACCTGCGATTCGAGGTATCCCGCCTCCACTACACGAGAATGCTCTTGCCAGCCACTGTTTTCCAAATCCTCATGCACCGCAAAATCACTACTCGCACAATCCAAAATCATTTCACCTGCGGAAATACTGGGATGCGCAATAATTAAGCTCAAACGATGGTCATCATAGGGAAAACCACTATAACTCATTGGACTGCTAAATTTTGCCCGAATATGATATTCCATAAACAATTTATCACCAAGCAATTGCGTGTACGGCTTTGAACGTTCAAGCACCGTTCCATTCACCAATGTCACCGAATCAAGAAGTTCTGCAGATACGACCCGAGGATCAAAACAAAACCATAATGATCCATTAAAAATAAAATTATTATGCAACACATCAAAATTCTGAAAACTATCAATAATCAACCCTACAGTAACACGTTCTGGCTTGCCACCAAGTGCATGCAGTATTTGCGTTGAAAAACGCTTTACATCGGGTACAGGATCAAGGGGCAGAAATAGTTGAAAATAATGCCAAGTTGCCGTCCAAATGATAAAGTTAAGCACCGCAAAACACCCAATAACAAATCCCGGTCGTACCACTGCTGGTGATTTTTCTGAAACGGTCATATTGACTACTCTATCAGTACCACTCCCTCAATAACAGTATAGATCCTGGATCAAGCACGTATCATAAGTCAAGAAAAAACCACTGCCATGCTAAGGATATACCTATAGGGCCCTCTTGATAAAATATGATATACTTCTAAAGAAGGTGTATGCTCATTATGAAGACACAACATCCGTATCTATTTCATGTCACATCCCTGGAGCAGCAAGAATGAAATCATCCGAACTTCGTCATGCTTTTTTTACATTTTTTACCCAACGAGGCCACACCTCTGTACCCAGTTCTTCATTGATTCCCGCGGATGATCCGACGCTACTCTTCGCTAATGCTGGCATGAACCAATTTAAAGGCCTATTCCTCGGTACCGAGCAACGTACGTATACACGGGCTGTATCAATCCAAAAATGCATACGGGCTGGTGGTAAACATAATGACCTTGAAAACGTGGGATTTACCGATCGACACCTGACCTTTTTTGAGATGATGGGAAATTTTTCCTTCGGAGACTATTTCAAACACGAAGCCATTCTATTTGCTTGGGAATTTCTCACGAATACTATAGCGCTTAACCCTGACACACTCTGGGTCAGTGTCTTTGAACAGGATAATGAGGCATATGATATTTGGCATACTCATATTGGAATTCCTCGCCAACGCATTATCCGACTCGGTGCACGCGATAATTTCTGGCAAATGGGAGATACTGGACCGTGTGGACCATGCACAGAGATATATGTCGATCGTGGAACAAATTACGGATGCGCCGAAAATACCTGTGCACCAGGGTGTCATTGTAATCGATTTCTGGAAATATGGAATCTCGTATTTATGCAGTATAACCGCCAATCCGATGGCATAGATCTCCCCCTCGCAAAAACCGGCGTAGACACCGGCATGGGACTTGACCGCCTCTGTGCTGTGGTACAAAACGTTTCCTCAGTCTTTGAAACAGACCTATTTATGCCCATCATCACGGCCATAGAACGGCTAAGCGAAAAAAGATATGCGAGCAGCACACCCGATATCAAAGCAGCCTTCCGCGTTCTCGCTGACCATATCCGCTCTACTACCTGTGCCATCGCAGATGGATGCGTTCCCGCTGCTGATGGACGTGGGTATGTGCTCAGAAAAATTATTCGCCGTGCGGCGTTGTTTGCGCAAAAACTATCGCCTGAGCCCTTTTTTCCTGCACTTGTTGATAGTGTGATCAGTACCCTCGGTCCGTGGTATCCCGACCTTACCACACGCCGTGATGTCATCTATACCATATTATCACAGGAGGTCGAGCAATTTTCACGTAATCTTACCCGCGGTACACAGGTGCTGACCAATCATTTTACCGAAAGTGGCCCTGCCCATACTATTTCGGGAACAATGGCCTTTACGCTCTACGACACCTATGGATTTCCGCTCGAATTAACCAAAGTCATTGCCCATGAGCATGGAGTATCAGTTGACGTTGCGGGATTTGAGAAAGAGATGGATCGACAACGTGCGCAATCAATAAAAAAATCAGGAACTCCGGTACTTCCTATTCCTACAACCATGAGTACCACCTTTACCGGCTATAGCGAACTACTCAGCAAAGCACCGGTACAAGCACTGATTACTGAGCATAATACTCTTACTACGACAGTAGAATCGGGAACGGATTGTTGGGTTATTACCACACAAACACCATTTTATGTTGAGTGCGGAGGCCAAGTGAGTGATCAAGGGGTAGTGCAGATTAATGGATATACAACGCCTATTACCGGATTATTAAAACAGGGAAATGCTATTGCATTTCGTATAACGGCTCCTCAGCAGATACGCTGTGGAGACTTTATTACCATGCAGGTTGATCAACAAGCACGTGCTCAGACCACAAAAAATCACACCGCAACCCATCTACTCCAAGCAGCGCTCATGGCACAATTTGGCCCTAGTATTAAACAAGCGGGATCATTGGTTACTCCTCATTACTTACGATTTGACTTCAGCTGTGCAGTGCCCGTTACTACCGCACAACTACAATCAATCGAGACCATCATTAATGAGCAGATTTGTAATAATATTCCGGTGAACACCCGTATTACAACGCTAGCTGAGGCGCAACAAGCAGGAGTTACCGCATTTTTTGGTGAAAAATACAATCCTGAACAGGTACGTGTGGTTGCAATACCCGGTGTATCAGCAGAACTCTGCGGTGGTACCCACGTACGGGCGACCGGCGATATTGGGCTCTGTAAAATAACTGAACTTAGTTCTCCCTCAGCAGGAAATAAACGCATTGTTGCTGTCACCGGACCTACGGCATTTCGTCTTTTTCAAACTATAGCATCAACCGCCAAATCAATTTCCCTACAATTAAGAGTTCCTGAAGAACGTGTCTATGACACCGTTGCAGGACAACAAGAGCACATTAAACAATTACATACGCAGCTACGCACCAACCGCAAAGAGCTTATTACTCTACGTATGCCCAGATGGGTCGAGCAAATGCATACAACAAGCTCCTTGTCGTACGGCATCGTGGTACTTGAACAAGTACCTGTCGATGAATTACGTGATGCTGCACAACAACTTGCCGCTCAAGCCTCTGGACTTTGGTGTGTTATTGGCACTGAGTTAGCACAGGAAAAAGTGTCTTGTATCATTACCGTTACTTCTGGACTATCGACAGCAACGGCGATGAAGGATTTATTGTCCATGCTCGCTACGGTCCATATTAAAGGCGGTGTACGCGACACCACCATTCACGGTGGCGCACCAAGAATGCCAGAGGGGTTACGAAGCGTTATTGAGGCATGGATTCAGAAGCATAGTACATAAAGCATATAAGTACTCACCTGCATTAAACACGTTGAAGTATCTCATCATCGCAAACAATTTCTATTACCCTTTTTTTACCACTACAGACAGCAATTTTTCTCCCATTGAAATCAATGATACTGCAATAGACCGCGCTTAGAGGATTGTCTAACGGTATTCGTATTGTCCTGTCCACAAACGCTGAACCAGCCCTATTAAAACGGCAACGAAATATTGCACAGTTATAGTCTGTTTTTTTCGTTCCAGCGGAAGCAATAGGTATTACAAGTACATCGTTCCATGCTGCATATAACATATATTGTAGATCTGGATCTATCCTAATAGGAGTAGGAATAAGCCGATGACACATTATATCTCGTCCAGGACGTGCTGCTATTAGGTGCCCATTATTACACATATTATACACAATCAAGTCATCAGAAGACCGACATGTATCAGAAATATAAGTCGATACACCACAAGCCAATGCAGGCGGATTAAAACCTTCTCGAAGGTGACTCACCTTTTTGGGGTCAGTTGGGTCACTCATATAAAAAACATCCATGAAATTGATTTTTTTTGGAGCGCCATATGAACACACAAAACTATTGTGCATAACAGTCGCTTCCAGGAATTGTCCACTAGACACAAGCCATGTATCGATTTGCACTTTCTTGTACAGCTTATATGCATTTTGCTGGGCATCTTTTATCGGTACTCCACTCACTACAAGATTCTCATTGTCTTTTTGTAGCCTATATTCAAACCCATTGGGGTGGGTAAAGGTTGCCAATCGTTGCACTGTACCACCATCATCAGAAATAGCAGTTTGATTATCTCGATATTTATACCCCACCAGCCCATACATCGCTGCTGCACCCAACATCATTGCACCCATATACTCCAGTTTTTGGTATCGTGGTTTTTTACAGTAGGCATGTGTTAAAAGCGTACCCGTACTCAATGTACACGTACCTATTATTATTGGTTTTTGCAATGCAGAATCTACGCCGCGTGACCAGCGTGACCAAGAAGATACAGTACTACCATTTGAGGCTGCACACTCCATCATACCTATCAATACCACGAGTATCATCAGAGGCAATACTCTGCTCAATATGGATCGCATTCTCCCTATGTCTCACATTACTCAATCGGATTAGGCGTAAAATATGCCCGTGCTGATTGTACCCGTTTTTGTACATAATCCCATAATACTCTATGTTGTGCTATGTGTCCCCCTTTGATATATATTTTTCTCATTGACATACACTGAATACGATGGATCGGGGGAAGAGCAGGACCGAGTACCGTTATCTCCCATTTCCATTGCTGTATAACAATACGTAATAATTCTGAAATATGATGCGCCTCATCATCAAGCTGCTGCTCATTTTTACATTGCAACTCAATCTCCGACATACGACTACAGGGTGGATACTGCAACGCGACACGCTGTGCAATCTCATAGTCATAAAATGCGGTATAATCTCTTTCATGAAGGTAGGAAAAAATGGGATGTGCAATAAATGATTGTATAATCACCTCACTGGGCATACCCGCACGACCTGCTCTTCCCGCAACTTGCAGTAACTGCTGAACGGTCCGCTCTGCAGCCGTATAAAAGGGTATTGACAGACTACTCTCCGCCCAAATAATACCAACTAGTGTTACTTGGGGAAAATGGTACCCCTTGGTAATCGTCTGCGTACCAACCAAGATATCCACCTCTCCTTGTTTCATACGCTTGAGCGTATGCTGCCATTGTTTACGCTCTCGCGCCGTATCCATATCGGCCCGCTCAATACAAGCCATAGGAAATAACTCCTGCAACAATGCAACAATACGTTGCGTGCCAACCCCCTTCTTAACTAAGGCGGATTCTGGCGCGGCACACTGAGTACATTGCTTTGGAAGCACAGCCCGCTCCCCACAATAATGACACAGCAAGTGACACGATGCATGTAATGTCATACTCACCGAACAGTGCGGGCACATCCATATATGAGTACATGTAGCACATTGCACAAATCGATGCATTCCCCTCCTGTTAAGAAAAATAATCACCTGTTCACGACGTGCGAGACGATCAGCGATAGCAACACGAAGTTCTTGAGTAATCCAAAAGTAATCAGGCGGTGACCGAACAGACCGGACAGTACTGTTGGCTCTTATCAATGGCACACAGGTAATGCGAGGAAATGTCCCTGAGAAACGCTCAAGTAATTGCAATAATTGCCATCCTCTATGCGCAACGTTATACAATGAACTGATCGAAGGTGTTGCGGATCCGAGCACAATGGGAATACCGTACTGCCGTGCACGGAGCAAGGCAATCTCCTTAACATGCAGGCGAGGGTGTCTTTTTTGCTGAAAACCGGCATCATGTTCCTCATCAATGATAATAATCCCCAAATTCCTAAGCGGTATCAACACCGGCAGATGTACTCCAACAATCAGTACCGGTAATTCGGCAATAATATCAGACCACATCTGTTTCTTCTCTGCTGCAGAACAGCTTGAATGATAGGCATGCACCCGCATTTCTGCCGTCTCACGAAATAGACGTACAAATGATATCGCTAATGACACTTCAGGCACTAAGAACAAGGCGCTTTTACCGTTCTTACATGCTGCATATAATAACTGTCGATATACTTCTGTTTTACCAGATCCTGTTACCCCATGTAATACCACCGTATGATATCGTGGTGTTGTAATATACGGAGTAAGCGCATCAACAATAGCTTGTTGCGCCTTGGTCAGCGCTACTGCCGGACCTATCTGCTCCTCGAGCATGCCAGCAATGCCTCCATCAGATATCCTTTCTCCTCCATACTGATGCACTCGGCGGTATAGCGCAGTGAGCGGAATAGCATAATATGAGCTCACTTGCTCTAAAAAGGCGTGATATCGTTCATCTTGTGGCAATGGTTCAACCGCGAGCGCCTCTCGGATCAGATAATTATGCGCAGAAACTGAATCAACCACTTCACACACCAATGCACGTTCAGATCGCTTCTGCAATGGCACACGCACAACCTGCCCTAACAATGATTTCCCATGCCATGTATCAGGAATCGCATAGGTCAGTGGTTGTGTAAAACCATTTAATAACTGTACAATGATGTACATTGTCTATCCCAACACACTGTATAGATTTTAGTATGTTGAGTGTGCGTTCTTTTTACAAACAATGCAAGGAATGTCATAAGGAATTGTGTATGAATAACACTGAATTATTTCTTATCGATGGTTCATCTTTTCTCTACCGAGCATATCATGCGCTCAAACCTATGCACACCAAAGAAGGTATCCCCGTTAATGCCGTATACGGATTCTGCCGTATGCTGAAGAAATTAATTGATCAACGTAAACCAGCCTATCTTATTGTTGTCTGGGACAGTCCTGGGAAAACGGAACGGCATGGTATACTTCCCACCTACAAAGCGAAGCGGCTTGTCAGCCCTCATGACCTGCATACACAAAAAGATATTATCCAAGATATTATTCAGCACATTGGTATATATCAACTTATCGAGCCCGGCTATGAAGCAGATGATCTTATGGCCTCTGCTGCACAAAAATTTCGCACACTCGTTGACCGCGTTGTGTTAGTTACCACTGATAAGGATCTTGCACAAATAGTTGATGAAGAGATCGTATTATATGATTCATTTAAAGAGGAATTCCTCGATGTCGCTGCCGTGACTGCCAAATTTGGTGTACCACCGTACAAACTCCCGATCTATTTTGCCCTGGTCGGCGATACATCAGATAACATTCCCGGAGCACCCGGTATTGGTCCAAAAACCGCCATTCAACTCGTACAACAAGTACAGTCACTTAATGAGCTTTATGAACGTATTGATGCTGTCGCTTCGCCCCGCGTTGCAGAACTCATACGAAAACATAAAGATTTAGTATATCTCAGCGAAGAACTGTTTCGCTTGCGCGCTGTACCTATCACCGTCACACTTGATGCGTGCGCATATAATCCTGTGCAATGGCAACGAGCAGGCTCTTTGTTTGCACGATTAAACTTTACCTCACTGCTCAAGGATATAAAAACTACCGGCGCACAGGGGGGCATTCCTTTTGCCCAGCGATATGGATACACCTTCACCACCGTTACCACTGAGGATGCACTGAAAGCGCTATGCATCGCCATACGCACTACACAACATTGTGCCGTTGATACCGAATGTACCGGCACCCTTCATCCCTATGCCACCACATTGGTCGGTATTTCGTTCTGCTATCAAATAGGATCCGCTTATTATCTCCCCATTGGACACACTACAAACGAAACACAATTACACAAAGACCTTATCATGCGTTATGTAAAACCAGTACTTGAGGATACCTCCATCAAAAAATACTTGCATAATGCAAAATTTGATATCTTAGTACTTTCCCATTACGGCATTACGGTACGTGGCTTAAGTCATGACACTATGCTTGCAGCAAGTCTTGTATCCCAGGATGGAGAACGAGTCGGCCTTAAATTTCTCTCAACACGCTATTTTAATGAAGAGATGACCAGTTTCACCGAGGTACTAGCCCATGCACAGACAAAAACCATCGCAGCCGTACCCATTGCTCAGGCAACTGATTACGCCGCTGCTGATGCCCATCAAACGTGTAAGTTAGTACCACTATTGCAAAAAATGCTCGTTGATAAATCACAAGTATCATTGTACACCACCCTTGAACTTCCCCTAATTCCCATCCTTTGCTCCATGGAACAAATCGGTATGATAGTAGATACTGCACAACTAAAGTCCATTTCCGTTGCACTCGAACAAGAACTGCAACAACTTACCCTTACCATAGAAGAGCTCTGCGGCGTCGCCCGTGGAGCTCTTAATTTAAACTCACCAAAGCAATTAGAAAAATTATTATTTTACGACCTTAAACTTACCCCCCTTAAAAAAACTTCTGGCAAAACGGCCTATTCTACCGATCAAGAAGTATTAACTGAACTAGCACGAGCACATCCTGTACCGCGGTATATTATACGCTATCGAGAGTTATTCAAATTAAAAAGTACCTACGTTGACGCATTACCCGCCTATGTCAACCCTGACACGCAAAGGATACACACCAACTTTAGTCAAGTCGCCACTGCCACCGGTCGTTTAGCTAGTTCTGACCCTAACTTGCAGAATATTCCTGCAAGTGGATCATATGGACTTGCAATTCGTTCCGCGTTCATTGCACCTCCCGGACATACCTTACTTTCAGCAGATTACTCACAAATTGAACTACGCGTACTTGCCTATTTTTCTCAAGATCCATTGCTAGTAAATGCCTTTTTACATAATCATGACATTCATGTAGAAACGGCAGCACGATTATTTGAGGTAGCAGCTACCGACGTAACTCAAGAACAGCGACAACTCGGCAAGCGAATTAATTTCAGTATTCTCTATGGCCTTTCCCCCTATGGCTTATCAAAAGACCTCAATATTCCCTACAAAGAGGCGGAGCGCTATATTGAAAAATATTTCTCTGAATATGCACAGGTTGCTCTCTGGATGGATTCCATTATTGCCGAAACTAAGGAACACGGTTATGTGACAACGCTTTACGGAAGACGACGATATATTCCCGGTATCTATGAAAAAAACAAGCCACTTTATGAGGCAGCTTGTCGTGTTGCAATTAATACCAAAGCACAAGGAACTGCGGCGGAGATCATGAAACAAGGCATGATCAACGTTGACAATGCCTTACACCGCATCAACGCCGACACACAACTCCTTCTGCAAATACATGACGAATTATTGCTCGCTGTTGCATTAGAACAAATCACCTCTGTAGAGCGATTAGTGACCCACACACTTGAGTCGGTTGTACAATGGAATGTACCACTCCATATTACCACCCGCACCGGCAATAATTGGGGTAGAGTAAGTAAATGAAACGCGCAACGGCTTGAAAGCCGTTGTATCACGTGGAATGATGTGGGGGAAATACCCCCCCTATTTTCAACTGTTTTTTTTGAGTAAAAGGGGAACTAATCATTTTGGCAGAAAGGGAAACTTATCACTTTGGTTTGACAGGGTTACCACTATCCTCTATACATGTTAATCATGATTTATTATACTGAACGCGTCGTTATAACAAATCACGATGGCAAACAGAAAAAGGTTAAAACAATGTCTAATAGAAGCTTCAAAATTATCACTGTATTAATACTATTGGGCACATGTATGATCGAGTGCGGCGAGAAGTCAATTAAAATACTCATAGATGAGGCAAGTAAAACACCCATAGATCGCCAGTTTACAATTTCATCAAACACTGCTAAAAGTACATTTCCTACAAAAGAATTTGTACTTATCTTGCGCTCTATTACCAAGATACCCGCACAAAAAGAGATTATAGACACCCTTGATGAACTGATTACGGTAGACCCCGCAAATATTGTCTGGAAATATCTTGCACCCGAAAATGCTCACTCAGAATGTAACAGTCTAAGCATTGAATCCTCAGGTATACCCACTATACCCTTCAAAAACCCTTTTGGTCATAATTCAGAATATGGATCGTTCGATGGGGTTTCAGTTTGGTTGAGCGCTACTGGTCAGATTCATATAGTATATCTACGTCAACTAGAGGGCATTGCCCGCTCTCTGCGAGAAATGCATGGCTACGATCAGTTAGACAGCCTCGATTTTACATCGTTGTCCAAAAACACCGGTTTCACTCTTGTCACCACTTTCGAAAGTCCAAATAATCAATGGAAGCTTTTAATGAGAGCTACAAAGTCCAACGATACCACATTAGTAGAACTTTCGAATGAACCTTTAAACGCTACAACACTCGCATGGTATCAAGCTTTGTTTTGGCGCTTATGTACTAAAGTTATTGATAACAATGGTCCCCTGACCACACGAGCGCTTAGAGAAAAAGGATACAAGCGTATGGAATGGCTTCCTCATTACATAATGCCATCTATGACAGCGGTAATACCTGATAACACCGCTACACCGTCTCATTTGGAAACAAAGGCACAGCCTATGCTCGTAATACCGAGAACCCCTCCTTCCCCTTATAGAAACGCTTCAACAAGCAAAACCATTACATATCTGGCAAGCAAACTTTGACAAATGGCATTAGTTGCGCTATTGTTCTTAAGTAAGATGCAGTGGATATGGTCTTTGAAATTTTGGGGGCGCACCGGTTTCGACGTGGTGCGGAGAACGCGCGGGGCATGCCGAGCTTTGTCTAGATGCTCGTACTACAAATGGACAATTAATACACGCAAACACTGATTTCGCGTTAGAAGCAGAAGAAACTGTAAAATCATTCGATTGTGGCAGCGTGCAGGATACCTTTATACCGGTATCTATGTCACAACAAACAGTCTTTGGTAATGCAGGAGCTTGTGCCGCTTAATCCTTAGGGATAAGCAACCATGGTGATAGGACGTGTCTATCAGTCCTCTCGTCATGTATTACCAAGATAGAACGGCACATGAGATTTTTTCGTTCGGTAGTGTGCATGATTACAAAACGGACCTGTATGGTATCTCTGTTGTCGAGAGCTCATACGATGTACCATTCGATAACTGAGCATGGAGTTCTTAGCGTTCAATGTATTACGGACATGGGTTCGATTCCCATCGCCTCCACCACTTTCTGTCAAATTTTTCTCAGGTGCCATTGTATTCTATCAGTTTTCATGGTGTTTAAAGCCTTAAGAATAATGTTGCTATCATTAACTTGGTTATACAGCGCGTTAATAAACTTACCTATCGCTTCCTTTGAACGATCAGTCTGCAAGGCTGCTACAAAAGGGCGCAAGTTCGCAAAATAAGATCTACACCCCTCTTTTCTAAGTTCGGCAATCTCACTAGCTTTACAGGCTCTATCACTGAGGCGATTCAGTCTTATGAAATTAATTTCAAAACTCTTCATAATATCCGCGAATGAAGGATACTTCTGTAAAGTTTCCCGTGCACTAGTGTACTCATTATGTACCATAAAACATTCAATACATAGATCATTTGCAAATTTCTCAATATCAGGTTCACCGCACAATGTATCGATAAAGCCCACAGAAGGAAGCTTATTCTGTAAGAAAGCAGTTAAATTCTTTCGGGGGATAATATGGATTAATTCTGCCTCAAATTCTCGCCAATTTCCTTCACAATCATCATCCATATTTCCTATTGCGGATGCGGCAGCTCGCAATGCTCTACACACTGACATAAAGTTCTTAAATACATCTGAACCTTTATCAAAACCCAAGGTTGTTACAGCTACTAAACTCGCCTGAGTTATATCCTCATGACAGCCGTTTGACACTATCATATCGACTGAAAAGCTCGCACCTGATTCGCTCAGATAAGATTGTACAAAATTATAGGTCGGCTGATGTAATCCAGCATCAGAGGATACCTTTACATCTCTATCACCGATTGGGTTTGAATCCGAATTACCCTCTCCGCTCAGCAGCATGGGAATCGAACCCCTGTCCGTAATACTCGGTGATTGATAACTTTGTTTTTCCTTGTTTTTTGTTGTGACTGCACAAGTCATCTGTCTTTTTTGTTGGTTCTGAAAATTGCATAAATATTCTATAATAACAGACCCGTCTTGTGAGCGATTGCATCTTACCACACTAAGATCATCACGATTTAAGAAAGATCTTGGATTCACCACTATCTCTTGCCACGGCTCATTGCACTGCTCAGGTTTTTGGAATTTTTCATTTTTATAGCACACACGCCATATAGTATTATAATCATCGATTATTTTATTCGGAACAAGTAATACGTCTGCACCAAGGTATATACAGCATAATCCGTACCACACATGTCCGATATTATCTAAAATAGGAACCTTTTCAAGGATAAACTCATCACTGTACTGCATACTAGTATCTTCTGTTAAGACCTTACACTTAATCCAATATGTTACGCTACTGTTAACGACTTTTCGTACTGTCCAATATAATATAGGGATGCTTTTCTCAGCATCATACGCAACTGCATAATTAATAACAGCATCTTCATTACTCCGTTCTTTTGTATCACTTTCTACCAATTGTTCACGGTACAGTGTCCATTGGCCACTATCAGATGGTATCCATATATCTATTATGGGAGTTGTCTTACCGGTATTATATCCATATACGAAACCGCGAGGAGGAGAAAATATAGGATCATCTGTCACACAAGAAAGCGATTCGTATGATTTTCTGATATGAACAACACGTTTACTTACCTCACAACCTTGCTTATTAACAATCCCCATCATTGCACCATCATATGAACTACAAAGCGTATATTGAACCCCTTTAAACATTGCTATTAGCATTGATGCCGTAACATTGAGCGAGTGAGGATCGTTCGGAGGCGTAATAACTGATTGTTGGGGTAATGCTTGTGGTTGAGGTGATTCTTCAGTCACATGCAGCGGAGGCGTAATGACTGACCGTTGGAATAATTCTTGTATTTGAGATGATTTTTCAGTCCTATACACGGGCTGTCGAACTTCATGGTTTCCCCACAACGCATTTTGCGTAATAGTACACTGTTTATAATACTTCCATATACCATAACAGGCCACGGTCATGCCCATGCTCGCACCAACGTATTCCCAGCGCTTATAACGCGGTTGAGCAATTTTCGCATGCACGGTCAGTGCTGCAGAAGCAGCTGTTATCGTGCCCAAGATTTTCGGCTTACATAGCTGAGTATCTACTCTTTGCAATGCAAACCTTACACGTTGTCCGCCTGCGCTTGCACCACAAAACAGCATGCCAGCTAGCATCAAGCAACGTACTATGGTATAAACCGTCAAATGTATATAGA
>Ga0207160_1005_pt1 | contig 23199 bp, 15 predicted proteins | sample Alteio_BWMinHeat_21_FD_153510 | JGI IMG/M metagenome (GOLD analysis project Ga0207160, IMG submission 153510) | Enriched cells from forest soil in Barre Woods Harvard Forest LTER site, Petersham, Massachusetts, United States -... | ecosystem: Environmental > Terrestrial > Soil > Temperate forest >... | reverse complement strand
TTGCCCTTATCGCACCATTCCATCCAACAGCACGTGAGTATCTCGTACAACTACAACGAGCAACACAAAAATAATTGTGGTACACGTTACAACAACGATGGTCCGGACTATAAAATACCGGACCATCGTTGTTACTGCAAAAAACTACTTACTCACTTACCCCTAGTAGAAAAACTTGATACGCTTGATGACGATGAGGAGCTTGACGAACTTGAGGAAGAACTTGATGAATTGGACGCGATTGGTTTCTTACGAGGACATGTAGCGTGTACACAACTGTCATACGGCCGACTAACCAACTTACTTAATAGTTCTTTAAAGCTAGTTTCACTATATAGGTACTGTTTCTGCTGAATACGTAACTTAAGTATATGGCCATAAAAAGACAGCCTTACCGTATCCCCCTCATCCTTATCACACAATACAGAAGAAGGAAGACTTGAGGGAAATATCCTGTTTAACGTGGGGTGTGCATTAAGACGCCAATTGTCAGAACGATCGCCTACCAATGTAAAATCAAACGGCTCGCCCGCAAAACACGCTCTCCAATATAATACGGACCCTCCTTTCTGAGTCGCCCTAGATTTAGAATGTACTTTATCACTGTAGCCGGTTAACTTTACACCCGCTTTTGCAGTACGATCCGGACCATATAAAGGAAGCGTATCGGTTTCACAATCACGACTTGTAGCATGCACAGGGATCAAGATAGTTTCTCCTGAAATAACCTTTATACCCATATGTGATTCAAAAAACTTTACATCTTTTTCACATGCATAATACGCTGGACTATCAACAATAAAAATATCGCCCTCCACCGGCTTTTTAGCAACAGTCGATACACTTTCCGAAGCAATCGCATTGGTAGAGATACATGACAACACAACACTACATAAGATTGTATACATACGCCGTTTCATACCACTTCTCCACTTAATTAACTAATGGGTCAAAAAATAATTGAGTGAATTATAACACAATCCACCCCTCATTACAATCAATGTAATGGGCTCACCGAGCAACTTCAGCTCATTAATTCAAATATAAGCAATGTTAATTATAAAGGAATTTGATATACGAATGTCATCGCAATCGTATCCCGTTCGGGACAACACTCCTCGGAGAAACAAGTTTGAACTTCTTATCTTCGCCCTCTACGAAAAGCATCATGCCTTGTGAAGTAATTCCCATCATCACTCGTGGAGCAAGATTGGTAACAAAAATTCCTTGTGTATGCAGTAAATCTTCAGGAAGAAAATGTGCACGCACACCAGAACAAATTGTACGCACTCCCTCAGTGCCAAAATCTACCGTGAGCTTATATAGCTTATCCGATTTTGGTACTGTATCCACCGCAATAATTGTTCCTACTCGTAATTCAATTCTCCCGAAGTCATCAATGGAGACCAAATTTTTATCCTGCATCTGCTGTAGATCATTTTGTACAAGGGGACTCTGTAGTTTTACCGCAATTTCATATTTTGCAAACAACGGCTGATCAGAAGGTTGCATAGGGAATCTTCTGCCCCCTTGAAACTCACCACCACCTGAAAGCATGTTGTGTAGCGCTGCTGCTGCGTCCGCAGGGGATACTCCTATCATAGTGTATAATCGTTCCATCGTATGAGGCATTACTGGCCAGGTACACGCTGCCAAAGGCACAAGAGCCTCTAAAATAAAACCAATAATACGATGCATCGCAGGTACCTCATCCTTTGAGAGTTTCCATGGCTCAGATCCTTGCATGTAGGCATTGAGCAATGCAAATCCTTTCCACACCTCTGTATAGGCACTATGAAACATACAGATATCAAGAAGATGAGCAGCGGCACGACAAATCTGTTGCAACTCTTTCCATAATTGCTGTTCAGTCTCCGTCAGCGTGTTAGGAGCAGTACAAATAGTAATACCTCGCAACGCAGTAAATTTAATCACGCGTTGCACCAAATTGCCAACGTCATTCGCAAGGTCTGCATTTGCACGTTGTTCAAGTTCTTCAATTGAAAATGGTGCATCATGGGTAACCGCAATATGCCGGGTCAAGTAATACCGAATCGTATCAGTACCATAACGAGCATACAGCTCCAGCGGGTCTACTACATTCCCCAATGACTTAGACATTTTTGCACCCTGCACCTTAATCCATCCATGTACCAAGAGATGCTGCGGTAGCGGTAACCCTGCAGCCATTAAAAATGCCGGCCAATACACTGCGTGAAATCGTATAATATCCTTCCCCAACACCTGCAACTGTGCCGGCCACCAAGTAAGAAATTCTGCACTACGAGCGGGGTCCGCGTATCCAACTGCAGACAAATAATTATTCAACGCATCTGCCCATACATACACTACCTGCGTTTCGTCACCGGGAAATGGGATGCCCCATGAAACAGCAGTACGTGATCGAGAAATCGCAAGATCACGAAGTCCACTCTTCACAAAAGAAACCACCTCCGCCATCCGTTCGTGAGGAATAATAAAAGAAGGGTGCTGTTCATAAAATGTAATAAGGCGATCTGCATAAGCAGAAAGGCGAAAAAAATAACACGGCTCAGACACCCGTATAGTCTCCCGCCCACATGAAGAACATAGGGGATCGGTGCCCTGCGCTACGTCACGGTCCATGACAAAAGTTTCACAGGGAGTACAGTAGAACCCTTCATACATCGACTGATAAATATCTCCCTGTTGTTGCAACTGTATAATCCACGCTTGCACCGCCTGTATATGCGCTTGATCAGTAGTACGAATAAAATGGGATACATTAATATTATATAAGGCCCAGGTATCTTGAAATGCTGCAATAAATTGTTCTACAAAGGCACGTGGTTCCTTATTATCTGCACGTGCTGCCTGCGCAACCTTTTGTCCATGTTCGTCAGTCCCCGTCAATAAAAAGACCCGCTCACCCTTCATCATATGCCAACGTGCAGCGACATCAGCAAGTACGGTAGAATATAATGATCCAAGATGCGGCCGCGCAGTAACATAGTAAATAGGTGTGGTAACATAGAAGGTACGAGTAGCCATAGCAGATGACTCCACAAAATAGATCGATATACATACGTATAGTGTACCGAAAAATTATCGACACGAATATGAGCAGGCACAGAGGATTATATTTCTCTGTGCCTGCTCATATTCGTATTAGGTTGGCACAATTATCCTATGCAAGGCTTTGCTGCAACGCGGTAACCTGTTGCTGTAATGTCTGTGCCTGTTGGTACAACCCAACAACACCAGCAATAAGATATGCTACAAAGGCATCGTTCAGAATAATACCTTTTGCAGCAATACCATCCTGCAACAATGCACTATCAGCGCCTGATACCACGGTATCACGTACCAATGAAGGAAGTACCTCCGCAACTTCTTGTGCAATAAACCCAGCTACCGCTCCCGTATTACCGTTATGTAAATCAGGGTTAATCCAGCGATAGGTTACGGGATGCAGCTGCTGTAGCGTGCTCATTGCATCATCGAATGCTAGTGTGGCAACATCAGTTTTCAGTTCTTGCGATGACACTATGGTACCATTAATGGTGCCATCAACATTAAGATTGCCACCAATGGTAACATTGTTAGTTACGGCTATAGAATTTGCACTTAATACTCCCGTACTAACTCCACTTAAGGTCGTATTACCAGTAACCCCTAATGTACCGCCAATAGAAACATTACCTGTTATTGTTTCAGAAGATGCAGTCAGTGCTCCAGTCGACACAGTACCCCCAAAGGTGCTACTTCCTGTTACCCCCAATGTTCCCCCAACCGTTGCATTGCTAGTAATCGCTGCAGATGACGCAGTTAACGCTCCTGCTGATGCAGTTCCTAACGCAGTATTACCGGTCACACTCAGCGCTCCACCAACTGCTAGATTGCCAGTAATGGTAAAATCATTATTAATAACTGAGGTGTGTTGTACCATTAATGAACCGGTAACAATCACATCCTTACCAAAGAATGCAGAGTCAGTCACACACAATGTTCCACCAAAGTTCGCTCCACCACCAGTACATACCGCGCCATCTAAACATGCAGACCCATATACACGTAATGCTGAGGTTGTGATTGCGGTGGAATAGGTTCCATTTAATACAGCAAGCGGACCATTAATCCATGTAGGTGACTGAATATGCAATACACCTGACGATGCATACGGATTGCTGCACCCACTGTCACTTGGTAGTGCTACAGAACCTGTCCAGCACAAATTTTGTGCACAGGCTGGACATGCCGCTCCCGTGCTACCAGTACAAGCGCGTACATTCTCAGAACGAATCATAACAGCAGGATAATCCTGCACCGTTTGCATCTCTGGAGAACTCAACAGTTCGAGCAATTGCACATACAGTGCTGCGCGTTCCCGTCGCAATTCCTTTGTATCCTTGCTATCTTTTCCTGAACAATCACCACAACAGTTAATATGTTCAACAAGATCCATAATACGTGCATGCTTATCCACCGCTGTTTCCTTCGGCTGCTCCATAACCTCCACCTTATATATCGCGCGGCATGCTGAACATTCATAGGTAATCGTTCTTCCTGCTATAAGCCGGACGCCACACATACTCAGTATGACCACAATCAGCGATGTAACTCGCATGTTGCGCCACAATTGCATTACCATAATATACGCCTCCCACTCTATTTGTGTCATGGACATTCTCTCGTGCTATCGAATCGAACCATGCACCCCTTCGTCTCAACAGCAAATAGGGCAGAGATCTTTTGAAAAATCTCTGCCCATTCATGTACTATCAGCTATATACCTTAGAAAGTTGCAACAAGACCAAGATAAAGATCCATATCTCTGGTTACATTTTTACCGGCAATCACCTGACTAAAGCCTGCAAAGATATTCGAGCATACCCCTGTATGGAAAATCTCAGTGCGTAATCGATGTGCAACGCGCTTTGAATCTTTCGTCAGGATACTCGCATCAAGATCTTGTAGTTGCCCTGCAAAGTCTACTGCTTTATCTGAGCACAGACAGATTTTGTCTTTCTGTTTTACATAGGCTTCATAACCAATGGTCCATCCCATACATTGATTATAGGGATGCACAAAGGTCACATCGAAGTCACCAACAAAGTATCCCCAATGCACTTTTCCTGGTATCGCAGGACCAATGTTTCGTACCGTTGCTCCCTTAAATGGTGCGGGAAGAATTTCAGTACGCTTCAAAACCCATGAGTAGGTCAAATCCACTTTAAATTTGACACTATCAAAGTAATCACAGCCCAGTACTAATCCAGGGCGAATCTCACAGTGACCGTTATTGCCAAGCGGCTGCAAGGCAAGTAGTAATGGATCGGTTAGACGTTTGCCCGTTGGTGCACGAATACCCAACTGTAATTCAGCAAATCCATAGCAACGATTATGGGTAATATAAAACTCAGCATCCAGGTCACCAATACCTTTGCTGCGGCCAACACAGAAGCTAATGCCTTGTTGCTTAAAAAAGTCAGTAATAGCGGGTTGAATATTATTAGAAGATGACTCAATTTGGGTAAATACGCTTGAAGCACCAGCAGTAAGCTCTCCAGTATTTGGATCCACATTCGGCACAATCCACAATTGACCCTGTTGACCTGGTAATGATCCTAACGGTACATACGTTGCAGGAGCATTAGTAAATTTGCCGCGTTGCAGATTAGCAAGACCACTTCCATCACCATTAATAAAATTCACCGGAAGTGTTGTCCCGTTTGCCCACCGTACTGATTCAGGCACAGAACCATCTGAGCTATCGATCGCTGCAACAGATGGATTTGTGAAGGTCGGTGGACTCGCATAGCCTATCGTCTGTCCGCCAATTGTTAGCGCTCCTGACGGTATCCCACTAGCCATATCATTATAGTTCACCAAGGGTACGGTATTGTCATTTACATCAAACCCTATCATATTCAGTGCTGAGAGAAAATCGAGACGAGCAGCCCACGCATTTACGTCAACATTACCTTGCTCAGCCGACGCAAATACCTCCTGACGCTGTCTAAAAACATCGCTAAGTACCTCTCCCACTAAATCACTACAGGTATCATCAACATCAATATCACGGTAGGGGAGCATGAGACGTACACCCGCGGTCCATTGATCATCACAGCCAAATCGCTTGCCCAATATTAAACCAAAAAATGCGCCCTTTTCGTTGTAATCATACGCAGGAGTTATATGGGAGATATTAACAAATGGATTTTGTGGGAAACTATTCCCTGCACTGCCACCGGCAAATGATTGGCCAATGGTAAATGACGGAGTACCAAATATCAACACACTAATTGGCACCTTTAATGCGGTACTTGATACACAGGCACCATTAGTATTACAATTATCACTGGCAGCAGGTCCGTAGGCATCAATTGCTTCACGGAAATATCCCGCACCCCAGGCACGCACCTCTAGGCCAAAACAGTTACAAATTTCATCTTCACGTTCAATCGGATAATAGAAGGCACCTCGATAGCCGGTATAGAGTGGCAATGGTGACCGAATATCCCGCGCCTCCAACGCTGCGCCATATACCAGGGCCACTAACCCTGCAATGCGCATGATCTGTTTTTTCATATATTCCTCTCCTTTATACATTCCACGACATTTGTGTGAGAGGTGCAGCAATAATGCTACACCTCTCCGTTAGGTACTAGTTACGATTCAAAATCGCCAAGCTTGCAGCAGGTGTTGAGCCAGTAAAGGTAACCGCTATACCAGCTGCACCAATAGCAACTGCGTCACGTCCACCAATTTCCTGACCGCCGTATTTAAACGAGCTCGCAACTTGACGCCAGATAGTCGTGCCATATACATATCCGATACTTTGCTGACCTTGTGCCGTATTTGCAACAGTTGCAGTATGGGAAAACTGAGTATTGTAACTATTCATCGCTAATGCCGTAAAGACCGTTTGCGCATTCCCTGAGAAGGTAACTGTGTTCGCCGTCGATGTTGTCTTACTTGCGTCAAGCAATGCCGCAGTTGATGATAATATACCAGCACCATAGGTTGGACCTTGCGGCGATATAATACCACTTGGCGTTGATACGGTATCAACTGCAGGAGTAAATGGAGTTGCATTGGTAGTCGTCACGATCATGTTACCACCACCAAGGACCAATGATTGATAGCGGTTAAAGCTAAAGCTATACGTACCACTCACCGGACCAAATGCAAGCAAGCTTGCGTTTGGACTGCTACCTGAGAAGATGGTCGGGTTGCTAAAGGTACCCTCTTGTAGCACAATGGAAACATTGCTCACATTGAGTAATGGTTCTACAAGCCACGTGTCCGGTGCTGTATCCGGTTTTGAAGTAACCCCTGCAGCAAAACCAAAAAACCCTTCACCTTCAATTAAGACTGTTGCGTTCTGACCACTAACCGTTAAAACCCAATCAATGATATTACCTGATGTATCACTAGTCGTGTTACCGATTTGCAATGCACCACCATATTCCTGATTATTACCAATCTCAATGCGTGCGTCATCAGTAACCAACCATGACTGGTTATTGCCACCAAGGTTGCAGATAGTACTACCCGTTCCAGTGCCATTGGTTTCAATGCCCACTACCGTACCACGCGGAACAAACATGCGTGAACCTTCTTTAAAGGTCAAATGACTTGGGCCGTTACATCCAGCAACAACATTCGGAAGGCATGCACTATAGATCTTCACACGGTCAGTTGCAGGGTTTTCAGTCAATGTCGGTTCAAAGGTTATTTGTGCGCTTTCGGTAAAGAACAGCTCACCACCACCAAGTATCAATGTCGAACCAGCCTCAAAAACCAGCGACACTAAACCACCAATATTGAGACGTTTGCCAGTCTTAGAAAATTGCGAAAGATCAAGTAAACCACCTCGTTTCACACGAATCTCACGAGGAACCTGAGAAGTAATTAACAGTTCCTGTGACGATAAAGTACCAAAATTTGGACCTGTTAATATATGGGCAACATTGTCAATCAACACATTTTGATTAAGAAGCACTGTTGCATCACCTTGTGCAAGCAGGGTAACACCATTCAGCCCCATAACCATTGCCGCCTGAGTAGAATCGATATCAAATGAAGCGGTACCAAGACCAACGAATGCATCATTATCCAGCACAATCGTCGCTGTCGGTGCAAAGCCTGGGTATAATCCATTAGAACCAGCCAAGAGTACCAGCTCGCGAACCGTACCACCTGAGACCCATAGCTGTGCAACATCACCAATAGATGAATTTTCCAGGAGAAGCTGGCCAACAGTACCCTCAATGAGCGGAATACCGTCGAGGTTTGCACTCGTAACAGGATTATTTAACGCAGGAATAGTACAGCCGGATGTTGAGGTGATTTGGTATGTATACGGTGTATAGGTTACGTTATCACAGAAGTCCTTTTTCGCATTTTTCCAGTCAATATCATATTTTGCAAGCGTTACCCCTGCAGGAACAAGTAGCGTAGTACCACTTAAATTAAGATTCCATTCCTGGATTCCAACGCCGGCCCCGAATCGTACTTGTGATTGTGGTAAGTTAACTATACCGTTACCACTTTTTGCAACAACAACTCCCATTGCAGCGAGTAGATTCGGTTGTATTTCGAAGGTACCGTTACTGTCTACGTAAATCGCACCTTCACCTGAAGTACCACCACTTGATGGATCCTGAAGACGACCTCCCTGTGAGATAAAGTTATAATAATTACCGGTAATGTTCAGAATAGGTAGTGTAGTCAGCGTAAAGGGAGGAGGAGTGGTTGTTGTATCAGTTCCTACACAAATATTGCTGCCATAGAGCAGTGCAACTTGCTCTACTGAATCTTGACCGGTGATATTTTGTCCAATCAACGCCTGTTTTACAAATCCGTTGTTATATCCAACGGCGAAGTTAAGATCGAGCACGGGCACTGGCAAGGTAGCATCAGCAGTTGTTTGCATTACATCAATATAGGAGCTTGGATTTAATACGTGTGCACCGTCACTCGCAAGTGAACCAGTGATACTTCCTAAGGTAAAGCAGCGGCCCGTTCCATTATCTAAGCAACGACCATTGCTATACATAACAATTTGGCTAACGTTATCTTCACCCACTAAATTTGGTACTTGGAAGGTGATGCCCGAAGCTGCTAAGTCCGTATGAACAAATATTTGCGAGTTATCAAGCACGATAGTATTTGCAGGAGTAAATGCGCAAACAAATGGTTGTTCCTGACAAGATGCAAGGTCACCCACCGAAACCTCTCCACCAATATAGGCAGGCTGTGGATCAATCACTAAGCTATTGTCGGGAAGAAATGATACGCATGCGGCATGTGACTCATCGTCATGTTTGAGTACTGTATCGACTAATGTCATCACATTATGAATCATGAAGCTGCTGCGCGGAAAGCGTTGGAAGGTACCGTCTGCATTTGTAAAGTAATTACGCGTTGGAAAGGCTACGTTAAGACCATTAATGTTTACCGGTCCACCGGTTGTCGAGGTTACCAGCGACACAATATTTAAGGCTGTTTGCGTGTTGTTTGCCGGAAGGCCTGAGACGGTCAACGGTCCCTCAACATCGAATACGATATTACCCGCTCCTGGCACATCAGCAGCAAAGTTAAGACATGAGATAAAATCGGCACCATCGCGGAATATGACATTAGTTCCATTTACATCAATCGCAGATGCAAAATAGATCGCTCCCGGAGATTGGATATTAATAGCAGCAGGAACGGAATTAGGATTGGTACTACCATCCACAATAAATGCCGATGGATTGCGATCTTTCGTTACCTGTCTCCAATAGACTGTATTACTACCAGGCACTAAGGTCATTGGCATCGGAGGAGTATTAAGAGCCTCACCCGTATAAAAAATATAATTCTGTTGACCGAGAGCTGCAACGTTCATCGACGATCTACCAATTTGTACAAGCCCATTAGCTTGCAACACAAATCCATGCAATAATCCAGTATAGGTGTTGACGCAAAATTGGTTAATCAACAGATTATTATCGTAGGCGGTATTTTGGTTATTGATAAATAACCCACCAGTAATTACGCCAGGGGTACCGCCTGTTGAAACCGCGTCAAATTCAGCAGTAAGTCCTGCAGGTGTGCTCATATCAATATCATTAGCGCTGAGAGGACATGTATCAGTAGTAATCAAATGACCACCAACAATAACACCACCCATATCACCAATCGTCAAATTAAATATCCCTGTATTGGAAAGTAAGATTGACGGATCCCAGTTCATAATCCCTGTTTCAGTAGCGGTGCCGGACGCAACAGATGTGTCAGCAACATAACTAATCAAGGAGTTTTTACCGACAAACACACCAACGTCTAAGTTGGGATTTACAGGAGGATTAATACGTGTCCACCGCGTTTCCAATCCGCCAACCATCATACGTTGCATGAACCAGGTACCGACAACAGCTCCAGGACCAGAATCAAAGGATAAGGTAGTCCCTCCGTCAAATGTAATGAATAATTGCCCAGGACCTCTATGGGTGATAACAAAAGGTGTAGTACGCGCAGGACCAGAAAGAAAATCGAGATCAAAATGTAACTCAAGGAACATTGCACGCCCTGCATCTACCTGTAAACAGAGATTTGCTCCTTCTACCGTCGAGGTAATACTTGCAGTCCCAATAACATTCATAGTTACATTGGCATTCATTGCATGTACCAGCATGGGCGTGGTCAGTTGGTTATTTCCAGAAATATTAATATCTTGGTCAATAACCGGTCCTGGCGGAATCACCCCCCCCAGTCCAGTTAACTACCGCCTCCTGTGTTCCGACTAACAGCAGCGCGCCCGCTATCGCGCGTCGCATGGTTGTACGAATCATATGCTTCATACTTTCACCCTTCAGTTAAAAAATCATTATCCGGTTTTTTACGATTAAGTTGATATTTCACGAGCATTATTCCTAGTCTCTTTTCATCTCCGTGTCAAATAAAGACTGAAAAAGAATGAAAATGGCCATAAGCTCGCTATTTTTCGTAATAAATGGCGCGAATAATGAGAACTGAAGCGGATATAGGTGATAAAAAAAACTATGACTTTACCGAGACCCATAGATCGTTCATACGATCCTCGGGTATGATTTGCTTGATAAAAATTAAACGACGAAAATCTGATTCAGGCATAGTGAGCAGAACACGAATCTCTGGATCAAGTTCCTCATTGCTTAATAAATCATTCGTTGCAGGGAAGTAGGTAAACATACCGGCATGGTGTTTCATCGCTTCAGAGCGATATATAAATTCGATAAATTTGTAGACGAGGTCCTCATTTTCACCACGAATAGGAAGCGCTACATTTTCTATCGTTGCCAGTCCACCCTCCTGAGGCACAAAAAAACCAATCCGCGAAGCAAACTGTTTACGACGCCCCACGTATGCTGATGACGAAAATGCAATGGGTGCATACCCCGATATAATATAATAATCAAGATTTGTTGATGAATACGCTTCAACCCACTGGTGTTGCATACGTAGCCGCTGCTGCACTAACGCTACTTGCGTGTCAGACAACCAATCAACAGGACCAAAAAGATAATGGGCTACTGCACGCACCACCTCCAGTGGGTCATTAGAAGAGGTAACTCGATACGCACCATGTGGATTATCAAAGAGCACGCTCCAACTACGTTGTAACAGATGGGGATGCTGCGCAAAAAAATCTTTATCATAGGCAATACCGAATATTTCCCATGAGTAAGGAAGCGAATATTCATTTGCAGGATCATATGGTTGCCCCAATAAATGAGGGTTCAAGCGTAGTAGTATAGCGTCAAACCCGGGTATCTTGCTCGTATCAATATGCTTTAAAAGGTTATGATCACGCAAAATTTTCACTGCATAATCAGAGGGAAATATTACATCATATTCAGCACCACCTGTTGCTCGTAGCTTTACGAGCAATTCCTCGTTACTGGTATATGCGCCAATGTGTACTGTTATTCCCTCCTGCGCCTCAAATTTCTGCATATAGGTCTTATCAAAAAGATCTCCCCAAGCAAGAACGCGCAGCACACGCTTACCCGCACTACTATCAACCTGTTCCTGATCACTAATGTCGCCATGGCCAATGTACAACATACTGTAGATCAACCCCATGCATCCCAGCCAAATCATTATATGGATTGCATATGAACACCATTGATTTTGCAAAAACTTCATTGCACTACATCCTGTCTATAAAACCTCTGATCGAACATTGTAGTAACAAAATAATAGCACCAAAATACTACTAATCATCAGCAAAATAGTTGATAGCGCATTCACGACTGGCGATATGCCGGTACGCAACATAGAGACTATGTACAAGGATAAGGTTTGCGTCGTACTCCCTGAACAAAAATAAGAAAGCACAAAATCATCAAAAGACACGATAAATACAAGTAATCCGGCGGCAACTAATGAAGGCTGCAACAAAGGAAGTATCACGCGAACAAAAGTCTGCCAATAGGTCGCTCCTAAATCGAGCGACACCTCAATCAGGTGTGGTTCAAGTGAGCTGTACTTTTGATAGATAATCGGCACCACATACCCAAGTCCAAGTACTGTATGAGCAATAATCAACGTTCTCGCTCCCAGTATAACCTCAAAATAAGAAAAAAATCCCAATAAACCAACGGCAAGCACAACCTCAGGGATCAATAAATTTGCATAAAATATGTGCACGTATCGCTTTGCCGAAACATCTCGATACATAAGAAAAAAAAGCAGCAACACCCCCATACCAACGCTGAGTATAGTTGCGGCAACTGCAATGCCCAATGAGGTGTAAAATGCTTCCCACAAATAAGAAGAAGTCCATAGCTCATAGTACCAGTAGGTGGTAAACCCGGACCATGGTGCAGGAAACTGATCCTTATTAAAGGAAAAAATCGTTAAGACAACAATGGGCACATATAAAAAAATATAGGTCATACATACTAATGCCACGCTGAGTGTGCGCTTCCAGTATTCTTGCAACATCAGAGCACCCCCTCATCAAGATTTTTCGGAATACATAATCCAATCATCATGTACAGCAACGCCACCGCACAGACAAGCACCGCTGAGCTGATCAAGGTAAATGCGGCACCAGCAACGCTCGATTCAGTCCCTAAAATAAAATGGGTAATTACCGATCCTACGAATAGGGTACGATCGCCACCCATAAATTCAGGGATTGCAAACTCACCAAAGGCAGGAATAAAAACCAGCAAAAATCCCACCCGTATGCCAGATGCGGTCAATGGCAAGAGTATACGTATAACTGTCTGCCTCCAGCTCGCGCCAAGATCTAATGATGCTTCAATAAGCCGCTTATCAAACCTATCAAGAGCCGCATATAAGGGCAAAATCATGAACGGTAAATAAAAATATACCATCATGATACCAATAGCTCCCACGCCATTTAATATATTGAGCGGTTCACTCATAATACCAAGATATTGCAGTGCATGACTTAACACCCCCTGACGATCGAGAACAAAAAACCAAGCACATATATGCAAAAGAAAGTTAGTCCAAAAGGGCAACATCACCAAAAAGAGTAGCAAGTTCAACAATCGACCGGCGCGAAATACTAAAAAATAAGCGAACGGGTAGGCTATTGCTAAACAAGTGATTGCGGTACCCAGAGCCATTACCAAGGAGCGTGCAATAATACGTACATACACACTGGTAAAGAAACTGAGAAAAGTATCGGTCCAGGAATCACCCGAAAGACTTAACAACACCACAAATACGAGCGGTATATAAAAAAACAGCAGCTGCCACGACAAGATCCATGCACCACCTATGGTTGCAAGATATTCCGAAGCACATGAATATATCGTTGCACGTTTCATCGTTCTAACACCACGACATTCTCTTTTTGCCAATACAGAAAAACAGGATCATCGTAATCAACTACTTCTTGAGGAAAATGTTCCTCATTTTGCTCAAATACCTGCACTACATGTTCACCAATTGCAATCAAATATTGCGTTGACCGCCCATAATACACAATTGACTTTACCGTTCCCTGTACCATATTAGCAAAGCCTTCTAAAGGTACTTTGCTAATATCAACCTTCTCAGGACGTAAGCTCATAAAAACTTCACGGCCATCAGCAAGATATTTCTTATCTACGGGAATATCAACAGAAAAAGTACCAAGACGAGGGATGACAATATGTCCCCGACCACGCTCTTCAGAAAGCATTCCAGTAAATATATTGGTTGTTCCCACAAACTGCGCGACAAATGCCGTCCTGGGAAATTCATAAATCTCTTTTGGTGTTCCTATCTGCTCAATCTGCCCATCAGCATTCATAATTGCCATTTGGTCCGCAACAGTTAAGGCTTCAAATTGATCGTGGGTAACATAAATAAAGGTTGTTTTTAATGCTTCTTGCAAATCGCTCAACTCAACTAACATTTTTTCACGCAGCTTCACATCAAGCGCTGCCAACGGCTCATCCAGTAGCAATACCTCAGGCTCATTGACGATAGCTCGTGCTAACGCAACACGTTGCTGTTGCCCGCCAGATAATTGACTAATAGATTTATTCGCATGTTTTTCCAGTCGGACCGCCTGTAAAATTTTCGTCACTCGTTCCTGAATTACCAATGTAGCAGTACCTTTAATAAGCAAACTGTAAGCAACATTTTCAAATACTGAGAGGTGAGGAAATAAGGCATAATTCTGAAATACCGTATCAATTTTACGTTGATTAATGGGAAGCTGTGTTATCTCCTGATCACCAAGAAATATATGACCAGAATCCACCGTTTCAAAGCCGCCAATAAGGCGCAACAATGTCGTCTTTCCGCAACCACTTGGACCAAGCAGTACAAAAAACTTACCAGGAGGAACAGTCAAGGTAAGTCCTTCTAAGATCGATTCACCACCAAGAGATTTACTTACCCGTTCAATACGAATGCTTTTCATTTCCCAGCCCTTATACGCGCAAAATACCATGGTACAACAAGATCAGATATGGTACAGGGCACCACAACCGCAACAACGAGAAATAAGAATAACATGCCCATTACAACGTGCCATTCTTCAAATCCATATGACATAACGTAGCAGGATGCCGCAAGAGAGCTAATACAAATATGCACAAAGTGCGAACGCAGTGACAATACCCGGAGCACCCCCTCATGTTCATGGGAGACAATAGCAAGACCGGTAATCAATCCTACAAGCATAAAGGGCAGTATATTTGCCAGATCGGGTAATGAGAAAAAACAGATATGTAAGGGTACCTCAAGACCTAAGATGTTACCTGCAAGCGCCGGCAATGCGACGTCAGATAGAGTACAAAAAATCGCCGGTGATATAAGGGAAATCACTGCACAACGCACAATATTATTCGAAAAACGCATAAACGAGATCACCGTCCCTACAATTGCAAAAACCAAGTGCACGTAGTGAAAGGCATGAAACAGGACATGGTACCCCTCACGCAAACCATCACCATACGCCCCCAGCCCCATACTAAAAAAACTCAGGAGGGCAAGCATAATAAAACTCAGCGCAACAGAAAATGCTGCATACGGCAGATGGCATATGAGCTCTTCGCGTAGCGACTCTTCATGTTCCGCATGCAGGTGCTGCAGATCTTTCATCGTCCTTATTCACCTATCATGAATACCAATACTACCCCGTACGTCCACTATAAATGTTTTTTAACCGTAAGGCAAAAAGAATTTATGCATTAAAACGCATGTCCCAGTGTAATAAACCATGCATATCGCCTATCATGCACGGGAAATCCTGTAATGGTATGATCGGGGTGCATTTTCCAACCAATATCAAACCGTAATGGACCAATCATCGTATTCCATCGCAGCCCCACACCACACACTGCCATGATTGCGTGTGGCTTTACCCGAGTAGAAACCCCTATAGTTGACAATGCGCCTCCATCAAAAAACACACCTCCATACAGGGTGTGATAGAGTGGAAACCGCAGCTCTGCGTTCATATTTAACATCGCCTTCCCACCGGTGGGCACTAAACAGCGACTCTCAGAGCAGGTGCATAATGGATTCAATGGCGGCGCGTAATCTGATTCATAACCACGCAATGACCAGGGGCCACCGAGATAAAACCGCTCTGATGGAAGTACATTTTGTAATGCAGCAGGACCTAGGGCACCGCCACGTAAACGTATTGCCAATACCACATTCCGCATAAGCAACATAAAGCATGACTGCTCTACTAAACATTTTACAAAGGTACCCTGGGTTCGCGCTGGAGGGAGGACAATTTTTATTGCACCCATCGTTATATACCCTTGTGAAGGATTTACCGAATCATTACGACAATCAAAAAGGACTGTAGATTCTAGCCAAAGGTAGAGCAGCCGCGGCCCAAATAGACGCTCATTAAGGTCAAGTGCACAGGCAACTGCGCGCTCCCGTCCACATAAGGGACTACGAATCGAATGTCCTGAAGAACTGCAGTCGGTTACGGAAAGTCCATCCCATGATCCCCCAACGCTGATTCCACTACTTAACGGCCCATATACATTACTAATCGATGCAAGAAGTCCCGATTGTGCAATACGGTATAACACTTCAGGAGAACCGATGAATAATGGCTGATCATACCGAGAGCTGAATACCTGCAATTCAGTTCTCAATAAATAAGAAAATACCTGTGGAATACGATAGATCAACGCAATATCGTGCATATATCGTGATATATCAACATCGGCTCTCAATAGATCAGCATGTTGTGTCGGATTGCGAACAATCGCACTCATGCCACATTTATAGGAGGGACCACCGCGCCATTGCACTACATTACGGTTAACACCCTGTCCCCCTAACCGCGCACGAAACTCATACGAAGCATCAGAGATGCAGGTAAGTAAAAGATTTTTTGACAACTCAGGACGGGTAATATCGTCAGGAACCAGGGTTACCACATCATATATGCCAAACCCTTTAATACGATCCCCGGTTATTGCCAATTGCTTCACATCCCATGGCGCACCCTCTGTGTACGCAAGCTCTCGCTCCAAAATGGTGTCTGAAACGGTGCTATTCTGCTGAATAATAGTTTTACCAAAAGTTACTATCTCCTGTACACCGCCACAATGCCATGTAATAGAGCATCCTGCCTCATGCTCCCTCATTGTCGGAATAGGATTAGCGTATAGCCTTCCCTGTTTCCGTAATATACACTGTAAATCCTGCTTTTGACGCTTGATAATAGCAACGTCAAAGGGAATAGGTTTGTCAATACACCATAACGCTGGCGCAAGGTCATGATCGTGAATAAAAGGCATATCAACCCGAACTACGCCGGTAAGCCACCGCTGCACACCTTCCCGCACCGCCATATGGACCGTGCATGTACCGGTAGGGTCTTGCAGGTATTCACAGTCACTCAATGCAACATCCCAAAATCCTTGTTGTAAGTACCATTGCACAATGGCATCTCGCATATCTTGTAATAACCGATCATCAGAATATCGTGCACGAAGTAATGCTTTACCAAACAAAGTACACAGGCGAGAAGAAGAAACATACGTAGCACCCGTCATTATAACCGCATGTACCCGTACCCGCCTCCCCTCGGCAATAAAAAAATGTACCTGCTCGCCATCCTCCTCTGCAATGACTGCAACATTCCAAAACCCCTTGTTTCTGTAAAGTACCCGTATCTCCTCTGCAAGAATGGGCGCAGGGATTAATGAAGCAGACTCACCAAAACGCATGATGGTGTCCAAGAGCTGCACACGGGAAAAAAATCGATTACCATGAAAGACAAAGAGGTGCTTCGCATCAATAGCAATGGTAAAAATAAGATCAACCGTTGCAGACGCGGGCTTGATATGCTCCTCTAAGGTAATAGAGTTTGATAAAAATCCTTGATCTATTAACATACGTTTCACCGAAACCATCTCACTATTAAGCGCAGCCCGTGTATAGGGGTTTTTCTGCAGCGATTTACGTACACTATTCTGTATAGTACGTTCTAACATGGAGCATGACCTTTTTTTTTCATCGTTACTCTGCATCTGTACCGCAACTGTCTCTATACAAAAACGCACCCCGGGTTGTACCTGTAAGTAAATGGTACGCGTTTTATGAATGGTATCATCTTTATAGTGCACTAGAATTGTTCCCGAAAAATATCCCTCACTATGAAGCATCTCACGAATTTTTCTCATACCAGCCTCATGCATAGATTCATCAAAAATCATTCCCGGCTTTATAAGATACCATTGACGATATTTATCCTTCCCCAGCAGTGACCCTGTGATAGAAACATGATCAACACGCAATGCTGCTCGGAGATAGATATGTATTGTATAGGTGCCGTGAGGCAATTTCGTGGTCGTAATATCTACAGCGGTCCACCTTCCCTGCTTACTTAATCGGCATAATGCTTCATACATGTCTTCACGTGATAAAAGAACATGTTCGTGCAATCCACAAAGCACCTGCGCTTGTTCTATACCATCTGCAATATCTGATTCATATAAGATCGACTCAAATATGTATGATTCTGGCAATAACTGTTCAATATCAGCACGATGATCTGCACTCACATAAGACAGAGAAAAGGTAATCGGTGATACAGAGACTCCCTGCGCGGCAATAGTACCTAAAACTTGCAGTACACAAATTAGTAATACCAATCGATGCACCCAAAGCATATACATATCGCGTTTATATCGCTCATCTGCACCACGAGACCCCATATCGCCTATTTTCTCCGACTCCATTTCAGCATAATACTACCCAGACTCTGTTATAGCGTACTACTTTCGACTACATGACTCGCGTAACGCTACTACCGAATCCCTTGTTACGCTTCTCCGGATAAGTCGCAGCATTGCCTTACCATACCGGGCAGGGCCGAACGGCCTATTCGTCATTTCTTTAGAAAATGACAAACTGTCTACCCACTCTATAACGTACCATCAACGATCAATTACGTCTTCTGAATTTTGTATATGCCCTATTTTCTGTTAGCCTTAGTATAAAGAATAGGGCGCTCAATACTACAAGGATGTAATGAAGACTACCATGACAGTACGGACACGCTTTGCTCCTGCACCAACAGGCATGATGCATCTCGGTAATATTCGAGCAGCATTGATTAACTTTCTCTTCGCAAAACATGCCAATGGCTCATATATCCTCCGCATAGAGGATACCGACATGAATCGAATGTTTGATGTTGCAGGAAAACAAATTTGCTATGATCTTGCATGGCTTGGAATAACCCATGACGAGGGACCTAATATCGGCGGACCGTATGCGCCCTATATACAATCGCAGCGTACCAAGATTTACCAAAAATATCTCGAGCAACTCATAGCGCAAGGAGCGGTGTATCGATGCTTTTGTACCCCTGAAGAGTTGGAAAGAAAACGCAAGCGGCAGCAGGAGTTAAAAAAGGCTCCCCGCTACGACCGAACCTGCCTCAACCGAGATCATGCGCTCACCACACAACTTGTCGAGCGCAACACACCCTGCATTTGGCGATTTGCATTACCAACGAATACCGTCACTATCCATGACCTTGTCCGTGGCCCTATTACCTTTGATCTTAGCAACTTTTCCGACTTCCCACTCACCAGACAAGATGAAAGCTTTACCTTTCTCTTTGCCAATGCGGTCGATGATATAGATATGTGCATAACCCACGTATTTCGCGGTGAAGATCACCTAAGCAATAGCGCCTGCCAAGCAGCATTGTATCACTTTTTCCAAGCCCCACTGCCTATTTTTTGGCATATGCCAATCATTTGCAATATAGAGGGAAAAAAATTATCAAAACGCGATTTTGGCTTTTCTCTCGATGATCTACGCAATACAGGATTCGTCCCCGAAGCAATAACAAATTATCTTGGCATCATTGGCGGAAAAGCATTACAACAAGAAATCTTGTCATTAACCGAACTTGCCCAAGCAATTGATTTTAGCACCTATCATTCCTCTGGCACCATTAAGTATGATAGTGATAAATTGCGATGGATGAACCATGCATGGATCCAACGTCTTACGCTTGACACCATTGTTGCACGATGCCGGCCATTTCTTGAAAGGGTATACCCAGCCGTCGTTGAATTATCTAATCAGGATCTTGCACGCATTATTCGACCAATTCAACAGGAGCTACGCACCCTTCAGGATGTTGTACCATTACTTCACGGCTATTTTCATGTCCCCGAGGGAGATGATACACGTGCGCTCGCTTCATTACACCTCTCTGCATATACTCAGGTACTCCGCGACATAACATCTAAACTATCCCCGCTGCTCACTCCGCTCGATATTATTGAACTCTGTAAAAGCAGCTGTAAACGGCATAATGTGCCGGTTAAGGAGTTGTATGGAATCATACGTATTGCACTCACGGGGAGCAAAGAAGGAACCAGTATCGCTAATCTTTTGGAAATCATACCCTATACTGAAGTTGTTGCACGACTAGAAAAGCTACTTTAAAGCACTGCTTGCGGGTCACATAAACGATTGGGCAATTGCTGCAAATTTGACACAATACCCTCTGCCTCTAACCGTGTCATGAGCGCACGAAAGTAGGCATCACCATGTACGGGAACATAAAATTCAAGTACGCTCGCTACAACGTCAATAGTACGATCAAAGGCGAGGTGCTCCACGCTGCGAAGTGCCGCGGTAAAAAACCAACATTTTTCTCGTAAGATAATGGCTTGATAATAGTTACAATACTGCATACAATAGCTCACATTAGTAGCTCACTATACTATATATACCAGTCAGTATACCACCATTGCCGAGGAATAGTATGCCCCCCGCAACCACTTCAAAAAAATACATGTCGTTGACCACCGCAATCAGCACCAGTATAAATGCCATGGTTGGAGCCGGGATTTTTTCTGTCCCCTTGGCCCTCCAGGCTGAAGTAGGACCCGCAGGCATTATCACCTATCTCCTTGTTATTGGATCTGTCTGGTGTATTGGGCTGTCACTTGCACAAGTTGGGCGCATATATCCGGGTGTAGCCGCATTCTACAATTATACCGCTCCCTGGGGAGGGCACATTCTTGGCATGATGACCACCTGCCTCTATATAGTTGGCTTAGTTATCGCAATGAGCCTTTTGACCTCAGTTGCCGGAGAATCGATACACACCTGTGTTCCTTTGCTACCCACCCCTGTTGCGGCATATTTTCTCCTCCTCTTACTCACGTTACTAAGCGCAGCTGGCCTCCATATTTCCAGCATGGGACAGCGTATACTCTTTTATACAACCATTACTCCCATCATTATCATAACCATACTCTGTTTGATGACAGGATCGGTGCAACATTTATTCCCCTTTGCACCGTACGGCTATTGGTCAATTATTCGTGCGACACGATCGGTAATATTCGGCTTTTTTGGCTTCGAATGTGTAACTGCGTTTTATCCTTTACTCGAACACCCAACCCGCGATATCCCTCGTGCACTTACCTATGCAATATTGTTTGTTGGAATGTTGTATACGCTCTTTGTATTCTCCATTATCTTCGCAATGCCAACATCATTTCTTAGCGCCCACGAATCTGCTTCGTTGATCGAGTTGCTCACTGCGCGATTTCCTCAGCACCAGTTTCTTACCTATAGTGTTTCGATAGCTATTATTGCTGCCGTTGTCGGCACTATCCACGCAATGCTATGGTCAGCAAGCACTCTCATAGTATCGGCCTATACCAAGGCATTTCCTCAACACTCGATTCGCCCCTCTACGACACTTATAGGCTTGAGTATTATCATTGGAGTTCTGTGCACCATCATCACCGATATAAATCTCTTTTTTAGCATCACCGCACTGTGTGTCGTGACCGCATATGCACTGTCTATTACCACTCTCCTACTACCTCGAACACGGATCAATACCATAACACGTATCATCGGTGGAATCGGCTTGTGCAGTACAATTATCATTGGCTCCTGCGCACTCTATGATATCGTGTACTATATGTTGCATACTATGCATATGTAGTTTTTAGTTCATCTATGAAAGGCCCTCATGAGCACTCAATCACGCATTACTTGGTTACTGTGTATGCTGCTATCAATTTGCACACTTGCTGCAAAACAGCACCCTGCAGAAGGAGAAATTGTGCCCGACTTTACATTACTCAACCAATATGGAGAACCGGTGCAACTCTACGCACTTCTCGAGCAATCCCCCGTGATACTCATATTTTATCCACATGATGAATCTACGGTCTGTACAAAACAATGGTGCACATTACGTGATTTAGAACCGGCAATACGAGCAAAAGGAATCACCATTGTGGGCATTAACACCGAAACACCACAAGTTCACGCCTCCTTTGCCGCACACCACACCTTACCATTTCAAATGCTTAGTGACCCCGATGGTACAGTCGCGCATCATTTTGGAGCAACCTACCTTTGGGGAAAATTACCTCGTCGTTCAACCATTCTCATTAATCAACAAAAAATGGTAGTTGCTCGCTATGACAAGCTTAAAGGGCTGTTTGATATAGAAAAACATATCGATATCATTCGTAAAGCGCTTGCTGAATCGCTATAGTACGCCGAACATGCACGGCTAGTTGACTCTGTTTACACAAGGATGCTATACCAAAAAACGCATGGATACACACATGTCGGTGAAAGGGTAGTAATGTCTTCAGTTCGTCATATTGGCGCTATCTTCCTACTCATATGTATATGCCCAGTGTCACTGCGAAGCTTCAGTAATATTACCAGCAACGATCCTGTGCCTATGTATACCGCAGAGTATCCTTATGACTTTGTCTCATTATGGCAACGTGATTTTTACCGGGGGCTTGATGATGAGGAACATTGCGAGCGGGTTGTATTTGCCGTATCACCTTTTCGCCAAACAGCTGACTCAGGAAAGGATATTTTCCAACACACCGTACCTATCGGCGATCTCCATGGACGCTGGAATATGCTCGGCCTATTCTATCCCACCGATCTAAACAACTGGTACAATACTGCAGATCCATGCGGCCTACTCCCAAAGGTGCGTTTAAAAAAGGTGGAAAACCAAGATCAAGCCGGATGCCCTCTCGTACAATACATATGCCCACCAAATACCCCATCACCAGGATGTCCAACCATCCTTGATCCCACCAAATCTGATCCTCAACAACAAGTTGGGTTTTTTTCAATACCTATAGCGTATCGCAAATATGGCGTACGATTTCAAGCAGATATGCGCGTTGTTGGAAATTTTGGTGTACGTCT
>Ga0207160_1051_pt1 | contig 23986 bp, 20 predicted proteins | sample Alteio_BWMinHeat_21_FD_153510 | JGI IMG/M metagenome (GOLD analysis project Ga0207160, IMG submission 153510) | Enriched cells from forest soil in Barre Woods Harvard Forest LTER site, Petersham, Massachusetts, United States -... | ecosystem: Environmental > Terrestrial > Soil > Temperate forest >... | reverse complement strand
CATTTATGCGAAGATTAAAACTACCTCCATTCGGATTCGGAATAACGTCTATTGATTGTTGTGTAACCATAGATTCTTTATCAGTATTGCTATTTATACTAAGTGCATTCACGGTTTCTCCTTCGCCGGCACCTCCCGTTTGATTTTGATTAGCACGCCTGAAACTATTGCCGGTAGTCGGGTCACAACCATGTATATAAGCATGAAAAGTTACATTTGTGTTAGGAACATTAAATGCTTGAAAACCGGGTTTCAAATCAATCTCGTTAACAGCTCGGTAAGTTAAATTATATGTACCGGGGTCATTTGCAAAAGAAATTATGTCTGCCGCTTCAACGAAACCATCCGCACTATTATAAAGATGAACATCCTCATAATTTCCAAGAGGGCATGCCAAATCAGATTCCCACAAACCTCTTCCGTAGGTAGCAGCACGTATTGAGTTTTTACTGTAATTTATTTCTAACCAATTAACAATAACATTGGGTAAATTGGTCATAAAAGGCTCCCAGCCGCTCATTGCATTATAATTATAATTATTAATATCATTAGTATGATGATGGTAATAAACTCCTACATCGGTACCAATATAAATTCCATCATTGCTGCCTTTTTCGTAAACTATACAATTTACAGGTAAATTGGGTAAAGCAACCCCGTTATTATCAACCCATGGCACTACAGACCAAGTTTGCCCTCCGTCTGTCGACTCATGAACTTTGTTCTGTAAAGTAGCATCAAAGCCCGAATAACTAATCCACAAATGATTGGGGTCGGTAGCACTAACGGCAACCCCCGAAATAACATATCCCGATACAAATCCGGGTAGACTTGTTGAATTTGGTGTAATATCTGTCCAATCACCAATATTAATTCCACCGCCATTAGTAGTTTTAAATAAAAAAGTACCAGTAAAGTTTGACATATATATAGTTTGTGGGTCAGATGGTGCTATGGCAATTCTAAATATTGATGCCGGACATGTAGGTGCTTGAGTTGCAAAATTTGATACTTGTTGCCAAGTACTGTTACTAGTTGTACCGCCGCTAGTTGACCTCCATAAATCTCTTCCCGCAGCATATAGTATGGAAGGGTTAACAGGGTCTAGCGCCAAAGGAATTCCGTTATATTGTCCTCCAAAACCACTTGGCTTAATATCATTTCCAAAACTATTCCCATCGTCAGTCGATTCCCATATACTTGCGCCATCAGTTACATACATCGTATTTTTATCTTTATAATCCATAACACTTTGATATCCATCGCCCCCTAAACCCGGATGAGTCCAAATATTATTTTCTAATAAATTTAATCCGTCATCCTGCATCCCAGCTACTACTTGGGGGTTGATGCCTTCTTTTTCGGATGAAGATGCATAAAACATGGTTGATACAGCTAAACCGGTATTTAATATGGTCGTACTGGTAACATTACCACTGGCATCTAAAGTATATTTATAAACCCCACCATCATTTCCAACAAATATTGTATTGGGGTCGTTAGGAGGAAATTCAATAGCACGAACATCACTGTGCCCACCAGCTCCCGGATAAAAATACGTTTGTCCCCCGTCTGTTGTTCCATATACATAATAGGAACCCGAATAAACTGTTTTATTATTACCAGGCCGTACTTGGTAAGCCATTTTTGTAATATATGGAACTACAAAAGGGGCATTGCCGCCAATTTGTATAAAAGCGCTTGAATTAAAATAATCGGTTTGTTGCGACCACTGTTGTGTATTTAAAATATCATACTGATAGAAGTAGTTATAATTTGGTGTATTCCAAGCATAAGGTGGTGCAGGTAGTGTAGTAGTTATAATACCGGCATACAAATAGGCTCCATCAGCAGATATGGCTATGTTCATATTCCTCACATAATCCGGATGTGTAGTATTAAATGGTGCATTAATCAAATGCGGAGTTCCGCTTAAATCTAAACCATTAGATCCGGTTGCCATGCTATTCCAGGTAACACCTCCGTCCGTCGATTTAATAATATTAAACCCGCAGGCATATATAATTTTATTGGTAGTTCCGTTATAACCAGGGTCAAATAAAATATTAGAAGTATACTCGGCCGTAGTAGCGTTCGGGTAAACCCTTGTCCAACTTGGGTTTGCAGATTGTCTGATACTACATTTATATATTCCATCTGAAGTGGCAGCATACATATCCGTTGAATTAGTAGGGTCTATTAAAATTTTACCAATACTATTATCAACACCAAGAGCAAAATTATTGAATAAGCCTACATTAATAGCTGACCATGTTGCACCATTATTTGACGAACTATAAATACCTGCAGAACCAAAATTAAAGCCAGAATATAAATTATAATCGCTTGTCGCAACATAAATATTATTTACACCAGCGTTAATTATCGGATCTACGGCAATAGATGTTATACCTAACTGGGCTAATTGCCCATCAGTATTTAAGCTTACCCAAGTTGGTGGATTCTGTGAAATATCACACTTCCAAAGCCCGCTATTTTCACCACCACAATATACAGTTGGATGTGTAGTTCCATTATAAAGAGGTTCAAATGCAATGGCGTTTATTCTTCCAACGCCACTAGCATTACTAAGAATTCCACCCGAAGGACCTAGTGACGTCCAATTAGATGTTACTAAGGAAGATGTCCTGGCATTAGGATTATTGCTGTTGTTTATATTATTTCTTTTCGCCGCTGCAGCAACATTAAAACTACCCGATGGAGCCAAGCGTGGTTGCCAAAAAGTTTGCCAATCTCTAAAGTGATTAAGCTCATTGTCTCCATCCGGGTCGGGGTTGGTACCGGAATAATTATACAAGAAATGGTTTACAATGTCATAATAATTTGTGTCGGCTGGGCTTTCCGTAAATATATTAAACTGAGCATAAAGATTGCCGCAAGTACTAAATGCCACTAAAAGAAAAAACCTTATATACTTTTTTTTCATGATGCTAATATTTAATGGTATATATTATATGAATAAAATAATTAGATAGAAATCATTTCTTGCAAGTAAATATTTTGTTTACTTATTTACTTTTTCTTCCAAAGCTTTTAATTTCTTCTCTAATTCAACAGTATATAAAGTTAACTCCTCAATCTTTTTTAATAAAATAACATTCATGTCACCAACATTCAAGCCGTTTTCTTTTACCTCTTTCTCACTAGGCACTTCAGGTAAATGTTGGTTTGCTTTATAATATTTTTCCACCTCGCTTAATGGCATTAAAGCATAATCTTTTTTAAATACATAATCAGGGAAAGAAGTAATTTTTACAAAAATTTCTCTTGCATGCGCTTGCCCATTGTATGTAATTTCAAAAAGTTTACCATCAACACCTTGATATTGTGTAGTACTCGAAACAATAAAAGGAGATGGGTCTGTAGGTGCATTTGCATTAGTTTTTATCTCAACAAGCCCTGCAGGAGTTATTGTTCCTATACCAACTTTACCAATTGAGTTATGAGTTCCATTACCCCCGCCTACGTAGAAAGTAGGTATATCACTATTAAAACCAACTGCTAAACTATTGGCTGCATTATGTATTAAAGCTGTAGTTGTACTTATACCAATACCACTTCCAATTACAATTGATTTTGTTGCATTAACCCCAGCTTTAACGTTGAATCCAAATGCAATGCTTCCAACAGCATCTGACTCTGTCCCTCCCATTCCAAAAGCAATACTGTTATTCCCATATGCCTTTGTAGGACTAGCAGCATTTGTGCCAAAAGCTAGAGATGGGTTTCCTAATGCATATGCAAATCCAATTGCTAACCTTCCTTGACCAAGATTTGAATATACATTGTCATAAGATATTTGGTTACCACTAAGATTAGCATGACTCGGACTTGGATAAGCTAACACTACTGAGCTATCTCCAAAATGTATTCCATTTGTATCAGCACCTATTATACGAGAAGTTACAAACTTTGGCGAACTTAAACTTTGGTTAATGCTTAATTGGTTTAGTGTGGCATTACCTGCTACATTCAAATTACCACTAATACTTGTTGTATTTGCAGTTAAATTAAGGAATGTTGCTTTACTTTCGTTATCTTGTAGAAAAGTAACATAAGGTTGACTGTTAGAGGTAATGCTAGATACATCTACACTACCAGTTACACTTATATTACCCTGCACATTTGTATTATATAAGAGATTAAGTGCTCCTGGAGTACGAACACCTTTTCTAATTGTACCAGGAGTAACATTTATAGCTGGTGCTCCATAAAAACTAATACTTTGTCCAGCGTCTATGCTATCAAAAGCTGCTGCACCGCTTACGTTTAAATCACCTTGTACATTTGTATTAGCAGTTAAATTAAGTTGCGCTGCCGTCCCATTACCATCACCTGGTTGAAAATTAATGAAAGGTTGTTTACTTGATGAAATACTTGTTATATCAATATTACCCGAAACGGTTGCATCCATCCATTGCCCATTGCTTCCTAAAAATTGTAACCTTCCGGAAGTTGAAGCAGGTAGTATATTAAAAAGTCCACCGGCACCTGTATATAAAACTGTAAATCCTGTTCCTGCAAGTGTCGGGTTAGTTATGCTTCCTGTAAATAAAGCACTTCCTTGTATAGTTGTCCCTCCTCCTAAAATAGTTGCACCTTGTACAAATAACTCACCATTGGCTCCGCTTTTAATAAGTAAATTTTTAGGGCCTATTGAAATCCCGTTATCTACAATAAGATCGGTACTTATGTGCACATTACCGGTTACATCTAAATTATATGCAGGTTTGTTAGTGCCTATACCTACATTTCCTGTGGTATAAAAAGCATCATTTCCATTTCTCGACCATACATTCGTAAAAACTGGCAAATTGCCCCAAGCCCCATTACCATACAAAACTTGGTTGCTGCCTCCTGCCGGAAGCGGAAAAAGATTACCATTGGCATCTGCAAATAAAACACTGTTACTCGAACCAATTAAAGACTTTAATTGTAAAACCCCATTCGTGCCCAAACTCATGTATTGGATACTATTAGTTTTAAAAATAAGGGGCATATTATTACTGCTTCCTAAAGCATCGCCTGTTGAAAGACTATTTAATCCGGTTGCCCATTTTTGTCCGCTTTGGGCTGTAACTAATAAGCTCGTCATTAGAGCTAAGGCAAAAAGTAGTTGTTTTTTACACATAGATTTGTTTTTTAAATTATTAATAGAACGCTTTTGTATTTCCCGTATAATCAAACTTATTTTTTTTAAAGAACATAAAAAACTTTTTTCTTAATTATATTTTTCTATTTTATATGTCGCTAAAAAATGTTTGAATGACTTTTAGTTTTTACTATTATCGAATTTACGTAATACAGAAAGCATTACACACGCAGTCTTTTAAGCGGTGATAGATTTTTCTTAAACGGTCGGTTTTAACAAAAGAATGGTTAAGTAAAAGCCCAGTATTTTTATTAGGTTTTTTATATATCTAATCATTAATTCTGCTTTTGCTTCCTATAACAGTTAGGATTATAAAAAATCACTATTCAGACAGGAAATTTACTGCATGAAAACTAACTGGGTTTAGAATATTTAATAATATCCTTACAAGATTTGTAATGATTGAAAAAACAGCTAAAAATTAAGAAATTCCGCACCCCGTTTCCGCACCCCGCCAAATTTCATGAAAAGACAAAAAGTATATAAAAAACCGAAAGCCCTTGATAATCAAGGGCTTTCAGAAGTGGTACCTCCAGGAATCGAACCAGGGACACAAGGATTTTCAGTCCTTTGCTCTACCGACTGAGCTAAGGTACCAGCTCTTTTGGGAGCGCAAACATAGCAATTTAATTTATCTGCGTCAAATTTTTTTTTGTTAGTATTTATTCAATAACAATATTACAAGCTAAACCCTTAAATTTCAGGCTATATATAGCTTTGTATCCATGAATCTTATAATTGATTTAGGTAACACACAAACTAAAGTGGGTGTTTTTTTTGGTAAAAAACTTATCAAAAAATTATCTTTTGATAAAAACTCTCCTATTGATATAAAGAAAATACTCGCTGAGTTTCCCGAAATAAAGAATAGTATAGTTAGTTCGGTTATAAATCATAATAAAGATATTATAAACACTTTACAAAATAAAACACACAGCTTAAGTTTTGATTTAAACACAAACTTATTTTTTAAAATTCTGTACAAAACCCCTGAAACACTAGGAAAAGACAGAATTGCAGCTGTTGCCGGAGCTGTTGCCTTATATCCACAAAAACCATTATTAGTTATAGATGCAGGCACTTGTATTAAATATAATTTTATTACTGCAAATGCAGAATTTATTGGTGGAGCCATATCTCCCGGTATAGATATGCGGTATAAAGCCCTAAGTTTTTTTACCGACAGATTGCCTCATTTGCAATTTGAGCAGGATTTTAATGAAGTAGTCGGAACTTCTACAAAAGGTTCCATTGTAAGCGGTGTACAACAAGGTGCTTTGTATGAGATTGAAGGTTATATAAAACACTTTAAAGAACGAAACAAAAATGGAATTATTGTTGCTACGGGAGGCAACCTTTCTTTTTTGGTTGATGCATTAAAAAATAGCATCTTTGCGGCGCCCGATTTAATTTTAAGCGGATTGAATGAGATTTTACTGTACCACCATAAAAACTAAACTTTTTTTACCCACATTTTTTGCCCTGTTTTTTTCTTTTTTTGCAAAAGCACAAACTTCTACATCATCACCTTATTCAAGATTTGGCCCTGGTCGTTTAGAAAATACAGGATATGCCTCTAACATGGCTATGGGCGGTTGTTATACAGCTTATCAAAACGACACATTAATTCCTCTATTTATTAATCAAGGTAATCCAGCTTCATACGCTACCAACCGAATTACCACTTTTGAAATTGGCGGTAGGGCAAGCAGCACCAATTTTACTAGTAATAGCGATGGAAGTGTGAAAAAAGTCAATTCGGGTTTTAATTATATTTCATTAGCAGTCCCAATAAAACGAAACATGGGTTTAGCTTTTGGGTTATTGCCTTTCTCTAATGTTGGATACAATTCAACTACCTATGGTAATGTAGATAGTGTTGGGCAAGTACAATACAATTATAAGGGAACAGGTGGAATTAATCAAGCGTTTATGGGTTTTGCCATCAGACCCTTTGAAAAAAGTTTACGTAGTTTTTATAGAACAAATCGTTATAAAGCACTTAGAGATAGTAGTGAGTATAGAATTATTAGACATAAAAAATTTTGGTTACGAGCACTATCTTCTTTATCATTAGGTACAAATATTAATTTTTTGTACGGTACAATTGATTATTATTCGTACGCTTATTATCCATACAATTATGGCACTGTATTTAATACAAAGCAATATACCGAAACCATTGTACATGATGCTTATTTTCAAGGCGGAGCACAAATGGCATTTGATATAGACTCTATTGGTAAACGTGATTTAAAGAACAACATAAAAATAATTTTGGGCTATTCGGTATCACTTCCTAAAAAAGTATCGGCAACACAAACTGAGGTGGGTTATACATTTTCATCTCAGTCAAATGGAATAGAACAGCCTTTTGATACTTTTGCTTATAAACCTTCTTACAAAGGTTCTATCAATATACCACTTATGCACAGTATAGGCATTGGCATTAAAAGCGGTGATAAACTTACCATATTATTAGATGGTGGTTTTCAACAATGGAGTAAATATTCTTTTTTTGGAGATAATCAAAAATTACGCGATTTATATAAAGGTTCTATCGGAATTCAATATTTACCAAGTCGAACTGCCATTGGTACTTTAGCCTATTTAAAACGAATTAACTACCGTATAGGTGCACGCTACAACACAGGTTATATAGTTTTAAATGACAAATCAATTTCTGAATATGCGTTTAGCGCCGGTATAGGTTTACCTGCAGGTGGGGGTAGGTTTAAATTATTTACCATGCTAAATATTTCGGCAGAGTATGGGGTTTATGGAACTACACAAAATAACCTTATTCAAGAAAAATATTATCGTTTTGTATTGGGGCTAACATTTAACGACAGGTGGTTTATTAAAACTAGATACGATTAATGAGTTTATTGAAAAAAATAACGCAAGGGTACTTATTTTTTTTTACAACTCTTTTTGTTTTATCCTCTTGTCAAAACGACACCAAAGAAATCGATGAAGTAACAAAAAAAGAAGCCCTTTTTCCTACTGAACATGGAAAGATGGTGGAGATACTTTACACTGATTCAGGCCTTGTTAAAGTACGGCTTACTGCACCGATTATGAATCATTACACATATAATGTTAAAGAACATTATACTGAAATGCCTAAAGGGCTTTTTATAGAGTTTTTTAACGAGCGTAGCGAAATTAAAACTATGTTAAAGGCTAACTACGGCATACGTTATGAGGATACTAAAAAAACTGAAGTAAAATATAAAGTACAGGTAACTAATGTTAATGGCGAAATTTTAAATACTGAGCAGTTATTTTGGGACGAAGCCACCCGAAAAATTTATACTAAAGAATTTGTAAAAATTACCACAAAAAAAGAAGTTCTTACTGGTAACGGCTTAGAAGCCAATGAAGATTTTACTGAGTGGGAAATTCAAAATCCGGTAGGAAAACATACTGAAAATTAGTAATAAAAATAATTTTACTTTTACTGCATGGATATTTTAAAGGAGTTTACTGAAGCAATAAAAAAAGCCCTTTCAGCATTATATACAACTAATTATACCGGAGAAATTTCTTTTCAAAAAACAAGAAAAGAATTTGTAGGAGAAATAACCCTGGTTACGTTTCCGCTTTTAAAAACATCAGGCAAGAATCCTGAAATTACGGGCAGCGATATTGGTACTTATTTACAACAAAACACCGACCTTATAAAAGGGTTTAATGTAGTGAAAGGTTTTTTAAACTTAAGCGTAGCCGATAAAATATGGCTCAACTATTTTTCCGACATACTACCTAAAGATGCTTATGCAATTAAAAGTGCTAATTCTTCCGGTCAATCTGTAATGATTGAGTATCCATCTCCCAATACAAATAAACCTTTACACTTGGGGCATTTGCGTAACATTTTCTTGGGCTCATCTTTGGCAGAAATTTTAAAAGCACGCGGACATAAGGTTATTCATTCTTGTTTATATAACGATAGGGGCACCAACATATCTAAATCTATGTTGGCGTGGCAGTTATATGGAAATGGGGCAACGCCTGAAAGTTCAGGCAAAAAAGGCGATAAATTAGTAGGTGATTTTTATGTACAGTACTCAAACGCTTATAAAACCGAAATTACTGAATTAAAACAAAAAGGTTTAAATGAAGAAGAAGCTGATAAACAATCATTACTGGCAAAACAAGTAAATGATTTAACTGTTGCTTGGGAAAATAATGATACTGGAGTAAGAAACCTTTGGAAAACAATGAATGGTTGGGTTTATAAAGGTTTTGAAACAACCTACAACACACTTGGTATAAAACCTGATAAAAGTTATTACGAAAGCGATGTATACAATTTAGGCAAACAAACGGTTTTAGAGGGGTTAGAAAAAGGCATTTTTTATAAAAAAGAAGATAGCTCTGTTTGGATTGATTTAACTGCTGATGGCTTAGACCATAAGCTTGTATTAAGAAGCAACGGAACAAGCGTTTATATAACCCAAGACATTGCAACAGCTAACGAAAAAGATAGAGATTTTAAACTTGATAAATCAATATATGTTGTTGGTAATGAGCAGGATTATCACTTTAAAGTATTATTCCTTATTCTCAAGAAATTAGGTAGAAAATATGCTGATAATTTATACCATCTTTCTTACGGCATGGTTGAGTTACCAACCGGTAAAATGAAAAGTCGTGAGGGCACTGTGGTTGATGCCGACGATTTAATTGAAGGCATGATTGATACAGCTAAAGAAACTACAACTGAACTTGGCAAAACCGAAGGCTTAACAGTAACTGAGGCTAATAATTTATTTAAAATGTTAGGTTTGGGAGCTTTGCGTTATTTTATTTTAAAGGTCGACCCTAAAAAGAAAATGTTGTTTGACCCGGCAGAGAGCATAGATTTTAATGGCCATACAGGTCCATTTATACAATATACGCATGCTCGTATACAATCAGTTTTACGTAAATCAAAACTTTCGTCCGATGAAATAAAAGCACAAAGCATTCCAACTGATTGTGTTCTTCATCAAAAAGAAATTGACCTTATTTATGCCTTATCTGACTTTAAAACTGTTATAAAGGAAGCAGAAAGTGCTTATAATCCTGCTTTAGTAGCCAATTATATTTACGAAGTAGCAAAAACCTATAATCAGTTTTATCATGAGTTATCGGTTTTAAATGCTGATAATGGGGTACAAAAATTACTTAGAGTACAACTTTCTTATAAATGTGCCTTAGTTATAAAACAGGCAATGCACTTACTTTGTGTAGAGGTACCCGACAGAATGTAAAATTTATTATTTTTAAAAACATGAAATTAAAATTCCTATTAGTGTGTCTACCAGCTTTAATGATAGCCCAGATAGATACAACTGCCGTGAGATTCTCTAAATACATTACTGCAGATGGTATGAAGAAAAACTTAACAGTACTTGCCTCAGATGAGTATGAGGGTAGAGAAACCGGACAAAAAGGCCAGAAAATGAGTGCCGAGTATATTTCAAAATATTACAAAGAGTTAGGCATTCCTCCTTTAAAAGACCTTAAAGATGGTTACCAGCAAACATTTCCATTAGAAATTTTTAGTCCGCAAGAGTTAAAAATCACTTATAATAAAAAGAGTTTTATACAAAATGTAGATTATTATACGTGGGCAAATATTACAGGCGACACCACTTTTACCATAAATGAAATTGAATTTTGCGGGTACGGCATAAACACCTTAGTTTATAATGATTATGATAAAGTAGATGTAAAAAATAAAGCTGTAATGATACTCACCGGAGAACCTTATAAAGTTGACGGAAACTCTATCATTTCACAAACTACCGAGCCCAGTATGTGGACAAGCAATTTTAGAGTAAAGCAATCCGAAGCTAAAAAACAGGGGGTAAAATACCTGCTTATTGTAGATACTAATATTGTAACAAGTTATGCTCAACAAAAACATCGCATTAAAAGTGCGCGTATGAGTATAGATACTAAAGCTACTTTAGAGTACCCGTTTGTAATCTATATTTCAAAACAAATGGCGGATGAAATACTGGTTTCTTCAAAACAAACCATAAAGTCAATTTCAGAAAAAACCACTTCCTCGACAAAACCAACTCATTTTACCCAAAAAACGACTCTAGAAATTAATTTAACTCAGGCAAAAAAAACACTAAGTGCCGAAAATATTATGGCTTATATAGAAGGAACAGATTTAAAAAACGAACTATTGGTTTTATCAGCCCATTACGACCATTTAGGCATACAGGATGGAAAAATATATAATGGTGCAGATGATGATGGTAGCGGCACCGTAGCTATTATGCAATTAGCCAAAGCCTTTCAAGAAGCTAAAAAACAAGGTAAAGGGCCTCGCAGAAGTATGTTGTTTTTAAATGTTTCTGGCGAGGAAAAAGGTTTACTGGGTAGCGAATATTATACCGAACACCCTGTATTTGGGTTAGAAAACACCGTTTGTGATTTAAACATCGATATGATTGGCAGATTAGATGAAACTCATGCGAAAAACGCTAATTATGTATATTTAATAGGAAGCGATAAATTAAGTAGTGAGTTGCATAAAATATCTGAACAAGCAAATAAAACTTACACAAACCTTCAGTTAGATTACACTTATAACGATGAAAACGACCCAAATCGCTTTTATTATAGAAGCGACCATTATAATTTTGCCAAAAATAATGTGCCTGTAATCTTCTATTTTAATGGGGTACATGAAGATTATCATCAGGAAACAGATGAGGTGCAAAAAATAGATTTTACCAAAATGGAAAAAATAAGTAAGTTAGTGTTTTTTACAGCTTGGCAAATTGCTAACCAAACAAGCCGTATAAAAATAGATTCATCAAAAAAATAAATTATATAGTTGCCACGTGAGAAAAGAAGTATTTGGGCTTACTAGACAAGAATTATTAATTGCAGCATTTTTTGTTGCAAGTTCTCTTACTTTAATTATTTATTCATCAATAAAATTAATTCACAATCATTATACAAATAACAACGTAATTCACACTGAAATTCAAGATCAATCCAGGTGTTTAGCTTATTTAAACGATTTAAATACATACATACTAAATACACAGCGTAGTTCTGTCAATGTTCTAGTTTATAGAAATAATTTGAAAGAAGTCAATAATTTTAAGAAAAACATTGCAATTAACAGAGATAGTCTTCAGTTAAAATTAGTTAGAGTTGATAATAACAATTTTACCCTCCCGGGTAAAAAAACCGAACTTCTAAATGCCGGATTAAGTTATTTAAATGTTAATAATGTCTTTGTAAAAATGCTTAACGATGGTGTGAGTACAGATAGTTTATCTACTTATAATTTAGAAAAAATGCGGCCAGCCGTACGATTGTTTACCGATTTAATTAGAAAAAATTCGAAAATTTTAGTTGAAAAAATTCAGTACACAAACAATAATCGCATAAGTATTTTTAATCAACTAGAGTTTTGGTTGCTTTTAATTGGTTTAGCACCATATTTTTATTTTTTTTACAGAATTATAGCATTAATAATGCGCATGATTTTATGGGAAATATTTTCTTAAAAAATTACTTTACCGTTTAGTATAAAATAATTTCTTTAAAACTATTAGGGATTTTGTCTTTTATTTCCTCATCCTGTATGTACTCTATTCCGTTTGCTTCGCAACTAATATGCCACTTGTTCCCTACCCCTTCTATATAATCCTTAGATGTTTTAGATGGGCAATTAACCGTTACATGATTACAAAAATTTTCAAGCCCGTTAACAATAACCCTCCACTCTTTAGTTAAGATATCATTCTCCTTATAGTTTGTATTAAATCGTATTTTAACTTGTAACCGTTCTTTCATAGTTTAAAGATGTAAATAAATTGGCAATTAAGCATAAATATTTTTTATATTTAGACTGATATTTGTCAGTTATGATTATACAATTTTGCGGTATGTCGGGTGCCGGAAAAACAACCCTCGCCGAACACACAAAAGAAAAATTAGCACTTTTAGGCATTCCTTTAGAAATAATTGATGCTGACGAGTACCGTAAATTTATTATAAAGGACTTGGGTTTTAGTAAAAACGATCGTTGCGAAAACATTAGAAGGCTCGCTTTTATAGCCAATAAGTTTTCTAAACAAAATATAACAACTATTATTTGTGCTATAAATCCGTATGAAGAGATTAGGCAAGAAGTTAAAAACAAATATGATAATGTGAAAACAGTTTTTATAAATTGTGAAATTACCGAGCTAATTAAACGAGATACAAAAGGTTTATACAAAAAAGCGCTTTTACCGGAAAATCATAAAGATAAAATACATAATCTTACAGGAATCAATGATCCTTTTGAAATTCCTGAAAAACCAGATTTAATAATTAATACTGGTAAAGAAGACATCAATAAATCTACAGAAAGTCTGCTAAATTTTATAAAGGCTAATAAGTAAAAAGTAATGCTGGTCTCCAGTTAAAAAAATGCTAACAATCGACGAAATAGAATCCCTTCCTTTTTTATTTATTGTGGGCAGGGGTCGTTCAGGAACAACACTACTACAAACCATTCTTGATGCTAATCCTAATGTTATACTTCCTTCTGAATCAAGGATAATTATTTTTCTTAAAAAAAAATACTTCCCAGTTAAAAACTGGACACCAAAACTTATTGATAAATTTATATCAGATTTATATAAAGAAAAAGAATTTAGTCGTTCCTGGAATATTAATAAGGAAAAATTACGTAACACTATTCTCTCTTTTCCATTAAACAAATTATCTTTTAAAATACTCTGCAAAATAATTTATCTAAGTTATTTATCTCCATTTAAAAAAACAGCTATTTTATTAATAGGCGATAAAAAACCCATGTATAGTTTGTTTTTGAAAGACATGATAGAGGTTTTTCCTGACGCTAAGTTTATTCATTTAATAAGAGATTATAGAGATAATATTGTATCAAACCGAAAATCCTTTACTCATAAAAACGTTGCCCATTTAGCTTACGGATGGAAAAGTTTTAATACCGCTATTGATAAAGAAAAACATAAAAACGAGATTAATTTTTATACATTAAAGTATGAAGACTTAGCTGCCTTTCCTGAAAAATATGTTGTTGAAATATGTAATTTTCTTAATATACCCTTTTACAGCGAAATGCTCGATTTTCATAAAAAAGTAAATGATGTTTATAATGCTTTAAAGCCCGAGGCAATAGCTAGATTACATTCAAACATGTTAAATCCGGTAAATACAACTCAAATTAATAAATGGAAGAAAGAACTTACAATAAATGAAATTGAGTTGGCCGATTTTATTGCTGGTAATTATGCTAAAAAATATGGGTATCAGCCTTTACATCAAATAAACAAAATAAAGTATTATATCAAAGCTATACCCGGTTTTTTTAGAGATAAACTCGTTAATTTTACTTTTAAAACATATTACAATTTACCAATTAGTATTAGAAATATTAGCGTTGCTTTTTTTAATAAAATGTACATTTATTTTGGGTATACTAATTTTTATAATAGTGAAGATTACAAAAGCATTCAAAAAAATAATAGTAAATAATTATGCTAACGATAAATGAAATAAAATCAATTCCATTTTTATTTATAGTTGGAAGAGGTCGTTCCGGAACATCACTTTTACAAGCCGTATTGGGCGACCACCCTAATGTTATATCTACTAACGAATCTCCTTTTATTCTTACACTAAAGAAAAAATACTCAAAAATAGAAACATGGGATTCTAAATTGCTGGATAGTTTTATAACAGATTTATATGAAGATTTAAAGTTTAGTCATTTCTGGAAAATCGACCAGCAAACATTACGTAGGTCAATAGGCCAGTATTCTGTAGAACAACTTACATTTTCTGTACTCTGTAAAATAGTATATTTAAATTTCCCTTCCTCTTCTGAGAAACGAAATATTCTTTGGTTAGTAGATAAAAACCCCATTTATAGTCTTTTTATAAATGATTTAATAGAAATTTTCCCGGAAGCAAAATTCATTCATTTAGTGCGAGATTATAGAGATAATATTATTTCGCGCAGAAAATCATTTGGCCAAAAAGATGTTGCCATATTAGCTAAAAGTTGGGTAAAATTTAACCGAATAATAAATAACTCCAGTAAAAAGAACCCCACACTTTTTTACAGAATACGATATGAAGACTTAGTTACTGCACCAGAAAAATATATTTCTGAAATGTGTGATTTTTTACACATAAGATTTGAAGTACAAATGCTTAGTTTTCATAAAACGACAAATAAATTTTTTAACGAAAACAAAGATAAAGTAGTCGATAGAATTCTAGGAGAAATTCATAGTAATTTGTTGAAGCCAATAAATACTGAACAAATCAATAAATGGGAAAAAAAATTGAACAAAAAAGAAATTGAAATAGTAGATTACTTAGCTGGAAGATATGCTTTAGAGTATAATTACATACAAACTACTCATAAAAAAAATGTTTTATTTTTTATTATTTCAATTAAAACAAATATTCAATTCCTTTTTACTTATAAAATTACAGTTATGTATTATAAAACCCCCGGCATAATACGTGTTGCATTAAAAAAAATATTTGTAAAATTAAATGCATGGTTTGGTTATTATAATAAATTTAATAGAGTAAAGTTTACTTATAGAAAAGATACTATTTAAAATTTACTTGCTTTAAAATGAAAACCCCAGTTGTACTCATTATTTATAATCGCCCTGAACAAACTAAACTTGTATTTGAAGCAATTAAAAAAAACGAACCAACAACACTTTACATTTTTGCTGATGGGGGTAAAAATGCAGAAGACAGCATTTTATGTAAAGAAGCACAGTCTGTAATTGATAGTGTTAATTGGGGGGTCGAATTAAAAGTCAACATTTCAGATAAAAACATGGGGTGCGTGCCACGTATAATTTCTGCCCTTAATGAAGTTTTTGAAAGAGAAAGAACAGCCATAATTTTAGAGGATGATTGTTTGCCGCATCCTACATTTTTTAATTACTGTACTAGTTTATTAGATTATTATATACGCGATGAAAATATAATGCATATATCGGGTTGTAATATTTTACAACAAGTAAATTCTACAGGAACTAGTTATTTTTTTTCGAATTACGCTTTGCCCTCTTGGGGTTGGGCCACTTGGGCAAGAGCATGGAAAAAGTTTAATCCTAATTTAGATACTTGGCAAAAACACAAAAAAGAAATATATCATCATATTAGTCAAGAAAATTTTTCAAAATGGACAGATACATTTGAATATATACGCATTAATAAAGTAGGATGGGATATCCCTTGGAATATAGATATATGGGCTAATAAAGGGCTAAATATAATGCCATATCAAAATCTTGTAAAAAACATTGGTTTTGATGAAACAGCCACTTTTACTAAAAACAAGTTAAGTTGTTTTGCTGATTTAATTGTGCACGAGATGAAATTCCCTTTAATACATCCTGAAAATAAAAAAACCTTATTTGATAAAGAGTTAGAAGCTGCTAATATTCAATTACTAAAAGATATGGATTAAATTTAAATAAATTTATTTCTCATAAACGAAAAACAAACAAATTTATTTATACTAATTATTTTATGAAAAGCTTTTATAATAAATAAGGGTAGTCTTTTTGAAAAAGGCATTTTAGAAAAAATATTCTGTAAGGTTATATTACTAAGAGCCTGAGAACAAATCCATCTTTTTCTATTCTTTAAATCAGGCCTCAGTACATCAAAGATAAATACTACCCGCTTTTTATTTGTATTATTCCACCCCTTATGATAAGCAGCATCATTAAAAATAAGCAATTTACCCTCTTGCCAACTACGTTTCTCATACCCAACCTGAAAGCCAACTTCTGGTAAAATACCAGGAACAATTAAAGGCAAATGACATCTAAAAATGGCATCTGTATCTCCATAATGCGGTTTAATTTCAGCATATGGCTCCATTACACTTACCGATGCAGAAACCACATCAGGAATTGTTTTAAGCAAACTGATTGTTTTTAAAAAATGCTTACACTCATCATCAGGTAATTTTGTTCCCCAAAAATAAAACCCAAACGATCTCCATTTTCCAGGTTTATTAACTAGCCCATCATCAAAATAAGTACCAAATTGTTTTTCGTGTGTTTGCAAGTGAGTTATTACTTCATCATAAATTATCTCCCATTGCATTTCAATAGTTGATGTCCAATTAAATTGTTCCGCATCAAAAAAAGTTTCACCCCTTTTATCTTTTTTAAGATAGTAAAATGTCAACTTAGGAGTTTTATATTCTGCCAATGAATCCATTTATGATAACCAAGAACTGCGACGTTTAATAATTATAAAGCAAATTAAAATAAACATGCTGTTAATCCAATAAATAAACCTAACAAGCCATCCGGTTTTTTTTTTGAATATCGGAAATTTGGCATTAAAAGTTTGAAAAATTATAGAGCCAAAAACCTTAGCACAAATTATTCTTTTTTGGTTTTCAAATTCTGGTTTAATAACATCAATAATCATTATTATTCGTTTTTCACCCGTGTTATTCCAAGCCCTATGGTTAGCAGCATCATTAAACATTAGTATTTTTCCATTTTTCCAAGCTTTCACTACGTTACCAACTTGAAAACCACAATTAGGTAATCCATCAGGAATATCTAACCCTAAGTGACAGCGATATATAGCATCTGTATCTCCACGATGCGTTTTTATTTCTGCATGTGGCTCTAAAACACTAACGGAGGCAGCTACTATATGCGGAATTCTTTTTAATAATTTAATTGTTTTAGGACAAGCATCACAAGCTTCATTTGAAATTTGTATGCCCCAAAAGGAAAAGTTAAATGATTTCCATTTATTAGGAGCACTTACCATTTGTTCAGAATAAAATGGTTTTAAAACGCCCGTATCTTTGTTTAAGTATTGGGTAACTTCCTTTAAAATAACTTCCCAATTTTGCTCGATATTATTTACCCATGTGTAATTAACTGGTTCATAAAATGTATCTTCAGTTTTTCCTTCTTGATACTTATGTAAAAATGAATAATATGGCTTTTTTTTCATTTTTTATTTGTTAATCTAACTGAGCATCCGTTTTATTTTTGGCCCATTTAATAATTTTTTTCTCCATAAACTCATATGATAAAATAGAAATAAATATAGTTGTAAAAAAAGAAAAAAAGTATAATGTAATATTCCAAGCTAAATTATTTTTTTCAGTGTAATAAGGGATAAATAAGTTTAATAGTACAATTAGTATAGGAATTTGATACATATATATACCATAAGATATTTTACCTAAGTAATCAGTATATTTATTATTTAATGAAAAAATAGCGCTTGGGTTTCCTGCCATATTTAAAATTAAAATAGCAAAGCTTACAGAATAAAAAACATGTATGGTTTCTGTCATATTATTTATAGGCATGCTTAAAGCTAATAACCCCATATTTAACCATTGCACCCATGGTTTATACACAAAATTTAAAACTGCTTGTTTGTTTGTAATAAAACAATAAGCGGCAATTCCTCCAAAAGCAAAAGACTCAAAACGAAGTTTAAATAAAAAGTGTTCGATTTTCCACATAAAAGCAATTTGCTCAACAGACAAAGGAATTACCCTATAAGAAATTGCAATTAGTAACTTAATACTAACTTTTACCAAAATAATTATTAAAAATATTTTTACGTATTTTTTAGTTTTCTTAACAACCCATGGCCAAAAAGCATAAAACTGTTCTTCTACACTCATACTCCAAAAATGAGATACTAAAAAAATACCAGTTGCAAAAAAGGGCTGAAAATTAGATAAATGAAAAAAACACAATAAAAAATTGATAGAATAATCTTCTTGAATTCCTTTTAACGGATGGAGGATTTGAAAATATTTTAAATGAACAAACATTGTAAATACAAGTATTAATAAAATATAATATACCGGCCATATTCTGCTTATTCGTCGTATATAAAAGTTCTTTATACTAATCGTATTCGTTTTAATTTTTTCTGTAAGTAAAATATAAGTAATTAAAAAACCGCTTAATACAAAAAACAACGTCATGGTTGTATGGCCTGCCCCCGTTTCCGTAAGAAAACCTCTCATCGACGGTACATCAAATAAAATCTTTACTCTTTCAATATGATGAATTAGTATTATAAGAGAACCAATAAAGCGAAGCCCATCTAATCCCCTTATGTGATACCCGCTTTTAATGTTTAACATACTTTTGTAACAACTGTACTAATATAATAAAAGAACCTTAATGCTAAAAGTTCACTAAACTACAAGTTGTTGATTTAAAAATAAAAGATTTGTATTTTTTTGGCAACTAGAGGTACCTAATATATTAAGGTAATTTTTTGTTATTTCGTTTCAGTATCAATTCCACTGTATTTCGAACATATTTTGGCAATGGCTTATATAATAATTCAAAGTCTTTTTTGCTATCATCACTAAAATCAATATTGTTTATTGATAATGGTTCTCCATCTTGAGTGATGACCCTAGCTCCTTTTCTTAGCTTAGGAATGCGATTTAGATAATTCTCTTTTGTTAAAACATACCATTGCGTTTCATCATCGCTAGGTAAATCATTTGTAGGAACATAACCCAAAAACAAATTATGCTGAATTGCCTTTTTATTTGATTTTAAAATTTTAATATAATTACGATTAAAGTTAGTAATCAAAAAAGTAAAATCGCTCATTATAACAGAACATAAAGCAGGTGTGGTAGTATCCCAATAATCTTTATCCCAAATAAACATCCCCCCTTCAGACTGTCGTTTAGTATAATCGCTATTCTTGCCATTTATCAGTCCTATTTTTTTGTTTTTATGATAAATAATAAAATAATTATTATAAATATTATTTACACTAGTAAACCATGCCTTTTGCATTTTAGGGCTAATTTTTTTACGATCATGCATCAGGTTATTTATGTCGGATGAATTGCGTTTTTTGCGAATTAATTCGATATCCTTCTCCTTAATTCTTATAAGTTTTAATCCGTACTTTTTAATAATCACTTTAAAATATGTTTAATTAAATAGGGCGGTTTTTTATTTTGAAACTGGTATATTTTATACAAATATTGTCCAATAATGCCAAGGCAAAATAATATTAAACCTGTGCTAAATAAAATACTTACTATTAGTGAAGTATATCCTAAGGGCACATGATGCACTATTTTTTTATATATAAAATGTATAGCAAATAAAAATGATATGCCAGATGCAAATAAACCGCCATATGTCATTAATTTTAACGGTGTAGCTGAATAGTTTATTAAAATACTAAAATATAATGAAATTAATGTTAACGTTGTATAACCAGATTTACCCGCCTTTCTGTCTTTATGTTCTACCTCTACATATTCTATATTGCCCGTATTCCAGTTAATAATAGCATCTAAAAATAAAAAATTAGAATAAAAATGTTCTTTCATTTCATTGGCAATTTCCTGCTTTATTAACCTAAATGATGAGCCCTTTTTTGCACCAGATGATTTCCCTGAATATTCAGAAGAGCCAGTCACAAAGTTGCTCCCAACATTTCTTACAATCGAATGTTTTTTATTAACCGGTAAGCCGTAAACTACGTCAGCGTTAGTTTCTTGGTATTTGCTTATAAGCTTTACTATTTCTTCTGGTGGATGTTGTAAATCATCGTCCATAGTAACAATAACATCACCACCACAATAATTAAATCCACATAAAAGCGCATTATGCTGTCCAAAATTTCTAGTTAGTTTAACAGCAACAATATTATCTGGATTTTGCTTTTTTAATTCTTCAATTACATCCCAACTATTATCAACACTTCCATCATCTATAAAAAGTAACTGATATTTTTTTTGAAGCTTTATACAGGTATCATTAACACGTGTATATAACTCAGGCAACATTTCTGCACTATTAAAAACCGGTACTACTATAGATATGTCTGTTTTATTCATTATTTACATTCCTCCCAATAAAAAACCACCATCTAATGTAATAGTTGTACCGGTAACCCATTTACTGGCATCAGATAATAAAAATATAGTTGCATTAGCTATATCAGTAGGTTTCCCTACCCCTAACGGATATTTATTTATATGTTCATCCATAGTTTCTTTTGATGCATTTTGTTCTGAATATTCATACATAGGTGTTTTAACCATAGCTGCTGCTATACAATTAGATCGAATGCCCATAGTATAAAATTCAAGTGCAATTACTTTACTAAAAGATTCTAAAGCTGCTTTAGAGCCTGCATACAAAGCTCCACCCTTATGAGGATGAGCTGCTGAAATGGATGAAATAAAAACTATAGACGCTTGTTTGTTTAATTTTTTATTCCGTGTTATCTGTGCCATTAACTCTACCTGTGCTTCATAATTAACAGTAAAGGTTTCTTTTATTTTTTCTTTAGATATAAATTTTATAGGAAAAGGTTTTACAACGCCTGCACAATGTACAATGCCATCTAGCATAGGCACTACTTTTATCATTTGTTGTAAATCACTTTCGTTTGTTATATCAGCAATAATTTGTTGATGGTTTGTATTTTTTAATTTTTTAAATGTATCCGTTAAACGCCCTTCATTTCTCCCTGTAATAACAACATTAGCACCCATTTCAGAAATACTTATAGCTACTTGTTGCCCAATTCCGGAAGAAGCGCCGGTAACCAAAATAGTTTTATGTTGTAAATGAAAAGGTGTCATACTAACTATATCTCAATAAGTTTAGGACATACAATGTCAGATATTTTTAAACGAGCCGAGCCCCATGACAAACCAACACCAAACGCAGATAACAAAAGTCTTAAAGAATTGTTTTTAACTAAATGCCCTAATTGAGTAACAATAGTTAAGGGAATAGAAGCTGAACTAGTGTTACCATAATCATGAATGGAGTAAGGCACTTTTTCAGGAGCTACTTTCAATTTCTTTCTTATTGTTTCTGTAATTAATTTGTTTGCCTGATGAAACACTATATAATCATACTCATCCAAGGTTGTGTTGGTATAATTTAATAAGCCATTTATGTTTGGTACAACTTCACGTAACGAAAAGTTAAACACTTCAACGCCATCTAAAACTAAATTTTTGGCGCTTTTAATAATACCTGGCTCCACTTCAACCAAATCTTCTGATGAAGATTTGTAAGGGTTACGAGTTCCACCATCAGTTATGATAATAGATTTATACCCCGCACCATCACTCTGTAAATTAAAATCTATTTTCTCTGCTTGTCCATTATACTCAAGTAAAGTAGCCGTACCTGCATCTCCAAAAATCGGATAGGTACTTTTATCTTTTTTGGACTGAGAAAAACTTGATTTATCACCAACTAATAATAATCCCTTTTTAAACTGACCCGAACTCATTAAATTACTAATAACAGATAAGCCATATACATAACCGGAACATCCTAATTGTATATCAAAGGCCATAGTTGTTTTAGGAAGCTTTAATCTGTCTTGTAAAATTATACTGGTAGCAGGTAAAAAATAATCGGGAGATTGTGAAACAAATAATAATATATCTATTTCGTTCCTATCTATTTTGGCTTCTTTTATAAGTGCTTCAGCCGACTCGTAACACATATCAGACGTGCAAACAGCGTCAGCTGCAATTCTTCTGTTTTTAATTCCGGTAGTTTTAATAAGTAGTTCACGTTCTTGTAGTGAAATCCAACCATAATCCAAATTACTCTCTGTAAATTTTGGTACGCAGGCTGCAATGCCTTTTATACTTATGTTATTTACGGATAAAAATGCCATTAAACCCTACTTTTTACAATAGTAAATAAATCATTTACAGTTTGGCAACTACGTATATCACTTCCTGTAATGGTAACATTGTATTCTGTATCAATCAAAGCAATAATAATAAGTGCATGCATAGAACTCCACCCTGGAATATTTCTATAATTAGTATCAGCCTTCAAAACACCTGGTGTAATCTCTTCTATTTCGTTTTCAATTTTTTTTATAAAATCCCCAATATCCATGCTTTCTATATTTACCGTTTATAATTTTATAGTGGTTGCGGCCCATGATAAACCAACGCCAAAACCTACTACCAAAATAGTATCTCCTTTTTTTGCCTTGCCGCACTTTATAGCCTCATACAATGCAATTGGAATGGATGAAGATACGGTATTTCCTACATTTTCCATAAAATTAAAGGTTTTTTGTTCAGTAATTTTTAACTTTTTTCTGATAGAATCAATTAAAAACAAATTAGCCTGATGAAAAATAAATAAATCTATATCTTCTATTGTTTTATTTTCTTTTTCTAACAACTCCATAATTATTTTTGGCACCGTTTTTAAGCCAAAAATAAATACACTTGTTCCATTCATGTAAAAGCTTGAGTCATTTGTTGTATTCCCATACTCATCTGTAAAATCTTTAATTGATGTTTCTGTTATTGCATTTCTAGCCCCACCATCTTTTACTATAATTTTATTCTTACCGCTACCATCTGTGCCAAAAACAAATTTTCCAATTCCATTAGGTAGTTCTCTAGTAGAAATCAGTGTGGTTGCAGCTCCATCGCCAAAAACAAATTTTGAACTTTTATCCTTAGGATGAAACTTTTTTGTTAACGTAGATGAAGTAATTAGTAAAACATTTTTTAAACCTACCGATTCTATTAATCCTTTAGCAAGACTTAAACCATATACAAAGCCACTACAGCCCAAATTATAATCTAATGCCCCACAGGTTTTAGGTAAATTCAATCTATCCTGAATAATGCATGCAGTGGTGGGGGTATAATGATCAAACTCCTGAGCACAAAAAAGTAAAAAATCTATTTCTTCTGTCTTTATGCTATGTTCTTTAAAAAAAAGTTCT
>Ga0207160_1050_pt1 | contig 24130 bp, 20 predicted proteins | sample Alteio_BWMinHeat_21_FD_153510 | JGI IMG/M metagenome (GOLD analysis project Ga0207160, IMG submission 153510) | Enriched cells from forest soil in Barre Woods Harvard Forest LTER site, Petersham, Massachusetts, United States -... | ecosystem: Environmental > Terrestrial > Soil > Temperate forest >... | reverse complement strand
GCAAAATCAGCATACCAGCGTCCTTCATAGAGTCGTATACGTGGGTAGGTGGTACTACGTTCTTGCAACATACCAAGCACCGGCTCTGCAATTTCATAACAACATATGCGTGCCGAAGGACCGATCCATACGCGCAGAGAGCCTGGTTCAGATCGATAGAGTACATGCATATGTTGAAGGACGAGAGGAATAATATTATTGAGAGCTCCACGCCATCCAACATGAACTGCCGCAATGGCGGCGTGATGAGGATCGTAGATAAAGAGTGGAACACAGTCTGCGGTGAGTACACCTAAGGGGACAAAGGGAAGAGTAGTAATCGCATAATCACCGATCAATGTTCGTGGTTGGTAATGCTGCAGGAGTGGAGTGGTAATATGGTGCCCTTGGGTACTGTGTATTTGATCAAGGACAACCAATGGTGTTTCGATACCATATGGTGACCCAATGGAATAACAGAGCTGAGTATAGCGCTGTTGTGCTATTGGGTCGTTAAGTGACAGTGCGAAAGAAGAACGAGCGGTACCGAATAATACGGTAACTGACCTTGTTGCATCATTTATGCTGTTCGAATACATACACTCGTTTCATACTCCGAGCATGCCATTATGTGCTATGAAGATGATTGTTGTTCCTTCATAAGTTTACGCAAAAGTGCCGGAATTGCCAGTTCATCTTCTGAAATTGTGTACTGTTCCTTTAATCTTTTTTCTAAGTTGGGAAGTACATCGCGTAATGGGTGATCTTTGGTAAGGGGTGGTGTTGCTAATGCTTGGGTGGCAGGTGCTGTTACTGTAGTAGCGGCCGGTTTTGCTCCCTGCTCATTGCGAAATGGATAATAATGAGGAGCCTCTGTTTTAGGGGTTTCAAATCCAGTTGCAATAACCGTTGCTACCAGTTCATCTCCCAATGCATCGTCGATTATGGAACCAATAATAATCGTTGCTTGTGGATCAGCATCGGCCGTGATCTGAGCAACTACCTGTTGTATTTCATGGAGCGTTACTGTGGCGTTTCCGGCAACATTAATGAGAATATTACGGGCACATATTCATAAGGCATACCGATTCCTGTATAAACAATGTATACTGGATATTATACAATTCACTCATCGCCATTTTAAAGGGTAAGGATTGCAGCATGATCGGATGGTTATTTGCAAAATTATTTGGAACTAATAATGCACGACAGATTGCACGCTTACAGCCACTTGTACAACGCATTAACCAGTATGAAAAAATTACTGAAGCATTATCTATGGAAGAACTGCGGCAGAAAACTAACACCTTTCGAGAACGTATTACACTCGGCGAATCACTGGACGCGCTTCTTCCTGAGGCATTTGCCATCGTTCGAGAAACCGCGCGCCGTACTATTGGACAGCGTCATTTTGATGTCCAGCTCATGGGTGGCATTGTATTACACCAAGGCAAAATTGCCGAAATGAAAACTGGTGAGGGAAAAACATTAACTGAAACCTTACCCTTATATCTCAATGCACTGAGTGGTCATGCAGCACACCTGGTAACACCCAATGACTACCTTGCCCGACGTGATGCTGCTTGGATGGGACCGATCTTTGAAGCGCTCGGTATCACCGTAGGGGTGATTCAAAATAGTATGAATGATTATGAACGAAAAATGGCGTATCGGGCCGACATTGTCTATGCGACTAATAGCGAACTAGGGTTTGATTATCTACGTGACAACATGAAATTTAGACTCGACGATTATGTACAACGAAAACTTGCCTATGCAATTGTTGATGAGGTTGATTCTATCTTAATTGACGAAGCGCGAACACCACTTATCATTTCCGGTCCTGCGGAAGAAAGTAGTGAGCTATATGTACGCATCAATCGCATTATCCCCTCATTGCGAACTGACGCTGACTATGAAATCAACGAAAAAGACCGCATAGTACTACTCACTGAATCAGGCAATGATAAGATTGAACAAGCACTGGGTGTTACAAGTTTATACACAATGGACAATATTAAACTGCTGCATCACGTTAACCAAGCGTTAAAAGCGCACACATTATTCCGTCGTGACATAGAATATGTCGTACGCGACAATCAGGTACTCATCGTTGATGAATTTACCGGACGTATTTTACCAGGTCGACGCTACAGTGACGGGCTACACCAGGCAATTGAAGCAAAGGAACAGGTTGCCATAGAACGGGAAACGCAAACACTTGCCTCTATTACCTTGCAAAACTATTTCCGTCTTTATAAAAAACTTGCCGGTATGACCGGTACGGCACAAACCGAAGCGGAGGAATTTTATCAAATCTACAACCTCCACGTCATTAGCATTCCTACCCATCAGCCTATTATCCGTGTCGACAAACCGGATCTTATTTTTCTCAATAAGCAAGGAAAATTCCACGCTGTTGCAAATGATGTACACACTCGCTATGAAGTGGGACAACCGGTACTTATCGGCACAGTTTCGGTGGAAAAATCGGAATTACTCAGCGATATTCTCAATAATATTGGCGTACCCCATGAAGTGTTAAATGCAAAAAATCATGCTCGAGAAGCGGACATTATTGCGCACGCCGGTGAGGTGCGTCATGTCACTATCGCGACTAATATGGCAGGGCGTGGCACCGATATTAAATTAACCGATGAATCACGTGCATTAGGAGGACTCTATGTATTGGGTACTGAGCGACATGAAAGTCGAAGAATCGACAATCAGCTGAGAGGCCGATCTGGACGACAAGGTGATCCAGGAGAATCACGTTTCTATATTTCACTTGAAGATGATCTAATCCGCATATTTGGCGGAGAGGGAACCAAGCGCCGTATGGAACGGGCTGGTATGAAAGAGGATGAAGTCATTGAATCTGGTTTTTTATCAAAACGGATTGAAGATGCACAGGAAAAGGTAGAAAAGATCCATTTTGAACAACGACGTCATTTGCTCGAATATGATGATGTACTCAACCAGCAACGCATTGTTATTTATAGTTACCGCCGAGAAATTCTCGAAGGACAGAATAGCATAGAAGGGTTAGTACGCGACCTTATCGCAGCCGCCATCGAAGACATTGTAGCATTATATACTAAGAAAGCGTATCTTACTCCAGAGTTGTATACAGAAATAATGACTGCTATTGCCAATATGACTAATATTGGTCGAGATGAGTTTGATGCACAAGGCATTTCGCACATAAACAGCGAAACATTACAAAGTGATAGCATCAATTTTCTCCTCATACGCTACCGACTTGCGATCACTGATGAGAATAGCGCTCAAATGGAAGAGGCTCAAAAATGGCTTATGCTCGAGAGTCTTGATCAGGCCTGGAAACAGCATATGCTCAACCTTGATCGCCTTAAAGAGGGTATTGGATTACGACAAATGGGACAAAAGAATCCCCTGATTGAGTATAAACGGGAAGCATTTGATCTCTTTGCAGAAATGATGCGCGCAGTTCGTTGGGAAATTGTACACCATATATTCCGCCTCAACCTTGCACGATTTGACAAGGCAGCGTTGGAACAACAACGTGAGCATGAATTACATACCATGCAGCTCAGCACTGGTGGCACTGATGCTTCATCATCATCAGAAAAACCTGCACCGAAACGTTCTGAAAAGCCGAACATTGGCCGTAATGATCTCTGTCCGTGTGGCTCTGGTCAAAAATACAAAAAGTGTTGTGGTAAGTAGTATATTCTCCCACGCTAGAATACCCCAAGGTTTTTTAAGCCTGGGTACGATAGACAGGTCGAAAGCCCAGTCTGCCCGACATAGCCTTGGCGGAGTAGGGTTGGCTGCGGCGAAATAAGTATTTGCCAGGAGAGCACCATTTATATTATAGTATAGGGGTGGACTGTGTGGACTTGGAGGGAGCGGGGGTAGTATCAGACTCCTCTTTTTGCTTCAGAACCAATAAAGCATGATTAACCTCTGCACATTTCATTGTATGACTCATGCAGATCAATATGGTAACATATCTTTCAAGCATCGGCTTTTCTCGTTCTAATGCACGCATATAATAATTATTTTCTCTGATCACTAATCTACTCCGTACCCATGATACAAAGCCACAGCCAATTTTTGATTTTATTAAAGCATTCCGTCGTTCGATCAAAAGAAGGTCATAACATCGTAATACCGATTGACAATACTCATACAGGCATATGCTATATGCCACAGGATACGGTCTGAAATACTCAACCATCTCCCTTCGTTGTTTAATCTCTCTCAATAGAAAAGGTACAGGCCGCCAATACCACGGTATTTTTTGCATACTGTATGTAAGACCTAGACCGGCAGAGTTACACATATCTCGCATCATATCAAAGGTAAGAACTGTCGGAATTTCATGAGCGGCATAAATCGCGGTGCTGGTCAGTATACCCATAATATAGGGACGCATTTACCCCCCAGAAACAACCGCACTCATTGCACCATTCGGTTCCTCCTCGATCTTACAGGCGTCTGATGCCGCACTTTTGAGCTGGAACTTTCCTGCTGCGTAACCACGTACTACATCAACAAACCACTGCGATCCTTTGCGTAATTTACAGGATCGTAATGCAAACGGGTTCTTCATCTTTTCAAGGAAATATGCCTCTGCATCAAACTCATACAGTCCAAAACGCATCACATATCCGCGGTTCCACTCGTAATTATCCAACAAGCTCCAGTAACAAAAACCGCGAAGATCACACCCATCCGCAATCGCTTTACTTGCTGCATACAGATGACGCCGTATCCATGTATCTCGGTTCAGATCACGAGCATCCGCAATACCATTTTCAGTAATATAAATAGGCTTGCCAATTTCAGATACCCGCTTCAGCGCGAGGTATAACCCTTCTGCATACATAGTATAGGGCATATCGGTTTGAATATCTCCCGGATAACACCCTGACCAGTCCGCCTCTTGTGCACTCAAGCTCCCCTTAAAGAATACATGGCTATAATAGTTAATACCTATCCAATCCAATGAATCTTTCAACATCGGTGCATATTCCACTTCAGCCTTAGCTTGCTCAATCAACGCCTTGCGCTCCGTATGCGTTTTTGCAACATCCTTGCCTAAATTCCAGCTAGTAATTAAAGGCATAGGAAAATTAAATACTCCAGTACAGAAGAAATTAATAACAGAATCATTACACCATGCAGACAGGGTAGATGCAAAAATACGTTCCATCAAAGCGGCGGGATGTAATATACCATGATACGGCTCAAACTGAAGGTACTGATGTGCTAAGCCAACAGATGGTTCCTTTTCTAATTTCAATCCAAATTTCGCTTGTTCAGCATATATCATCTTCAATTCAAGATATACAGCAACGTGCGCTCGTAAGAGATTATGTAATACCCGCCCCGCGGTTCTGCAAGCCCATTTATATCCCGGAGGAAATGCGCCCAAAAGGTACCCCTCAAGCACATACACCGTTGGCTCGTTAATGGTACACCACCACTCCACTCGGTCTCCCAATTCCCGATATATGATTGAACAAAAATTAACAAATAAGGGAATATTTTCCTGCTTCTCAAAGCCACCTAATGATTCAAACCACATGGGATGGCTGAAATGATGCAAGGTCACCATAGGTTTGATGCCCGCCTTGCGTAGTTCATCACACACATCACTATAATGCTTGATCGCCTCTTGATTAATTAACCCCGGTGCTGGCTCAACAATACTCCAGTCAACAGAAAATCGATACGCAGTCACCCCAAGCCGCTTCATCAGAGCAATATCTTCGCGATATCGGTCCCATGAATCACAGGCAATACGAGAAGGAGCTAGACCCTCCTGCAACTCCCAATGAGCCCAATTGGAATGGGGAGCCGCGAATGAGCCAGATACCTGATACTCACTTGAACCGACCATCCAGACAAAGTTGCGAGGAAAGGCTACTTGCGTAGTATCTATTGCATCCCAATCCCAACGCAGGTGCAACGGATCAGCAACTTTCTCCCCATAAACATTCCAAATAGAAAGAAAAAGCAAGAAGAAAAAGGGGAACCGCCCCGTGGACCGTACCATCATATTGTTCACCGCCTATCACATTAAAATATACTAATGTCAATTTTGTTCATAGTATAATGTCTGGTTAAACTTGTCAAGCGCGGTCCATTTTGAGAATAATTCAAATTTGAATTATTTTTTAGGGGGCGTATCCATAATTTTCCCGAACTCACGAGCAATTTCGGTAAGTCTATGCTCTACGCCGGGGCGCAGCTCACCGGTTCTCCCAATTTCATCAGGTATGTCCGGATAAACGGATTGCACATAACTGACAAAGCGACGTGCATATTCCGCCGCACGTTTAGGTTCAATGCCATCTAAGAGTTTTGTACGCAACATAAAGAGAAGTATAACCTGCTCGGTAAATGAATAGGTGAGATATTGCGGCTGCTTTAATAGCTCAACGACCAATGATCCTCGCTCAAGTCGCTGCCGAGAGAGTGTATCAAGCTCCGTACCAAATTGTGAGAATCCTAATAATTCATGGTACTGAGCCAGCTCTAACCGTAATGCGCTCGTTACCTTCTTAATCGCCTTAGTCTGTGCCGCACCCCCAACGCGAGAGACTGATAGCTCTACATTCACCGCAGGGCGTACACCTTGTTTAAACAAAGCACTATCTAAAAATATTTGCCCATCGGTAATGGAGATAAGATTGGTGGGGATATAGGCGGTAATATCATCACTTTGCACCCGCACAATAGGCAAAGCGGTGATAGACCCCCCTCCTAATAGCTTGCCCGCACGTTCAAGTAACCGGGAATGGAGATAAAAAATGTCACCAGGATAGGCTTCACGCCCTGGCGAACGACGCATGAGCAAGGACATTTCACGATAGGCAATCGCATGGTTACTAAGATCATCATAAATAATCAGTAAATCCTTCCCTTGATCGCGAAAATATTCTGCCATTGTACATCCGACATAGGGGGCAAGATAATTTTCTAATGAAGAATCACTCGCCGTTGCACGCACAACAATGGTATAGGACAAGGCACCATGCAACTCAAGCGTACGAACCACGCGAGCTACATTCGCCTCACGCTGCCCAATAGCAACGTATACACAGAGTACATTACGCCCTTTTTGATGAATAATAGCATCAAGCGCGATGCTCGTTTTCCCTGTCGAACGATTGCCAATAATCAGCTCACGCTGTCCACGTCCTATAGGTACCAATGCATCAATAACAATAATACCGGTCTCTAATGATTGATTAATAGGACTCCGCTGCGCAATCCCCGGAATAACCGCTTCAATAGGACGCATTTGTACCGTCTCCACGCCACCAAGTCCATCAATAGGATTTCCAAGCGCATCCACAACGCGCCCGAGGAGATCGTCACCGACAGGAACAGTAAACACCCCCCCGGTGCGTCGTACCTGCTCCAATTCCTGCACATGAATCTGCGGAAAAAGAAGGAATGCAAAAACATAATCTTCATCAAGATCAAGTACTATACCCTTATTACCCCCAGAAAATTCTAATAACTCCCCATACATCACCTGGTGCAAACCCTGTATTTTACAGGCACCATCTCCAACCTGGATAACAAGCCCTAATTCCTGAAAAGACTCTTCAGACACTCCTGCTAATGCTTTTTCAAATAAAGAAACGAGGTCAGTACTCTTCACTTCCATGTATCTACCTCTGACATACTTGCACCAAAACCCGCAACCGTTGACGTATAGAATCTTCCCATATAAAATCACGCCCTACAAGAGCAACTCCCGCTCCAATATCCGGGTCATGTACAGTCGTTGTATATACCTGTTCACTATGCGTTACCCGTTTTAACAATGAAATAAGTACCACATACTGTTCTTGCTCAAGCGGGACTGCTGTATGAATCGTAATACGCTGAATCGCATGCTTTCTTTCATACCATCTACTCCATGCCTGTAATACCACCTTACATAATACAAGCCTGCGTTGGCGCGCAAGCAATATGACCAGTGGCTCTAAAAGATTCTCGAGGTGGTACTGCGCCATATACCGCATCAAGGCAGGACAAAAAAGCATTGGTGATACACAGGACGTATTAAGATAGGATCGTACATTACCATATACTCCCTCTAAAGAGAGTATCAGCTCCTGTAACCGTTCATAGGCGCCATGGGACCAGCGATCTCCATAGACAGCGCCATATGCATCTGCATATCGCCGTGCAAGCACCGTCTCTACCGAGTTCATTGGATCCTCCTTTGCATGCGATCAATCGCCGCATGCGTATAATGAGCAATAAAATGGGGATCCGCATAGAGCACACGCATATCCTCCACCACCGCCTCCATAACTTGAGGAACAACCGACCGACACACTTGCTCTTGCGCAATATACTGCTGCTGAACACGAATTCGCTCATTCATAGCCCGTATAATCTGCTCACGTTCATGTTCATAGTGCAATTCGACACTCGATACAGCATCACGCCATAATGCAACCTTTTGTGATAATTCTTCATAGCTCATATTTTGATGCTGATACACCTTTACCAATCCCTGCTCTTGTTTACGTAAATGCTCATACCGCTTTGTCATATTCAGTTGTTCAGTACGTTCCAAAATCATAGCCTGCGTGATGGGAGCATAGGCGTACGTACGAAAACAATACACCACCAATCCAACAAACAACAAAAAATTAATGACATGGAATATCCCATCAATCACGAAGCACCCGCCCTACCATAAGCTGTCGTAATTCTTGCACAAGACGTCCTGTTTCCTCGGGAGAAACGGTACAACTATGCAGTGCAGAAAACGCTTCAATGGGTATTTTCTGAATTCGTGAAAGCTGTTCAGGGCATTCCGCCTGTAACCGTTTTTGCAAAATATGCCAATCCTGTGTATTGTACTCTTGATATTCGGCAACTCGCTCCTGTTGCGCATGCAACTGTTGTTCCAACATCGCTCGTTTACGGTCCTCTACCTCTATATAGGCAACGGCAGTGCGTAGAAATAGTACATCTATGATATAGAGCGCAATAAAGAAATGAATGACCTGTATGATACAGGTTAGATTTAATACCATAGCTTCCTCCCCACAGTCACTATACGCTTATACTACCCGTGCCTTCCAGCCACTTATCATGCTATACGGTATTTTACGCAGATATTGCAACATAGAGTAATCCAAATGCGATGAGTAATGCATAAATTGCGGACGTTTCGATGGCCACTAACGCAGCCGCCATAGCATTACGAATCCCCACATATGACTCTGGATATTTGCCTATATTCTCACACGCTTTCGCGCCAACCGCACCTTGTCCTAATGAAGGACCGAGGGTACCAATTCCTATGGCAAACGCAGCACCAAAACAGGCCGCTGCTTTTGTCCAATATATCATACCATCCATACACATATCCTTATTGACACACCACGCAATATACATACATACTCAGTATAACGTAAAATTATATGAGCACCAAACATACTCCTTCATACTTACTAGTTATGGTACAGCAAAGCGGCAATAGCACCACAGTAAACTATGTTCGAACCTGTATCTTTACAGGAAACAAGAGTAGAAATAATTGTTATTAGGCGAGGATAGTAATATTTATGTTGATACCCCGCATTTCCTTTGTGCATTATATATCAATACGTTTCCTATGTATCACGCTCTTTTCCAGTATGCATCTATCTACTCTTGTTGCATCAGAGGTAATGGATATATTGACCGCGGACAACTTTGACCCTGATGATCTCATTCCCGTGGAGATGCCTCCCCTTACCCTGGTGCCATTTGCTCCTAAAATATGCATTATACCCACGATACAACTTCCACCAGAAGTCATTGTAGGGAAATTGACCACGCCCCCCGTTCAATTACAAAATGTGCTACAACATGATCTGTACCATGTTACTTATCCATTGAACACGCGCAGTCTACATACCATACCAACTCTCTCCACCATTATTCAAGCATGGCCAATTGATTGTAAGGCACTCGGAGTGAAGCCATTTTTCTCGTATACTCGGCGCATGAATTTTACCTCCTGTAGTACGAAGATACTATCCTACCTCACCATGCTCACCAGTGATGATTTTATTGAAATACTGGACCAAAATGAATTCAACACCATCAATATTCCAGAGGTACTTCCCCTCTTTGGAAATGTTACCATTGAACAGCGGGAACTGGGTGGTATGTTCTTTGCACAATGGATGCATCATCATACCTTATGCACTCTCTCTCTCCCCTGTTACTACCTTGAAAATAATTATTTTCTCTCATCTCAAGATCGTGAACGTATCGAAGATTCCATGTTATTTGCAGGCACCGATACACCAATCCCTTCTCAAGATTTTGCCACCTTTACCGAGGACCATTTTATCAACGATCGCGCTGGTATTGGTGATTTACGACTTGAATTGTTACATCTCTGGCACGAAACAACTTGTGGCTCACACATGACTGCAGGAATACAAGTCACCGCTCCCACAGGGCATATCTTGTTCAATGGCATTATTGCTACATGTCCAAAAGCATTCTGCCGCACTAACCCCGCCCCGTATTTTGACTTTCAAATGCTTGCAAATCTCTATACCACAAGCCTCATCCCCGGGAATGAGTCCAGCAAGGTACAGTTGGCAGAGTTAATTGTTGATTACAGCATAACAGCACTTGATCGTTTAAGTTCTCTTGTGCTTAACAACGGTCTTGGAGAACAGCACTGGACTATAGGGCCTATTTGGCGTATGTCCGGCGTTATACGGGATGATCTTACATTACTGTGCTGTGGAGAGATCAGTTACTATATACCTGGCAAGGAAATACGTCTATTTAAAGTAGCAAAAGAGTCCGCAGAGTTTAATCGTAACTATGCCGACGCCACACAAGCACAACAAAATCTGAATTTTTTATCACAAGAAGCAACTGATACATTGTACCCTACCGGTGTCAAAATTACCGTAAAACCTGGTGTTGCTATAGACTTGAATCTTTCGCTCCTATTCAAAGGTCCCTCGTATACTGCCTCTCTCGGCTATGACTTCTGGGCAAAGACGAAAGAAACATTTGGATCAGTTACCTGCCGATACCCCATTTGTGATCCTTGCGCAGATCAGTATACTATGCCACGATATATCCCTGGCCGTCCTCTCGATTATGTCGCCGGACAACGTCCAAGCGCGATACAAGGCAAAATATTTGGTACCATTACCAGTAGCATACCGGGTGTTCATTCTCATGATGCCCGCATCGGGTTACGGGGAGATGTAACGGTCAATAGACACGGTCTAGGGAGAGATTTTACCGCAGCAATTGATATCATTGTCGATTTTTAATGTTCAAAAACATAAAAGGATATACTATGAAACGTTTATTATTACTTGCCCCATACCTCCTTTGTAGTATAGTGTACATGCCTCATGGCGCGGCAGAGGTTATCAATGCACCATTGTTGGCTACAATAGATCCAATCTTTAATCGACTACACCCCGAGTTTAATATTTCCCACATCATCTATTTTGATGACCTAGTACAACGATTCTTGAATGAAACATTCACCCATACCTCGCAAAAGCAGGTCAGCCTTACCACCATGGTTGAGCTTGAACGTGCGTTACCGGACAAGAAAAAATTACGAAAATTCACCGAACGATGTGTACACAATTTAGTACAAGCGGTACAACAAGAGCGTCTTCTCGAGCTGTTTTCATTGCTACAAGAACAATATCGCGCCCTCGTGCTTGCCTGGTCAGACCAATTTCATCGTCACACAAGCCCATTCGTAAAATTTAGTTTATCATGGCGCACATTAGGCTCAGAACTGACCGTTATGCAAAAAACAGTTACCAGTCTCGAAGAATATCAACAATTTCTTTCTGACCTTCATCGGTTTTTAAATGATCTCGTAGTGAGCTTACCCCATGCCTATGCAGAGTACCAAGAATGTGCAAAAACAAATAATCAGCCAACCTTCAGATAATCTCCCATCTGAAGAAATAAGTGGTTCGGTGACCCGTATTTTGTATCAAGATATGGGCACGGGGTTTACCATATTTCAACTTACTACGGCAACGAAGAGTACCTGTGTAGTACGGGGTACCTTTGCGGTACTCTTTCGCGGGCAGGTGGTACATCTGCACGGCACTTGGGGGAAACATCCAACATTTGGCTTACAATTTACGGCAACAAGTTATTACAGTACCGCACCGACTTCCCATGAAGGGCTTATACGATATCTCAGTTCTGGTTTGATAAAAGGAATTGGTGAATCATTTGCTCAAAAATTGGTCGATCACTTTGGAAAGGACATTCTCACGATTATCGACACCGCACCTCATCGCCTTGCTGCCATTCCGGGACTAGGCAAAGGAAGGGTACAAGCGATAATCGACTCTTGGGCAGAACATAAAGAGCGCGCACAAGTTATGATGCTCCTGAGGGAGAAGGGTATCAGCCTTCTCTATGCAACTAAATTATATCGACAGTACCGTGAGCAAACCATGGCAATTCTCCGTACTAATGCATATCAAATTATTGATACTATATGGGGCATTGGATTTACTACCGCTGATACCATCGCACGTAGCATGGGAATCGCAACCAATAGTCCATTACGCATCACAGCAGGCATACGATGGAATCTCAAAAAAAATGCACAACAAGGTCACCTCTACGTTACATGCACCTCCATTATAGCTCATACCAATGAATTATTAGAGTTCACCACTGAAGATGCAAAATTATCTACCACTGCCCATATAGAATACCTCTGTAGTACGCATGAACTTATCCGTATTACCGCGCAGGGAAATAGTTACATCGCATTACCAAGTACCTATCAGGCTGAGCAATCTATTGCAAAACGGCTCAAATATATCTCGGCCAGTAGTGCGCGCATGCCGGTACGTACTGAAATTATTGACGCAGCAAAACTCTCCTTTTGGCATCACTTAACTGATGAACAACGCACAGCGGTGATGTGCACTGTACAACAGAAAATAACGGTCATCACCGGAGGACCCGGAACTGGAAAAACAACCCTTATCCGTGCGCTCATTGGTATTTTAGAATCGCAACACATATCCTATAAACTTGCAGCACCCACCGGACGCGCCGCAAAACGAATGGCTGAAAGCACACGGCGTACCGCCACTACCATTCACCGTCTTCTTGAGCTCGACCCGTTACATGGACAGAGCCCATATCACACACAACATCCCTTACCGGCAGAATATATTATTATTGATGAAAGCTCGATGATTGATATTTTCCTTGCAGAGGCTCTGATTAAGGCAATTAACCCACAGAGTGTATTAGTATTAATTGGTGATATCGACCAGCTGCCTCCAGTAGGACCTGGCAACTTTCTTCGTGATTGTATTGCAAGTGGAATTATCCCAACCTTATACCTTACCCACATCTTTCGCCAAGTACACGATAGCCTTATTACTCATAATGCACATCGTATCAAGTCGGGAAAATTTCCTATAACCCGTGCCGCAGACACACTACCCGATTTTCTATTCATTACCGAAGACAATCCCGAACAATTCCTCACCCATCTTAAAGACATCCTCTACAGAGAAATGCCTCGCCGTGGCTATACTGCAACTGATAGTATTGTACTCTGTCCTATGAATCGATCACATACCGGCACACAACAGGTTAATGCTTTTTTACAACGGTGTTTTAACGGGGAAGCAAAGCAGCCATATCTCCTTTCTCACGGCATCCAATTTAAGATAGGAGACCGTGTCATGCAATTACGCAATGCGTATGATAAAGGCATCTTTAACGGTGACATTGGCATTATCACTACCGTGAATACTGATGAGACTAGTTGTACTGTTCTTTTTGACGGTCGACCGGTGCATTATACCCAAGATGAACTTTCTGAACTAACGCTTGCATATGCTATGACCATCCACAAAAGCCAAGGCTCTGAATTTCCTGTGGTCATCATCCCCCTTTTTATGGAACATTACACCATGCTGCGTAAAAACTTACTCTACACTGCAATTACTCGTGCACGTGCACTATGCGTTATCATTGGACAAAAGCGCGCACTTGCCTGTGCGTTACATCAAAAGACCGCCGGTACGACTCGAATAACCTTACTCACCCAATTATTGCAATCAGCAGATTCATGCGTATCATAACCATTATTCTCTCCTGTATGCTGAGCTTTTGTGCAGGTCTTTTATTATTTGCTATCCATTATGAGTGGATTTTATTTCGACTCCCTGCCACAACAAAAATCACCACCCGATCCTGTACGACTAAACGCACCATTGCCATCGAGTATTGGAAATCAAATTCCCCCTGTCGTGAATATCGAGAAATAGTATGGAGCACTCATCCTGTACAACAGGCCGCTTGTATTATCAGTAACTATTTATCTCTCATAGAATCGGAAGGAATTATTACCAACCATAGCACACTGCAAACGGTAGCGACTGATCGCGCAACAACAACGCTTATCTGTTCACTATCCCATAATCCCTTTGATCTCGAATCATCAACCCAGCAATCATTATATATCATTGAGGGATTACTCAGCACTATTCGCGCTGCCTGCCCACAATTCAAACAACTCATACTCTTGATCAATCAACATCAGCTCCTACATCCCCATTTTGATTTTTCACAACCATGGCCCATGACCGGATTTTTAAGCACATCATCATCTATGCCTATACCACAGTCTAAAAAACCCTCTCCATCAGCTGAACCTATTATTATGATCCATCCCTCAGGAGATACACACCGGGTGGGAAGAACTATTGGTGATGCATTTGAACGAACAATCACTACTCAGTTAGCGCACGCACTCAAACAAGAAATGGGACAGATCGATAATTCAATACGAGTTATTATAAGCCGTACCTTAGGAGAAACAGGTGAATCACTCGGTCTCGCACGTATCGTACACAGAATACGACCAACTATCGTCATACACCTCAGTGCATATTATCAATCCTGTACCACACCGGAAATTGCCTTATGCATCTTCTGTCTCCATCCCAATACCGACTCTTGGTCTCGAAAAAAATCACACAGCCTTCTTCCGTACTATTACGCACATCTTACTGCATGTACTCTGAATCACTATTATGCAACTATGCTACAGCAACAATTGCACAACAATCATTGTCCCGCTACTATTCCACATTCTACCGCATTTCCCTATGCACCACTTATAGGAGTACAATATCCCGCAATTGCACTTGAAATTGGTATACACGAACCATCTGATATACTATTGCTTATACCATCTCTTGCACAGGCACTTGTACATAGCGTTACATTACGTACTGTGCATCCCTAGGTTTCGAAATACCTTGAGGCATTGTACGGCAGTAGAATTAACTAGGTTATATCAAATTCATGCAACGCACGTCTTGTTTCAGGACACCATAGCTCGGTATACTACAAAACGATTAATCCACTGTGTTGTTGCTATCGTAAGGAATTATAATGTCAACCGTCACTCCAGAACCTAAAAAACGCTTTGGTAAAGGAATATTACTCATCTGCATCGGGTCAACACTACTTTTGCACACCTTCGGCCTTTTTCAACACATTCTCACCGTACTGATCATTGTCGTCTCGCTCGGCATGGTTGCCTACGGCATGGTTCTCACTAACGCCTACACGGCTATTATGCAATTCTGTACCTACGTATATAATCGGTTTCAAAGTAAATAGATATCAAAAAGACTACGGGCATTGAAGTAGAGTTATTTCAGTGCTCGTTCTACTTCGTACCCCTAACTCCTCCTCGCACAAAAACATAACGCTCCTTTATAAACGGTTCCTCGTCTAACCGAATCAGAGGAAGACGGCTATTCTTATTAAAGCATGTTATAGAGCCCGGATTATCTATCTCTTTCATAACCTTCTGATTAGTGATATAGTTGATCCGTACCTCGCGAGTGTCGTTGTCCTTGCCACTTGACCAGCTACGCCGTAATAAGCCTCGTATACTCTTACAGATATTCTTATAGCGTTTCACGAAACTAAATTCATTTTGAAACTTTTCAACGGGTAGTACTTTAATGCTGCCATCTTTAACGCTAGTAAAATTTGTTGCGCTACGCAACTCATGCATCGCATATAAACAGCCCGCACCAACCGTTGCGACTTGCGCAGCAATACACCGGGTACGCCACTCCTGAAGGCGCGAAGAGAACCGGTTCCTAAGCATCCAGGGAACTATTGCTATTGCAACCGAACCCACTGACCCACACAAAGCTTTTTTTAAGAAAAGGTACTTTGCCTTTCGATATGTCCCAGAGTCTACCCCTTTAACCATGTAATACCGCGTGGATTTTGCATCATCATCACCATTTGGCCCTGCCAAACTTCCCCCGCTGGGCTCATTGCTGGGCTCATTACTGACGACTTCTACATAATCAACATATGAGTTACCTAATTGCCTTCTATCATACCCATCACCACTACTGCTAGTCGACTGATCAGTATCTGATAAAGGACGTAGACATAGTACATTGCTTCCGTCCTTCACACCGGGATACTGTATAATAGCTTCATCTGTATCGGCAACAGGAAATTGAAATGTCATCTCAACTTCGACCTCATCTTCATCGCAACCGACCACGGGAGTGTTGTTCTTTTTAAAGTACATGCCATTGACCCGATCTACCCAGCGGATAACCTCTATTGCCTGATCCCTCACATCAAATCGTGGTTCCTCGTACCTCCTTTTGTGTTCAGCATCTTCCGTCGCCCTCACCGGCACTGAAAACATAACACCAAGCGCCAGCAGAACATCTATTCTATATCGTGATCGTACACTTTTCGTCATAACGAACTCGCCTTTCAGTGCGCGTGATCTCTGTACTAACTAAGTAACCCGATTAATAGGTCTCCGCCAGAAGACGTAACACTCCTTGTTTGGCGCTACCAAAGGAAGCCCGTTGTTTCGATTAAACCCTTTAATATCGCTTACCTGTATAATTGGGCCTTCCTTACATTTCCGCCGGTCATTGATGACATAATTGACGAAACGATTTTGTCTAGTCGCTTCACTCTCAACCTTCAATACGCCCATGATGTCCCGAACACGTGCCGCGAATGTAAATTTGTCTTGAAACTCTGCAGAAGTCATTTTTCTGTGGGTCCTACCTTGAGGGTCTACTTCAGTAGATACGTACGCACTTAAATCAACTGCAACAAAATTTGTTGCTGTATGCAATTGCTTGATTGCGTACAAACAACCTACACCAACAGTTACGACTTGCGCAGCTCTACACTGAGTACGCCAATCCTGATAAAACGTAGGAAACCGATCATTAAGCACCCAAGGCACTATTGCTATTGCTGCTGCTGTTGCAGCCGAACCTACCGAGCCACACAGAGCTTTTTTTAAAAAAAGACACTTATCCTTACGGTACTCGTCAGCATCTACATTTTCAACCACATATGCATAGGATTGACCTTTAACCTCCTGTTCTGTAACCATTAATAAATCAACGGTTGGCCCTTCCAAGAATGTCCAGTTCACACGCTCTCGCTCCTTATGCTGAGCCGTAGCAGTCTTAAACACACGGGGAACACGAAATAAATTGCGTGCATTTTCTATGCCGGGATACCGTGAAACAGATGCTTTATCGACAACAGAAATTACATTTTTAGTCGGATCACCACCGCCAGACGAACTACTTGCACTTGTCAACAACTGAAGCTCTATACAGGAGTCCATCCATTTCATAACTTCCACCACATAAGGACTAATATCGCCGATCACCGCCTCATACTCCAGATTATCTCTGTATAAGCCCTTGATCTCACCTTCTTTATTTATATCCACCTGTTTTTTTTGCTTATCGCCTTTTATACCTCCCTGTGGACTCAGACCACCTTTGCCTTGTAATGGATTCTTCTCCATCGCCCTCACCGGTACTGCAAACACAACACCGAGCACCAGTAAAACGCCTATTCTATATCGTGCACATTTCGTCATAACAAACCCTTTTCCCTATTAAGATCTTTTTGACTGACCAGGTTGTTGCATTTTACGTATACCTATCGTGCGCCGAGTTTGCTTAGCGGATGTTGAAAGTGAAGCGTCAGCAGCTAGTGCCATCTTCTTCAATGCGTCAGCAGGTAGCATAGCCGAACCTTTCATAGGCTCCGTTTCTACCCATTTAACAGTATTAAGCCATGTACTCGAGCTTCGATACGCCAGTGCTCCCGCTGAGCCTACAATAATAGATCCCAAATAACGATATCGCTCAGGAATAGCTTTAACAACCGGAATATCAGAAAAATCAGCGCCCAGTGCCGCTGCTATAATATATACAACGCTCGCACAAAACACACCGCCCCCGCTATATTTTTTGCTACACTCAATCCACCATTGCCGCTGACCATAAGGGACATATATGTTACCTAGGTCGTCTTGTAACGCATCGTCGTACATACCCTCCGGAAAAAAGCGAAGCAGCAGAGACCGATCATGTTGTACAAGCTGAACAGGAGGAGCTTGTATGTGTTCTATGACCTGCTTCTCTCGAGACAGTTGCCGACTATTTCTTGCAACAAACGCAGTCAACGTGGCTACGTTCTCTTCGCTCATCCAGAAACCTTTTCCTTGACTAAGAAATACTTGTACGGGAAAAAATTGTGGGGGTATGCAACAGCCAGTGGTGCCTCCAGAGTCCCCGATGACAGATCGAAGAATGTCCGCCATATTTATTATACAATGGTTGGCCTCGTCTTCTTTTTTCGTGTCACCTTCATCTTCTGCGTCACTTTCATCGCCCCCGCCACTTGATAAATCAAGGCCACTTTGCTTCAGAGGATTTTTTTCCTTATACACTTGAAGTTTTAAGCCACTTCGGAGAAAACTTACCTCTCCAACTGGATCGTATTTGTCAAACGAGCCCGACGGACGGGACTCACCCCCATGTTGTTTCCTACCCTCAGTGTTAGCCTTACTTTGACCTGAACTCGATGAAGAACTCGATGAATAAGAGGTCGAATTCGATGATGAAGGATTCAGTGTATTCTCACTTTTATTCGAACTATGCGCGGGCAATTGACCTGAACTCGATGAAGACTGCGGTGAAAACTGCGATGAAGAACCCGAAGAAGAGCCCGAATTCGATGAAGAAGGACTCGGGTCACTTTTACCCGAACTATCCGCGGGAGGCGTATCACTCTTCTTCTTACCCTTGTCCTTGTCCTGCACATCAAGATTCAGTTCGAAATCATCCTTACTCTTCCCCGCATTCTTACCACTCTTGTTCCCCGAAGCATTATCCTTATTCTGCTCATCATTCTTCTTTAGTTCGACCTCCCCAACTTTTAGTTTTGACTTGCCTTTCTCTCCCGGTTCCATGCCATAAACACCAGAGAATAGGCTGAGGAGCAGCACTGCACTACATTGTATATATCGTTTCATTTTCATACATGTTCCTTACATATCATTTTTCCCAATTTGCCCTCAAGTATACAGTGGAAGATTGTATAACACAACTACATATTCATCATGACAAAATCATTCTTGTCATCTCATTGAACATCTGTAATTTTAAAAATGTGACCAATATCAATGATTGGTTACATACTCTCATGCGAAGCATCAGCAGGTTCTTCATGTACTGTTGCAAGAAATGATTGTTCTCCAGAAACCATACGTACCGTACGTACCGGAGATGCAACCTCAATTCCAGTATCATACAATGCCTTTACTAATTGTAATCGAATATCTGATGCAATATCCCATTGCTCACTAATCTTATGGGAGGTTAAAAAACCGCGCAACATAAAGCGATAGCCGTTATCAACAAACTCATCAAGACGCACAATCGGTGCAGGGTTTTTGAGCACATTAGGGTTCTTATCTAACACGCTTAAAAACAGCTGCCGTACAAACACAGGATCAGCACTATACGGAACGGTAATACGCATATCATCAAATGCAAAAAATCCGCGCGTATAACTCCAATTCATAACCGGATTCATCACCACTCGAGAATTAGGAACCACAACAGTAGTACTGTTACGCTTGCGAATAACGATAGAACGCGGTGTAATAGCCCGCACAAAACCCATCAATGATACATCTTCATCACGACTTAACGGATCTAACACACGAATAAAATCACCCACCTTGACCGGACGTTGTACTAACAATATAAAATAGGAGAAAAAGTCACGCACTAAATCCTTCACCGCAAAACCAACACCTGCAAGTAGTAGAGCAAGCTTGGTGGTAAGCCCCTCTAGTCCCGCACTGGTCAACCCCATAAACACGGCAATCGTAACCGCACAGTACCGTACTAAGGTCATGACAGTGTTTTGTACTCCCGCATCGACAATAAAGGGATCGAGGACACGAGACAGAATAAAATTATTAAAGGCATATGCCACTACAAAGCCACCAATCACATACCAAATAACCTGTAATAGTGAAAGTAATGTAACGCTCAATTCTCTGCCATTCTCATCAATAGGGCAATAGAGCGGATAATGGAGCCAGCTAAGCATATCACGAATCGACAATGGAGCTGCCCAAATACGGGCCGCCACGTAGATGCCTGAGATTACAAACAAGAGTAATGAGGCAATCACGGCAACACCGTACCAAAATCGTCCTGTAGCAAATCGTTCTTTGATGACATCACGATCTGCATAGTAAAAGAAAAGATCAAGGGCAGCGCGTTTCATCTTACCATGCAACCATGAAAATAATGGCAATAATGACACTGTTAATACAATACGTACGATTATATAGAATACCTGCCTGCCATAGCCTACATAGGGATTACTCATTACAATTACGGCGATAAATAACACACACACGGCATAGTAGTAGCGATTTACATGATCGTACACCCACTGCCAAAGCGGTGTATCAGAACGCAACAAACCAAGAATTTGTGCGCGGCCAATGAGCCCAATTAATGATATTTGACCCAGAATAAATAATACGGCAAGTAAAATTGTCGGCACATGAGAATTTTGATACCCCCCCCATCAGAAAGGCAGCACGCACCGATGAGATAATTACCAAAACCGAAAGCATCATAAAGATAATGCCAAAAAAACGGCGCTCATAATTCTCGCTCACCAGCACAAATTTACGCTCTCGATTAACCTCTTTCCAATGGACAATCATGCGGTACACAAGCCATAAGGCATAGGGAATAGTTGCCAAGTAAAAAAGCTGTGCTATTCGGGGATCATGAATAAAACGAAGACGTATCAATGTGAACAACAGCGACCAGCAATATATACTGACAATATGCTGCGATAGAAAACTGAGCAATGCAGCAATGGCGATAGCAGGACCATGAATAATCCAATATCCTTGCCCAATCCCCCCAATGTACGTCGCGATATCAGCAAGATATAATCGTAACAAAAGAAATACAGTAATGATTAAAACGATATTGACGATTAATAAAAGCAATTGTAACGAATTATGTACTGTATGAGCCACTGTGTTACTCAATCGCATCAACGGACGACTCAGCACAAGCTCCTGGGTAGAGTTTTTGACATCATGCACAAAAAGTTGCATATCAGGCAAAAAGGTATTCAATGTTTCCCAATCAATTGACAAATCAGATCGACGCCAAAAACTACGTGAGGTAAGCTCTTGAATAACGGTATCCACCACCTTTTCACTTGCTGTTAAAACTCCAATATTGGTCGAATACAGCTCTATTAGTCGTGCTATCCAATCGAAACGATTTCGTACTTTTTCTTCTACAAGATCGATGGCATGTACTACTGCATAATAATCATCGGCATGATCACGAAAGAGCGTTTTACTCTGCTGAGCTAGTATGTCGGCATAACCCTTTAATTTCTCGAAACTCACGTTAAATTGATGCACATTGGCGATCGCAGCATCACGCGCATTCACTACCGAGCTGAGCTGACTTTCTAATTCAATCTTGATCGTCGCATATCCCTTAATTTCCTGTTCCACCTCCTCGTCAGCACGAAACCGTGCTTCACGAGTGGTCATGCGGTTCCACGATTTTATAATCATGAAATTTAACTCATCAGCACGAAATTGCGTTTTTACAAGTTCTCCATGGGCAACAAAAAACTCTGATTCTATACGCAATAAAGATTCATCAACAAGAAGACTCAACACCGTTACATAGGATTTCCACTCAGCAATAGTATGCGGCTCTTTACTTAAGGATCGTAGTTGCGCCACGTCACTCGCCGAAAGAGAAAACTTTTTCTGCAGTTCTTCCAACATACGATGCAATTTCGATTCACGATCAGCAATGATACGCACCTTGCCGTTGATCCGTTCACGTTCTAGCACCGTTTCTTGGCGCCGCTGCTCAATATATTTTTCCCTGCCTTCAACATATTCTTGAGTTACCCGAGCCGCCTTCTTTACCTGCGTTAATTCTTTTTTCAATGCAGCATGATGCATCTTTAACAGTACAATATGTAATTCTATTGCATGGAGACGTTGTTCAGATTCATGTGTCCGTGCTAATGCAAGTTCCTTTTTATACCAAGCAATGCGCTCCTCCATGTCCAATATTTCGCCCTGCTGCACCGGAGATATGCCATTTTTGGTGTATTTATCTGAAGAGGCAAACTGTTCCTGATCCTGTTTTTTTGCCTGATATTCATCCTCCGCGACCGTTGCCGCCTTTTTCCGCTTTGCAAGTTCATCAAGGGTTACGACGCGCTGCTTTTCCTCATCTGCAAGCTGTGCCTTTGCATCCATTAAGCTGCGGGTCATGAGTTGTACATCATCAAAGGTATATAATGCTTTCACTGGCAACAACAGTGGGTAGCCCCCCTCATTGATCTCTTGTTCTTGTATCATTGCAATACGACGATCAAAAAGCTGTATTGCTTTCTGAAGGATATTTTCATGCTCCGTCAACACCGCATGCATTTCATCAATTAATGCCTGTTGTTTTGAAAGTCGAGACCCTGGAATTCCGGCACTCTTTTTTGTCTTCGCTTTTTCTAAAAGGGCCGCCGCGCGGGCACTACGAAGACGTACCTCCTCGAGCTGTGTGACATAGCCTTCCCGCTCTTGCTGCAACGCTTGAATACGTTTAGTATATTTGGTCACTGTTGGAGCTACGATAGTCGAGCTCTCTGCTTCTGTGGATACTGTAGTACCTTCAGAACCATATATCTGTTGTATCCTCCCTATACCGATCATGATCAAAAAGGCCTGTATAGCCCGACTTACTATAGTTTTTTTTGGCATAATTCACCGTTATTGTTACTGTATCTGGACGGAACAGTTTTTAACATACGCATTTCTGGATGCATCTGTATACAACCGTCCACCCAGCTACTCACCGCATACCTATTATACGGCATGTGACGTATCATAATTTCAAATGGCAAGGACAACACGGTACGCACCTCATGTACTGTGGTATACACAGATTCTTCTGGATATATACCCAACAATGCAAAAAATTTACAAAAAAACAACTGTTGCTGGAGTACATTGGTAAGATGCTCTGCACGTTCATCGTATAGCATTGTACATAGATCAAACAGCTCCTGTATACTATCTGCCTCTGTAGCAAAAAAACGTATACATTCACACAATTGATGTATAAAAAGAATATCCCCACGAATAACCGTATGCGGCAGAGCATGCAACTCTGCATGCGTTATACGCATACGATCCTTCCACGGCACCATAACGAAAGTAACCACACTCCCCCGCATGAGAGAATGGAGGGATACCCTGGGTGCAACGGAAAATACCGTTCTTCCAAGCGATTCATGAAATAACATGACTTGGTTACGTTCGGGAAACCAGGAATGCAACATAATACTACGCTGATATCCTAATAATGAATACCCCATGCTCATACTGCACTTTGTCCTCTTCTACCAGAGATAGCTTTTTCGACAAAAATCAGTGTAACACATCTTAGCTAGGCGCAGAAATAATCACTCGTGAAAGCAGATATTTCAGATCATCATCGGCAAATCGAATACCAATACCAAAGAACGGACTTGCATTACAATGACTAATAAAATCATCAGCACCTAAGGTCACATACAAATTATGGGTAAAGAATACACGATTCAACCATTTCACATGTGGCCTAAAGTATGGTGTTGACTCCTCGAAATAACGATTCACACCAGAAAAGTCGAATATTTCCAACGTACTTAC
>Ga0207160_1049_pt1 | contig 24272 bp, 24 predicted proteins | sample Alteio_BWMinHeat_21_FD_153510 | JGI IMG/M metagenome (GOLD analysis project Ga0207160, IMG submission 153510) | Enriched cells from forest soil in Barre Woods Harvard Forest LTER site, Petersham, Massachusetts, United States -... | ecosystem: Environmental > Terrestrial > Soil > Temperate forest >... | reverse complement strand
TGTTTACGCGCAATGACCGATTCAATTAAACAAGAAGGAACGCCGATAATGCTAAAAAGAAGCGAAGTTGGATTTGGAACTATATAAGCCATAGCAAAGGCGCTTAAAAACATAAATGATAGTGTAAGATGAATTTTTGAACGACTCAACTCGTTGGCTGAAGATTGAAATTTATTTAAACGCGCTAAAAGATAATCGTTACCCATCGCCCTGTTATTCATTTGATAATAATTGTGGCGGCGATAATGCCTGGTGGTAATAATAGAATCGGGGTTTGTAGTTTGGTTTGTGTACTGTGCTTTGGTTTGAAAAACACTTACGAACAACAAGGCGAATAAAAGTAGTTTTTGCATAGCATTTGTTTAAGGTTATAACTGTTAAACAACTACAATGCCAAAATAACCTTGTTGAGCTTTTGAAAATATAATTTATGTTAATTAGCAGGCCTAAGTGCTTTTAAAAACATGCGGACTACATAGAAAACGAAAAACAAAATATATAAAATATAAATTGTACGCCAAGAATTTATTTCGAATTTAAAATCGTTGAGTTGGGTAATTTCTGCTTGTGATATTTTTTGATTTGAAACCCCTGCCAAGATTTCGGACATACCAGCCTGATCGTTATATAATGCAGAAATAATATACAACTCATACAACGAAAACAACAGTAGAATTGTAAGGATTATGGTTGTTTTTTTCATGCTTGATGCTAAAAACAAAATTATTTGCGAGTGATAAAATTAAGCCAAAAAACGGAGGCAAAAACTACAAGATTTGCTAAAATCTTACATATTAATGTTATTTAACTATAACCAAGCGTTTGTTTATTACACCATTGTTACTTGTAACGCTAATGTTGTAAACACCAGCAGATAAATTGCTTACATCAATAATTGTTTTAGTATTTATAGTTTGTACTAAAACATGTTTACCATTTATATCAAATACTTCGAGGGTTTGTTCGTCAGCCTTTGTAGTTTCGATAATGAAATTATTTTGCGCAGGGTTGGGATAAATTGAAATTGTTTGTTGTGCATTGAATGTTGAGATACCCAAAAGTGTATAAGGAACACAGCGATAAAAAACTGCGGTGTTAGACATGAAAGTATCTGCCAGAGTTTTAGTTGTAGCTGTCGCCGTAAAATAAACCACGGAGCTTGCACCTGCCGGAGTAAATGTTAGTGAAGGAACCGTTTGATAATTATTGTAACGCAACAAAGCATACGATTGCCCGGAGGTAAGAGAATCGGCGGTGATGGTTGCTTTTAATACGCAAGGGTTTGCACCAAGGCTTACATTGGGCTCGTCGTTAGAATCTAAATCGATATGAACAGGTTTAGTAAAATGATTAGGGTCTTTATTACCTGTAACGGCAACGGCATAATCTACATTTTTAGGTATATAGTACGGAAAAAAAGCTGAATTACCAGCTTGTGCACGCGTTGCATAAAGTGTTGAGAAAACACGTGTGAAAGGAACTGTATCGAAATTAGAGTTGTAGGTTAGTGAATCGGTAGCCGTATAGGTGTTTACGTTTGTTGCTTTAAAACCAATAGCAGGAATGATGTGGTCGTAATCGGGGTCTGTCATACCGCTTACATAAACGGCAATAATAACGGGTTGTTTATTATATAAATATTGTTTTACCCAATTTAAATAAGTTGTGTACTGAGGTGTGTTGGCATTAGGATTCCACTCTTTATAAGTAAACGAAAAAGCTTCGAGTGCTGTAGTATCGTTTACATAAAGAAGCAACTCGCCTCCGGCAACTGTGCGACACAAGCCTTCGGAAATATAATTACCATAATACAAACCGCAAGCCTGAATAGAATTTTCGCCACAATAACCATTGTTGTTAGGCCATTGTATGCGAGGTTTAATGTTTAACATGCAGCTTACCTGTGCATTTACTTGTTTGACAGAAAGTAATAAAAGAAGAAATAAAAGTTTTTTCATACAAAATTGATTAAGTAGCTAAGATAATAAAATTGAGAAAACTTAATAACGTTAAATTTTAATACCGATGATGGTTACATCATCTACCTGTTCTAAATGGCCTTTCCAGGTGTTGAAAGATTGTGCTAGGATATTTTTTTGCTCGTCTAACAATTTATAGTGGTTAGCCATTAATAAATCTTCGAGTTGTTTGTATTTGAATTTTTTTCCTTTATCGCCACCAAATTGGTCGGCGTAACCATCGGTCATCAAATAAAATGTATCGGCTTTATTTAATTGTATGGTATGTGTGGTAAATGGTTTTGAATGGTCGGTTTTGCCAATGGGTTGTTTATCAGCTCTAATTTCTATTAAGGCATCGTTTGATATATACCAAAGTTGGTTGTTGGCACCAGACCAATTGATTTGCTGACGGTGTTTATCAATAGCCAGTAAAGAAATATCCATGCCGTCTTTAATTTCTTCGCCACTTTTTTCGAAGGTTTCTAAAACAAGCTCCCGGGTTTTATCCAATATTTTTCCGGTTTGGCGTAAGCCAAATTCTTTTACGGCACGGTTTAAAGCGTTACTACACACAACTGAAACCATTGCACCCGGCACACCATGCCCGGTACTATCAGCCGCGGCTATAAAGGTGATGTTATCGAGGTGCTCCATCCAATAAAAATCGCCAGCAACGATGCCTTTGGGCTGGTAGTAAATAAAACTATTGAGAAGGTGTTTTTTTATTTCGTTATCAGCTGGTAAGATGGCTTGCTGTAAACGCTTGGCATAGGTTATGCTATCAATGATTTCTTTTTGATTTTCCTCAACAAAATGTTTTTGTTTTTCGATAATGCGTTTTTGTTTTTGCGTTACCTTAAAACGGTTAAACATAAAGCCAGCAAAAATTAGCACCAACACAAACATAGCTGAACCAGCATAAATAACAAATTGTTGACGTTTTTTTTCGACATCGGAAATGGCTTGTTGGGCATCGGCCATGGCTTTAAGTTCGGACTCGCGTTTTTCGACTTCGAAATTTGTTTTTAAATCGCCCAGTAGTTTACTATTATCAGCATTAAAAATACTATCGGTTAGGCTTACGTATTTTACATAATAATCGTAGGCATCTTTATGTCGGTTTGTTTTAGCGTAAGCTGTAGATAAATTTTGATAGGCTTGTCGTTCTAAATCGATATCCTCGGTTTGCCTGGCTATTTGCAAACATGAATCGCTATAGGCTACAGCCGATTTATAATTGGTTAATTTGTTGTAGAGCTCGGCCATTGTGTTATACGAAACTCCAAGTCCTTGTTTATCATCAATTACTTTACGGAGTTTTATAGATTTTGATTGGTATTCGAGTGCTTTGGGATAGTCTTCTTTATCCATATAAATATCGCCGATGTTGCCATAGGAATTAGCTATGCCTTGTTGGTCATCAATGTCTTGACTGATTTTTAAGGATTTTAATTGATACTCAAGTGCCTTTACGTAATCGGATGTGGTGATGTAAACAATGCCTATATTATTATAGCAAGTGGCTACACCTTGCTTATCACCTATTTGCTCGCGTATTTTTAACGCTTTTAAATGAAAATCTAAGGCATTTCTATAATCGTGTTGATTACCATAAATAAGGCCAATATTGCTGTAGCAAGCCCCTATCCATTGTTTATCGCCACGCTCTTCGCTAATTTTTAGGCACTTTAAATAATACTCTAATGCCTTGGTGTAATTAGATTGATACTGATACACAGCACCAATATTATTTGAGCATGAACCGATGCCTTGCTTGTCGCCAATTTCCTCGTTTATTTTTAAGGCACGTAAAAGATACTCGAGCGCTTTTTGCGAGTTATCTTTATTTAGATAGGCTACGCCAATGGTTTTAAGTGCAATGCCTTCGTATTTTTTTTGTTTAGTAGTTTGCGCTAACTGAAGTTGCTGATTGCCTAAAATAATTGCCGTATCGGGGTTGGTGTATATGTAGGTCCAAGCGATGTCGTAAATGGCTTTAAGGCGGTTGGTATCTGACTGATTTTGGTCATGGTAAATTTTTGACAGCGAATCGATATTTTGAGCATGGATGTGCAGAGATATAAAAAGAAGTAAAATATATTTTGCACATCTCATACAATGAAGATAGCAATTTTACTAAATGTAGTAAAATGGATTTTTATTTCATAAAAAAAGCTTCGCACTTGCGAGGCTTTGGTAAAAAATTAGTGCATTTACTTAACAATAACCAGGCGTGTGTTTGTTACGCCATAATTATTTGTAACGCTAATATTATAAACACCAGAAATTAAATTGCCTGCATTAATGTTAGTTGTACCATTTATGGTTTGAGATAAAACTTGTTTGCCATTTACATCGAACACAGAAACAGTTTGTTTCTCGGTACTTGAAACTTCAATGGTAAAATTGTTTTGTGCTGGATTTGGGTAAATATTTATTTTATTGTTCGCTGCATTTAATTGGTTTATGCCCATTGGTGCCGTTACTGTTATATTGAAGTCTGCATACACACTATCGTGTGTGGTGGGGCTGTTGGTAAATATTACTGTATAAGTTTGTTGCGCGCCACAAGAACATAGGTTATTTACTGTATACGTTGTGCCTGGTGTAAGAGTAGCCGTTGGCATGGATTGACAAGATGAAGAACTCCAGACGGCATACACATACGGATATGAAATGCAGTTTGCAGGAATAAAGAAAGTAACTGCGCCTCCGCAAAGTACATTGCTTAAATTACTTGAGTCAACTAAAATAACGGCACAAGATCTTATGGTTTGAGTTGTATCGATATAAACTACATTAGAATCGACTGAGTAGTTGTTGTTAACACTTACGGTGCTTTGTGGTGTAATGGTTACCTGGCGTGTACTATCCATGCCGTAGTTTGGTATATCTACATAAATATAATAACTACCTGTATCTACATGTGTAAATGTGTAAGAGCCCGAAGTATCAGTTGTGGTACGTGCAGCACAACCTCCACCGGGGTTACGACCTAATTTTACATCGATGCCTTTTAACGGAGCACCCATTACCGAATTGTGTCCGTTGTAAGCTAATCTGTGTCCGTAGCTGGGGTCTTGAGTAATAATGCCACTGATAATGCCTGAACCTGTTGCGGCAGGTAATTCAATCATAGTAATATCAAATTTATCGTTAACACCCGAACAAAAAGTAGATGCTACACCGGCAGAATCCCAAGTGAAGGCAGGCAGAACACGCGTACTAAAATAAGTTGGTACGGCACCCGGATATAATATTGGGTCGGCCACAGCTTTTACATAATAATTACCCGGTGTTACATTACTGAATGTGTATGAGCCCGAACTAATATTGGTAGAATCTTTTGCTGAATCGGCAGTTAATTGTTGAACATATAAATATACTTTACCGGTTGATATTAGTAAAGGACTTGCACCGGTATCGGTAACTGTACCAACAATGTTATCGAACTGATTTACGTTTACGGTTGTAACAACCGAATCTTTACAATTGTTTGCATCGGTTACATACAATGTATAATTGGTGGTAGTTGTAGGACACGCCGGAGATGTTGGTTTATTTATACCACCTGGTTCAACATCATAATTATAAGGTGCTGCGCCTCCGGTTGCCGAACTATATAAGGTATCGCAAGTGTTTGCGCAAACAATATTAGTGTATGAAGTAAGGGAAGCTGTTATAGCAGTTGGTTGTGTTACATAAGCGATAACGGAATCGATACAACCATTGGCATCGGTACCCGATACAGTATACTGACCTGCACATAAATTTGAAATAGTTGCCGTGTTAGCACCAGTTGACCAAGTGTAGGTTATGCAACTACCTGTAAGCGTTGTGTTGCCATCGCAAACACCAAAGCAAGAAATGTTGGCACCACCTGTGTACATATTTGGTCCGGGGTTTACTGTTATAGTAATTGTATCTGTATTGGTGCAACCATTTACATCAGTTCCGGTTAATGTATAGGTTGTGTTAATGTTAGGAAATGCAGTAACACTTACAGCATTTGTTGAGTTTACACTTCCACCGGGTTGCCAAAAATAACTACTAGCACCGCTTGCGGTAAGCGTTGTGTTTATATGCGGACAAAGGGTTTGCGAAGTTGCAGCAATTGTAATGGCTGGCAAAGGGTTTACGGTTATAGTAACTGTATCTGTATTTGTACAACCATTTACATCGGTGCCGGTTAATGTATAGTTTGTGCTAACGATAGGAAACGAAATAACATTTATTGATATTGTTGAACTTAAACTTCCGCCAGGTTGCCAAGAATAACTACTAGCACCACTTGCTGTAATATTTGTATTTGTGCCCAAACAAATTGATTGTGAAGCTGCAACAGCAGTTACAATTGGCAAGGAGTTTACGGTTACAGTTGTTATATTGTAGGCAGTACAACCATTTGCATTGGTGCCCGATATAGTATACGTTGTGTTTACAGTTGGACTTGCATTAACATTGGGGCCTGAAGTAACATCTAAACCAGTAAGGGGTGCCCAAGTATATGTAGCTACACCTGCTGCCGTAATTGCTGTAGAGGAACCTGCACAAACTGTTGTATTACCCATAGTAGTTATAGTTGGTGCATCTATTGTTACAGTTGTTGTGGCTACACCTGAAGAATTGCCTGAGACTCCACTAACAGTATAAACTGTTGCAGTTGTTGGGCTAACTACAATACTGGCAGTTGTTGCTCCGGTGCTCCATGAATAAGTTGTAGCACCACTTGCCGTTAAGGTTGCAGAGGCATTTGCACATATGGTAGGTGAGTTTACAGTTATGGTTAAAGGCGCGCTTACTATGCGTATACGTCCGTTAGCTCCATCAACAAGATATATATTGCCTACAGCATCAGATGCAATCCCACCCAATGGGTAAAATGCCGCGGCAGTTGCTTGTCCACCATCTCCGGAGTAGCCCTGTGTTCCGTTTCCAGCTATGGTTGTTATAATGCCGGCCGTATTTATCATGCGCACTCTCATATTATTTCCGTCAGAAAAATAGAAGTTACCCGCGGCATCTATTGCCATAGCTTGCGGGCCATATATGTTTGCAGCATTTGCGGGGCCACCATCTCCGGTATAACCACCTGATGATGAATTTCCTGCAAAGGTGCTTATTATACCTGCTGTATTTACCACACGTATGTGGTTATCAGAATTATCAGAAATATATACATTGTTTTCTGCATCTACCGCTACACTAACCGGATAATTTAATCCGGCCGCAGTTGCAGGGCCACCATCTCCTGAAAAAGTTGCTGTCCCATTTCCGGCAAAAGTGCTTATTATACCCGCTGTATTTATCATACGTACGCGCTGATTATTATAATCAGCTATATATACATTACCTGCTGCATCCATAGCCGCTCCGCCCTGATCACAATATAATCCGGCCGAAGTTGCGGGTCCGCCATCTCCACTAAAACCACCCAATCCGTTTCCGGCAAAAGTGCTTATTATGCCTGTAGCATCTATTTTGCGTATGGTTTCGTAATTAGCCGACACATATATGTTACCCGCAGCATCTGCAAATAGAATGGTTGGGTGACTTAATGCAGCAGCGGTTGCCTGCCCTCCATCTCCTGTATAACCATTTGTTCCATTTCCGGCAAAAGTTGTTATAATTCCTGATGAACTTATTTTGCGTACACGTTCATTATTTGTGTCTCCGGTATACACGTTACCTGCGGCATCTATCGCTACACCCTTTAGCCCATTAAATTCAGCAGCAGTAGCCTGTCCGCCATCGCCGTAATAACCGGATGTTCCGTTACCAGCAAAGGTGTTTATTATTTGAGCATTTGTTTGTAAGCAATAGGCGGTAACAAAAAACGAAAGTAATTTTTTCATGCATGAGTTTTTATGAAGGTGCAATTTACGCAAAACTACCCGAACAAAAAATTTGCTACATTTTAATACCGATGATAGTAACATCATCTACTTGTTCGAGATTTGTTTTCCAGTTATTGAATGTTGTGGTGAGAATTTGCTTTTGTTCGTCAAGTGATTTATCACTGTTTGCAATTACTAAATCTTCCAATTGTTTGTACTTGAATTTTTTTCCTTTAGTACCACCAAACTGATCGGCATAGCCATCGGTCATTAAATAAAAAATATCGTTAGGGTTTAATGCAATGTGGTGTGTTGTAAAAGGTGTTGGGTTATCGGTTTTGCCTATGGGTTGTTTATCTGCCTTTACTTCTATCAATTTATTATTTGATATATACCAAAGTTGGTTGTTCGCACCAGACCAGTTTATTTGTTGTTTGCTTTTATGGATGGATAACAAAGAAATATCCATGCCATCTTTTATTTGCTCGCCACTTTTTTCAAAAGTTTCTAAAACAAGTTCGCGGGTTTTGTCCAGTATTTTTCCGGTATCGCGTAAGCCAAATTCCTTTACGGCACGGTTAAGGGCATTACTACAAACAACTGAAACCATGGCACCCGGTACGCCATGCCCTGTGCTATCGGCTGCGGCTATAAAAGTAATAGCGTCTAAATGTTCCATCCAATAAAAATCGCCGGCAACAATGTCTTTTGGTTGGTAGTAAATAAAATTATTAGGCAGGTGCTTTTTTATTTCACTATCGGCGGGCAGGATGGCTTGCTGTAAACGTTTGGCATAGGTGATGCTATCAATGATTTCTTTTTGGTGTTCTTCTACCAAATGTTTTTGGCGAGAGACCTCGTCTTTTTGCAATTGAATGATGTGTTTTTGCTTTTGGGTGATTTTAAAACGACGGAACAGAAAACCGGAAAATACAAATACAATGATTAATACAAATACTACGGCATAAATAATAAATTGCTGTTGCTTTTTTTCCTGATTATTGATAAGCTCGGCCGCCTCAGCTTTTAATTTTAGTTCGGCTTCTTTTTTCTCGACTTCGAATTTGGTTTTCATATCGCCGAGTTGCTTGCTGTTATCCGCATTAAAAATGCTATCGGTTAGTTGTTTAAATATTACCTCATTTCGGTAAGCTTCTTCATAATTACCTATATTGCTGTATGCCTTTGCTAAATTTTCGTGGGCTAAACGCTCTCCTTCGATATAACCAATTTGCTTACTTATTTGAACACATTTGTTGCAGGATTGTATAGCGTTTTTAAAATCAGAAGTGGCTAAATACAAACCACCTATGTTAATATAACACACAATAGCGCCTTGTTTGTCGCCAATGTCTTCTTTAATTCGTAAATCTTTTAAATAATACTCGAGTGCCTTAGAATAATTTTTTATATCGAAATACACATTACCAATATTGCTGTAACAGGTGCCAATGCCTTGTATATCATTTGTTTCCTCGGTTATTTTTAAAGATTTTAAGTAGTAGTTTAATGCATCTTTATGGTTATTTAAATTATGATAAACAATGCCAATGTTTAGATAACAATCGCCAATGCCTTTTTTTTCTTTGAGGTCGATATTTATTTTTAATGCCTTCTCGTAATAATCTAAAGCTTTTTTATAATCGAATTGTTCGACGTAGACAAGTCCCATGTTACTATAACAAGTTGCTATACAAATTTTATCGTTAGTTTCGATTCGGATTTTTAAATCTTCTAAATAATACTCTAATGCCTTTGGGTAATTGGCCTGATAATAATATACAAGCCCAATGTTTGTGTAACAAGAACCGATGCCATTTTTATATCCTGCTTCTTTATACAGTTTTAAAGCTTTTAAATAAAAATTTAATGCCAGCGGATAATCGGATTGGTCGTGATAAACATTACCTACTGTGTTATAGGCTTTGGCCATACCCCGTTTATATTGTAAAGTATTTGCCAATGTTATTGCTTTATTGCCATATACTAAAGCGGTATCGAAACTGCCAATGCTGCGAAATGTCCAACAGAGATAAATAAGGTGTTTTAGTTTAGTGGTATCTTCTTTATCTGTTTTTAGGAGTTGTTGTATAGAATCTGTTTTTTGGGCGCAGAGGTGTAGGGAGATAAAAAGAAGTAAAATGTATTTTGCGAATTTCATATAGCTCAAAACAAATATAATAAAATTGTTTGATGGAGCTATTAGGATTGATACCCAAGCTAGGGAATGGCTAAGTTTAACTCTTTAAGCAAGCAGAACCTCTGATAAAAAACCAGTTTAATTTAATAGTACGTTACAAGATACGGTTGTGTGACTTGGTGAAGCTGTTGCCTGGGCACTGGCCGTGCATGTGTTTTGAGCTTTTGTGGTAGAGGTTTCGTTAACGGTGGTAAGTTTAGTAGAAGTAAAACTTGGCCCCCCATTTGTGTTGGGTGTTGTATAGGTGCAAGTACAGGTGTAACTTTTTTTGCAAGATGTTGTTAGCAAGGCTACTATTATAATTATTGAGAAATAGATTTTTTGCATAACGGTTGTGAGTTATGATTTAACCAAAAGTTTGTAACCCTGACCACGTGCATTTAAAATTTCGACATTGGGGTCATCTATTAAATATTTGCGCAGCTTGGTTATAAAAACATCCATACTGCGGTGGGTAAGGTGGTCGGCATGGTGCCAAACTGATTGCATGGCAACCGAGTGAATGAGTAGTTGGTTTTGGTTAAGCACTAAAAGATGCAGTAGTTGCGCCTCTTTAGTGGTTAGTTTGCGTTTGTTTTTGCCAAGGGTAAGTGTGTGTGTATTGAAATTAAAAGTGTACTGCCCAATAGCAACATTTGCAAAATCGTTATCAGAATGCACTTGTGGTTTTACGCTGCGGCGCAGAATGGCTTGCATGCGCAAAAAAAGTTCTTCCATTTCGAAGGGCTTGCGTATATAATCATCGGCACCGGCATCAAAGCCTATCAAGGTTTGCTCCTTTATGGAATTGGCGGTAATAAAAATAATAGGCATATCGGGTACTTTGGCTTTTATTTCTTTAGCCAGCGTAAAGCCATCTTTAAGAGGCATCATAACATCAAGTAAACACAAATCGTACGTATGATTATTAAACAGAGCGTAGGCTTCTTTGCTGTTATTAATTTTATCTACCAAGAAATTTTTTGCTTCGAGAAATTTTTTCAGAATGAAGCCAAAAACATCATCATCATCTACCAGTAATATTTTTTGTTTTTCTTCGCTCATTTTGCAAGACGCAACTTAAGGGTTTAGTTTTAGTTGCAGCAAATTTAAACTAAAATACTTATCAATTACAACACTTACATAAGTGTAACCGCGATTATTTGTCTGTTTATATAATGAAAAAATGGCTGTTTTTACTTATAGTTTTTAGAAACATTAGCTTTTATGGGCAGGTTAGCAATTCTGTTAAAAAAGTGGCTAGTGCCTTGCCTAAGCTATAGGTTGGTGTATTGTGCGAGGTGGCTAATTTGCAGCTTAGTTTATCACATAGGGTTGATTGTACTAATTACGATACAAAATGGTTTGCCCTATTAACAAAAATAAACATTAAAGTTAATAAAGATGCCTCCCTTATCATTATATATGGCTATTCGACTACAAGCCTTACTATTTTGATTTAATTACAGACGTTATAACAAAACTTTTAAGTCCCTTAACTTATTTGCTGATGTGGCGTAAGTAGAGTATTGTTGCAGGCGAGTATTAGCGTTGCAGTGAGTCGTACTAATTTTTGGTTAATAAAAAACCTTTTGTACTATGTACAAAAGGTTTTTTGAAGTTTATTATTTATTAAGGTTACAATTTTTCGACAAGCATTTGCTCATACTTTTTTAATTGGTCGGCAGTAAGTAAACCTTTTATAGTTTTTTCGAAAGACTGGTTATTTGTTTTATGCGCTTCTTTTAAACCTTCTTTATCGCCTTTAAATTTTTCTTTATCAGCTTCTTGCTGTTGTATGCGTTGTAAAATGGCTGAACCTGCTGTTTTCTCTTGAGCCGGGGTTAAATTTAACTTTTGTGTCAAATCTTTGGTTTCTACTTTCACTTTTTCTTCGGTGCTTATTTTTTTCATTTCCGACTCTTGCGCGCAAACTAGGTTTGTTAACACCATAAATAAGGCAAGCACTGTTAGTTTTACTGTTTTCATATAGGTAGGTTTAATTGGTTTATGTTTTATGGACGCAAAACTAATAAAAGAAATAAATTAAACAGAGTAAAAAAGACAGGAACTATAATTTAATTAATGAACTTATGCACTTACATTAAAATCATTAATGTGTAACAACGTATATGTTGTTTGAGTGCCTTTAAATGTTTGTTGGATATAAGGCAGCAACTCACCTACCAATACATTTTCGTCCATAACCTGACAACCGGCACTAAGATTTTGAACCAGGTTACTGTTGAAGTTTTTCCATGTATGAAAATTTATACCAAATACTCCTGTGTTTATTAGTGAGCTACGGTTTATAGAATCGCCATGATTAACCTCTCGGTAAACAGTACAATTTCCTACCTGTTGCATATAAGGGTCGCCGGTCCAACCGCCATAAGCATCCACAAAATTCCACATACCAACATACTGGCCTTCTTTAAGACAGGCGCAACCTGCCGCATTATCCGGATGGTTTAAATAGGTTAAACCAGGCTTGGTTGATTTAGGATAGGCAATTAATTTGGTATCAGTTATTATAGCTCCATAATCTGTAAACTCATTTGTGTACACATCACTCATGCGTATGCCTATAAGATTGTTTGTGCCCCAGGTATAATTTTTTTGCGAAAAAATATTTTGAAGTTTAGCTATTAAGTTTGCTGTTGCTGCATTTGATGCATTACCTAAAATGCCATCTTCGGTAAGGCCGGCATTAATTAATGCGTTGCAAGCTTTTTGTGTGCTTAATGCTAAATTATCCATAGTGTTTTATTTTGTGGTTTAATATAGTAAACATACATATTGTGTTGTATAATGCCAAAAAAAACTAAAGCCACTTATAAGATGCCATAACCAAGCAGACACTCTACCTTATTTTTATAATTTTGTATTTATAATTAAAATGGAAGCAAAAAATAATTTAAAACAATTGATACAAATGTTTTCAGTCTTTGACGGGAAAGATTTGGATAAGGTGGTTGATTGTTTTAAAACACGATTGATTAAAAAGAATGAGATTTTATTATGTGAAGGCGATATAGCCAAAGAATTTTATTTTATTAATAGTGGGTGCATCAGAACCTATTTTATAACCAAGCAAGGTCACGAAAAAACACGGTATCTGATGATTGAGCCATCTATTGGTACTGCACTTACCAGTTTTATTTCGCAAAAACCATCTTTCGAGTTTATTGATGCCTTAGAAAACACAGAGGTTTTAGCTATCAGCTATAAAGATTTTTACCGTTTGGCAGATGAAATTCAGGCATGGAAAAATTTCTATTTAAAAATAATGGAAATGGCTTATTCTTTTCAAAATAGAAAAATTGAAAGCTTAGTTACTTTATCGGCAACAGAAAGGTACAAGCAATTAATAAAAGAAAACCCTAAAATAGTGCAACGCGTTTCTAATAAAATACTAGCCTCTTACCTTGATATAAAACAGGAAACATTAAGCCGATTGAAATCGAAATGATTTTTTGACCTAGGTCAATGTTTTGCCAAATATCCTGTTGTTACTTTGCTAAAAAAACAAATGAATAAACTAACATCTTTTACATTTATTACCCTTAATGGCTTTTTTAAAGGTCAAAACGAGGATACAACTTGGCACAGCCATAGGGAAGAAGCCGGCAAATTTGCAAACGAAGCTTCGAGTGCAGATAACATATTGCTTTTTGGACGAAAAACCTACGAAATGATGGCAAGCTTTTGGCCAACACCAATGGCAGCCGAGTTATTTCCGATAATGGCAAAAAACATGAATAAATCGGAAAAAATAGTTTGTTCGAAAACCTTAAAAAATGTGGATTGGAATAACACAACCATACTGAAAGGAGACCTTGTTGAACAAATAAAACAACTTAAGCAAAACGCGAAAAAAAACATTACTATTTTAGGCAGCGGAAGTTTGCTTACACAACTATCTGACGCGGGGCTAATTGACCAATATACTATTATGCTTGACCCTGTTGCGCTAGGCAAAGGCACTTCTATTTTTGAAGGCATACAAAGTAATTTGGAATTAAAACTGGTATCGAGCCGTGTGTTTGAGAAAGATGGTGTAGTATTGCTTAACTATGAGAGAAAACAATAACACTATCGGTTGAATGAAGAAATTTCGGCTCTAAAAAAACGGAAATATTTTTTGATTTAGCTTACCCTTTTAGTTTTTTCAAAACTTTTTCGACCCGTTTGCGTTTGGTTTCTTTTTCGATTTCGTTGAGACGCGAGCTTAGTGTTTTAATAATGATGGGTTTATTTTTTTCGGTTATAATGGGTAGGGCATTTTCGGCATACATGGGTAGTTGATTAGTAGGACTTATTAGTAAACGCTCGTTTAACAAGGCAAAAGAATTGGCCGCATACTCTTTTATGGCGCATAGTTTTATGAGGATGCCTACGCAATGGTCGTTAGTGATTACGGATCCTTTATCGGCACAGGCAATTATTTTTGTGAGCGCAGCATAAATTGCTTTTGGGTTTTGGTTTGTCATCGAATCTAATGCTGCCATAGCACCCCATTGCAAACGGTTGTTTTTATTATCAAGTAAGGCTATAAGCTCGGGAGCGTAATTGGCTACAAGTTTGGGATTTAGCTTAGCAATTTCATCGAGTACTTTAATGCAATCGCTTTGTATGTTTTTGTTTTTATGATTAAGGTTTTCAACTACTTCTTTTACAGCTTTTGTATCGTTAACATCAGCTATTTGTTGGGCGAGTTGCTGATTGGGTACCTCATCGCGGCGATTTAAGGAAAAAGCCAGTTTATTTATAATGCTCATATTTAATTTGTCATTCGTTTTTTAGCTTCGATACACCAAAGCAATTCATCAATAAAAGATTTGGCTCTTTTTTCTGTACCCGGATTATCAGTTGGGTTACCTTGTTCATCAAAGCTCTCGCTCACTTTTGGTACAGGAAACATGGCCGGAACCACCCATGCCTGCATTTTCCATAAAGAAAACTGAAGAGACATAATTACTTGCGTGCCACCGAAAGCACCTGCTGAAACGGTTGCAATGGCAATTGGCTTTTTTTTCCATTCATCGATAAGAAGGTCGACAACGTTTTTTAAACTTGCGGGATAGCCGCCATTGTACTCGGGTGTTACTATGATAACGCCATCGGCCGATTTTATTTTTTGAGCAAACTCAATTGTTTTTGGCGAGGGGGTTTTTTGAAATTTTAATCGCTCATCAAAAATGGGAAACTGATATTGAAGCAGGTCGAGGATTTCGGCTGAGGCTAGGTTGTTGGTTTCGATATAATTTTTAAAAAATGTAGCTACTCTGTTGCTGTTTCGGCCTATACGTACACTGGCAGATATGATTGCTATAGTCATGTTTAATTATTGTTTGTTGAAACAAAGATAATTTTGCTTTTTGAAATTGATAGTTGTTTAACTAAAATAATTAACTTTTTGTTTGATGAAAAAAAACAAAAAGCAAGAGGCGGGCAAATTTGTAACTTATGTAAGTTTTTATAAAAATTATGTAAAACGCATTTTATGCAAAATGCAGATTTTGCCATATGAAAAAACTGACACTTAAAACCAAAATAGAGTTAGACTTATTTTGCGGTAAAACTGCTTTAGACCAAAACAATAAAAAACTGCAAGCACGTGCAAAACTTATAAATAAAGTTTTAAAGAGTATATAATAAAATAGTTTAGCTGCGCAATGTTTTTTGCTTGACTAAAAGGGAAACACAGGATGTTTTACTAAGGCTCTGCTCTATATCTGCCCCAGGCTATAAATAATGCCAATACTGCAAACGCAACGTTTGCACCTATTTGTGATGCTTCTCCTCTTGAAATATGGAAGATGCCAGCTGCAATCATTAATGCCACAATGCATAATGCCGCTATGTAAGTAAGTTTTGGTTGTATGCGAAGTAAGCCGGGAAGAATTAAACCTAAACCACCCAATAAATCAACAAGACCTGTAAACTTTACCAATGCATTAGGAACCTGAGCAACCCATGGCCACATTTGTGCTAATTTATCTGTGGATTGAAATAGTTTTAGAGAGGCAGCCCAAATAAGACTTGCTGCTAAAAGTACCTGTGCCACCCAAAGACTTATGTTAAGTGCTTTTGATGTTTTTTGTTGCTGTGCCATTTTAGTTTTTTAAATGTATTACAAAAGTAATTAGATTTACTTAAGTGGACACCTGTCCCAGAATTGGATGGATGTGTTTGCTTTATTTTTTTATTTCGTATTTAATAGTGTTACTTGGTTTGTATTCTTTTTCGATGTACCAAGTAAGCATGTCTTTAAATGTCAGGTCAGAAACTGGTCTGTTAGGGGTAACGGGGAATTGAGGTTTGCTTATTTTAAACTTATTGAATGTAAGCAATTCGATTGTTTTTAATGGTAACCAAACTGATAAACTAAGAAGATTAAGAAGTGCGGCATCTGAACCATAAAGCTCGCCTTCGGAATAAAAATGCTCGTCGTATTTAAAGTTTTTATAATCGAGTTCGAATTTTTTTACAAATTCTTCTAAGAGTTCTAAATTATCGTCACCTGAAAGCCCAAGGTCGGCTCTTATTTTATTGTTGAGTGAATCAACTTCGACATAACCTTTTTCGTTTATAAAACTTTTTACAGTGATATAAGCATGCCTAAGTTTTTCAAATTCTATATATCGAGTTTCCATTAGACTAATTTAATGATTTTATTTTTGAGTATAATAGTTTGAAAATTAAGCCATTTGAAAAGTAACAGAAACTTAAAAATTTCATTTATTTTATAAATTTGTGCCACTTTACGAACGAAAAAAATGAAACTCTACAAAAAAATATTTGAAAATAATAAAAAGTGGGTAGCTGAGAAAAAAAACAAGGACAGCAATTTTTTTGAGCATTTATCAAAAGGACAAAACCCGGAAATTCTTTATATTGGGTGTAGCGATAGCAGGGTAACTGCTGAAGAAATGACTGGCATGGCACCCGGGCAGATGTTTGTTCATAGGAATGTGGCTAACCTTGTACCTAATAACGATAATAGTTCGGCATCGGTTGTGGAATATGCGGTGGCATACTTGCATGTAAAACATATTGTGGTGTGCGGGCATTATGATTGCGGAGGGATTAAAGCAGCTATGAAAGCTGAAGACATGGGCATTTTAAACCCGTGGCTACGAAATGTTAGAGATGTGTACCGCTTGCACAGAGATACGCTTAATGCTGTTGCAGACGAAGGAGAACGTTATAAAAAATTGGTTGAGCTGAATGTGGAGGAACAATGTATAAATATTATTAAGATGGCTGTTTTGCAAAAACATTATTTGGAAAAGGGATTTCCTACTGTGCATGGTTGGGTATTTGATATGCATTCGGGACATTTGGTTGATTTGAGGATTGATTTTATCAGGAAATTAGATGGCATACGTGAAATATATGACCTTGGACTTGATAGTGCTGACAATAAGCTTATGAAGTGATGATTAGCTTACCTGATTTTTGCTTACCGGTGATAACACCAACAAGGGCGAAGGTTTATTTACTTTTTTCAATTACTTCTTCGGCCGTGAGGCCAAATATTGGAGGGGTTTTTACATCGAGCATATTAAGATAAATATAAAGTTGCGCACGGTGATGAATTTCGTGCTCGACCATGGCGCGTAACCATTTCCATATTTCCATTTCGGCATTGGCAGGTGTGATGCATTTTTTGTTTAAGTCGGCATTGGTTAAACTGCTAAATATTTGTAATGACTCTTCATGCAATTGGTTAAACATTTTTATTATATTATCATAACCATCGGCTAATTCTTTTCCGCAACCTTTGTATACGCTTTTGCGCCCTGCAATGGTTTCTGCAAACATATAACGCTCAATAGCCGCAATGTGCCTTATTTCATCGGCTATTGTAAACTTACCGGGCTTATAGGCAAAATTAAGGTGTTGAGGCGGAATTACTTTTATAAGTCGATTGGTTCTTGCTCTTATTTTATCGTAGTAATCGAGAAACGATTTTATATTTTGAATTTCCATTTGGGTGCTATTTGCTTACACTAATTTAGTGTTTTTTGTTATTGATAACACCAATAAGGGTAGAGGAGCCTTTTTCGCCTTCATTTCTTTGCTTGCTCAAAGAAACAAAAGCAGAGGACAAAACAATTACAACTACACTTACCAACTACACTACGTTTTGTTACCCCTGCCCTATTGTATTAACAAAGCCTCGCAATCTATTTATATTCATCAACAGCACAGCATTTATCAATAAATAATAGTATGTTTTTACTATCGAATGGTTTTTTAAAAGTTTCGCTAAATTTTACACCTTCGCGTTCTTTTATAAGTCGCTTGCTTGCGCTTAAACCTATAACACAAATTTCAGGAAGTGAAAAGTGATTTTTTATATATGCAAAATCATCTGCTTTGGCTTTATCAATATTTATAATAATTACTCTGAGCTTTTGTTTGTCACTAAATTCATCTAATGAAACGGCTCCATTAAATTGCGTTACAGAATATCCGTTACTCTCTAACAACATCTGAAGCTCTAAGCCAATGATGCGTTCAGGTTCCATAATTAAAATCAGACCTTCTTTTTTCATTGCTTTTGTTTTACTTGTTTTTTATTTTCGATATTTTTTGTAGTCGCAGAAGAAACTTTACGTGTTGTATCACAATCAATAAGAAAAACCAATGCCAGCATAAATGTTGCTTCCTTATCCAATTTGCTGCATAAGATGTCGGTATCGTTTATGTGTTTTACTTTTGTCATTTTTGTGCTTACTAATTATGATACAAATCTCTATCTATTGAAGAACAAAAAGAGTAGTGTAAAACGGCATTTATTTGTAGTGATAAATTCTACTTTTGTAGCGGTTTGCACGACAAGAATTAAAACCTTTAGCAATAAGGGCAAGAAATGAGTAAAATGTGTTTGGAAATAGATTTCTCAGTCGTTCCTTCTTCGAAATGACAAAGGAGAAGCTTTCTCCTTTCAATTGAAATGGCAGAGTAGATTATTTACTCTGTAATAGCGTTTTTAAAAGTTGAGGGATTTTTTCGAACTCGGAAGATTTATCGAAAAAATATTTGGCACCTAACTCTTCGCATTTTTTGCGATAGGGCTCGGTAGTTTTATTAGTGAACATTATTACCACTGTATCAGGGTGATTTTTGCTTAAATATTCGAGTAAATCAAAACTGGTACCTTCCTTTAGCTGGATATCTAAAATAACCAGTTTGGGTTTTTTTTCGGCTATTTGTTTGTAGGCATCTGCCAGTGAAAATGCATGACCAAGCCAGGTAATATTTTCATTTTCTGAGAGCCAAACGCCCATGTTTTTGAAAACGATTTCGGAATCATCGACTGTAAAAACAGTTAGCAGGGGCTCACTTTGTATCATTGCACAATAAGGCTATGCTCAAAGTAACAAAAACAAAAACCCAAATTAAGTAGGGAGAAGTGCTATAGCTTTGTAGCGGTTTGCACTACAAATTTAAACCAGCCCGTTATCAATGGCGCAACGCATAAGCTCGGCATTGTTGGTAAGGTTAAGTTTTTCGAGTATACGCGTGCGGTATGTGCTAATAGTGTTTACACTAAGCGAAATTTCTTCGGCTATGGTGCCTACTGATTTGCCGGTGGCAATTAATTGCAAAACCTGCATTTCGCGATCGGATAGCAATTCGTTTATAGGTTTTGCCATAGTGGTATCAAAACCTTCGGCCAGTTTTTCGGCCATTGAGGTGCTAATATATTTTTTACCCGAAAGCACTTTATGAAAAGCCGTTATAAGCTCCTCGGTGGCTGTATCTTTATTTAAAAAACCTGAGGCACCCGCTTTTAAAACACGTACGGCATATTGTTCTTCGGGGTACATGCTTATTACCAATACAGGAGCTTTGATGCCAAAATCGCGGATTTGTTTTAGAATTTCGAGACCATTGCGACCGGGCATAGAAATATCAATTAAGATGGCATCCCAGATTCCGTTTTGTACTCTTTCGAGAACCTCAGAACCATTTGATGCCTCATGTATTTCAGCATCCGGAAACTCTTCGCGTAAAAGATACGCTAATCCTTTTCGAACAATGGCATGATCATCTGCAATTAAAACTCTCATATTGTTATGGGTATTTTTACTGTAACGCCGGTTCCGCCTTCGTGCATTTTTTCTATGGTAAATGTACCACTAAGATAGGTAGCCCTTTCATTCATTCCAAGTAAACCAAGCGATGAATGGTTGTTTTTCCGTTCGTCGCTTATGCCAATGCCATTATCAGTAACCTGAAGCACTAAATAATTTGACTGAATGCATAGTTTTACATTTACTTTGGTAGCCTGAGAATGACGTGTTATGTTGGTAAGCGATTCCTGAAAAATACGGAAAACGGCTGTGTTTATTTCTTTAGAAAAATTTTGGTTATTCAGTTCGGAATTAAGAACGGTTTTTACTTTGGTGCGTTCTTCAAACTCGCGTGCCTGCCACTCAATGGCGGCTTCTAAGCCCAGGTCATCGAGTACACCAGGGCGCAACTCTTTAGCAATGCGACGAACCGAAACAATGGTGTCATCTACCATGGTTAGCATTTCTTTAATGCTTTCATCAACAGGTGGTAAATGAAATTCTTTATTGTTTTTATTTTTTAATGCTGTGAGCACAAATTTTAACCCGGTAAGTTGTTGCCCAAGGTCATCGTGAATTTCGCGGGCAACTTTGGTACGCTCCTCTTCGCGAATGGTTTGTAAGTGTGCCGAAAGGTTACGTAACTGTTCGTTCATGGCAATAATAGATACTTCCGTTTTTTTACGTTCAGTATTATCATGCACCACGCCTAACAATTGAACGCAATTGCCTTCATTATCGAGAATAGGCGACACAAAAACATTGCCCGAGCGAACACCAGTGGGATATGAGTTTGTTTCTTCCCAATCCATCATTTTCTTTGTTTCTACTATTTGCTTATAGTTGTTAAGCACCATTTGCAGCGAATGCTTGGGTGCAATATCATTAATGTATTTATTCAATATTCTTTCGGGCGCAAAACCGGTTGAGATTGTAAACGCTTTATTTATTGAAATGAGTTTGTATTTACCCTCGGGTAACACATCAATTAAAAACAAAGGATCGGATGCCGAATCGTATATGAGTTGTAATTGCTGATGACTGGCTTTAATGTCTTCTTCTGATTTTTTTCGTTCGGTAATATCGTGTACTACGCCTAGTAGTTGGGTGCAGTTGCCTTCTTTATCGAGAACGGGCGATATGTAAACAATGCCGATTTTTACACCTGTGGGATAAGGGGTTGTTTCTTCCCACTGCACCATTTTCTTTTTTGTTACCGCTTCGTTATAATTATTAAGCACCAGTTGACGCGAAGGCTCGGGTATAATATCATTAATGAATTTATTTAATATTTGACTGGCATCCAAACCGGTTGTTGTTGTAAATGCTTTGTTTATGGAGATGATTTTGTATCTAGCTTCAGGTAACACATCTACTAAAAAAATAGGGTCAGATACGGAATCGTAGATAAGTTGTAGCTGTTGCTGACTTGCTTTAATTTGCTCTTCAGTTTTTTTTGAAAAAGTGATGTCTTTATAAATAACGGTTAGTCCATCTTTATCAGGATAAATTTTAACCGAAAACCAAGTATCCATTGGAAGATAGTAGCTTTCAACTTCGGCTACTTGGCCGCTTTTCATCGCTTCGCGATATTTTTCTTCAAAAATAGTTCCTATCATATCGGGATGAACATCCCAAATTACTTTGCCCAGTGTAGCTTCTCTGCCCTGAGGATGGGTAGCAAGTGCGGCATCGTTTAAAAAAGTGTAGCGCCAGTTAGCATCCAAGGCTACAATAGCATCGCTTACCCTTAGCAGTGTGGTGCGATAACTGTTTTCGATTGCCGTTGATTCTTCTTTATTATTCATATTATGCTATACCAAAAATATAAAAATAGGGTATACGGACAAATATAATTTTGGGTGTAGTATATATACAGTAAAAGCGCAATGGCGTTATCACCCTAATGCCTAAATAAAGATTGAAGTGGAAAGCCCAAATAACATTAAGAAATGGTTATTATTTTAATTGAAAAATTGCTAAATAAAATAAGAAAAATGCGTTTCTTTATAGGCTGGAAAAGCGGATACAAAAAACGAAACCATGAAAAAAACAACACTTACACTTTTTGCTTTATTGATTTTAAAAACGTCGAGCATTTTTGCCTGGGGTAAAGTAGGGCACACCATGGTGGCCGAAATTGCCATGAGTTATTTAAATAAAGGCGTGAAAGACTCGGTACAAAAATATCTGGGTAAAATGACCTTTGGCGAGGCGGGCAACTGGATGGATAATGTGCGCAGCGACAAAAAATATAATTATATGAAAACCTGGCACTATGCAGATGTAGGCAAAGATTCAGACTATGTGGAAACGGGCGAAGAGAACGCAGTTAACACCATAGAGAAAGCGATGAATGAGTTGAAGAATAAGGGGAAGCTTACGCCTGAGCAAATAAATATGGATTTGAAATTACTGTTTCACCTGATTGGTGATTTGCACCAACCACTGCATTGTGGTTATAGAGTTGATAAAGGTGGAAACAATGTGGATGTTGAATTTAATTTTCAGACTACAAATTTGCACACTACCTGGGATACCCGCATGATTGAGTATAAATTAGAAGATGTGCAAAAAGGGGTGGTTGAGATTTGTAAAAAACTAACACCTGCGGATAAAACCAAATATCAGAAAATTGATGTGACAGCTTGGTTTAGAGATTCGAGGGCTTATTTGCCTGCGGCTTATGATATGGAAAAAGGCAACGCAATACAGGAAGAGTATATGAAAAAGGCTTTGCCTATTATTGAAAAACAACTGGTGGTTGCAGGCTTGCGTTTGGCGGCGGTGCTAAACCAAACTTTTGCTAAATAACCTGTGTTGCGCTATTAATGCAATATGCAAACAGAAACTATAAGCAAGCGAAAAAGAATTATTGATGTCATCAGGTTATCGCTGAATGGCGAGGAGCAAGATTATACCCAAGGCAGTATACGCAAGGCGGTTTTTTTACTGGCCATACCGATGATTTTGGAGTTGAGTTTGGAAAGCGTATTTGCTTTGGTAGATATGTTTTTTGTGGGCAAGCTGGGCGAGAATGCTATTGCTACGGTAGGCTTAACAGAATCTGTTATAACTATTGTGTACTCCATTGCTATTGGTTTAAGTACGGCAGCTACGGCTATTGTTGCACGCAGGATTGGTGAAAAAAATACAGAGGGCGCTGCGCATGCAGGAGCGCAATCGTTATTGATATGTTTATTAATAACGTTTTTTATAAGTGCTGCGGGAATGTTTTTTGCGCCTGAAATTTTAGCCAGCATGGGAGCGAATGAAACGGTAGTGAGAGAGGGTGCTATTTTTACACGCATTATGTTTGGCGGCAGCATGGCAATTATGTTGCTGTTTTTAATTAACGGCATTTTCAGAGGGGCGGGTAATGCGGCTATGGCCATGAGGAGTTTGTGGGTGGCCAGTATTATTAATATTATTTTGTGTCCGGTGTTTATACATTGGTTTGGATTAAAGGGTGCGGCTATTGCCACGGTTATTGGACGTACATCAGGCGTTTTGTATCAGTGCTACCATTTGTTTAAAGGAAGCGGCATTGTGAAATTTACGAAGCATCATTTTAAAATTGATATGCCTATAATTAAATCGATAATTGATATTGGGTGGCCTGCTACTTTGCAATTTATTATTGCCAGCGGCAGTTGGATAGTGATGGCCAAGCTGGTAGCTGAAACAGGCGGCACATCGGCATCGGCGGGATACCAGATTGCGGTGCGTAATGTGGTGTTTTTTATTTTGCCTGCCTGGGGTTTAAGCAACGCGGCGGCAACTTTAGTGGGGCAAAATCTGGGCGCTAAACAAATTGAACGTGCCCGACAAAGTGTGATGATTACGGTTAAATACAATGTAGTGTTTATGAGTTTTGTGATGTTGCTTTTTATATTTTTTTCGAACCCGATAATACGGTTTTTTAGTCAGGATGAGGCGGTGGTAAAATACGGAGTGGAATCGTTACAGATTTTTGGAGCGGGTTATATTTTTTATGGCATTGCTATGGTGATGACACAGGCACTTAACGGTGCCGGTGATACTAAAACACCTACTATAATAAATTTGGTTGCCTTTTGGGCATTTCAAATTCCGTTAGCGTATTTTTTATCGAAACACACCGACCTGAAAGCTACGGGTGCTTTTATTGCAACCCCTATTGCCGAAACGGTTATTGCCCTTATGGCTTTTTACTATTTTAGAA
>Ga0207160_1026_pt1 | contig 25151 bp, 15 predicted proteins | sample Alteio_BWMinHeat_21_FD_153510 | JGI IMG/M metagenome (GOLD analysis project Ga0207160, IMG submission 153510) | Enriched cells from forest soil in Barre Woods Harvard Forest LTER site, Petersham, Massachusetts, United States -... | ecosystem: Environmental > Terrestrial > Soil > Temperate forest >... | reverse complement strand
TGCTTATTATATTGGCATCTCCACCTATTTGCAGATAATGAAAACTATTACTTCCACCGTTCCAATTATTATTTACGTTGATGCCTAAATTTTTATCAACCCTTGTATAATTAATGTTGTTGGTGCCACCACCGTATCCGTTGCCAAAATCAAGGCTACCATTACACAATAAACTATCTATAGTACAATTTATTATATTGATAGAACCTGAAGAAGAAGATGTTGTTGTACTAAAAGTTACCACATTAAAATTACAGCTAGTGGCATTGGTAGAACCAGCACTACCAAATACATCTAATGGAACAATCACATTATGATAGATGTAATTAGTACCGCCTGCAAAATTACCGCTAATAATAGTACTGCTATCTGCATGCAGGGTGCCGGAAGATGCACTCCAATTACCGCAGTTCATAATTGATGTTCCTAAATATACTGTGGCAGGTTGTGATCCTTGTTGAAGATAAAAATTACCACGAACCTTTTGATTGTTGGTTTTAAATGTCCCTGCACTTACTGTAACATAATAGGCCGTAAGCGAATCTAACAAATTCCAACTGCCTCCTATCCCCTCAAAAGTAAGATTGTATAAAGTTTGTGAGGCACAAGTAATCGTATTTAATCCCGATGTTGCTTCAAAATAAATATTGCCACTATAACTCCACAACATATTTGGTGATAAGGTTAGTGAACCGTAAATTTTCATATTTACAGTACCTGTTGTAACAGGATTATTAGTAACGCCTGTCCAATCCATATTTTTACAATACGCAATAGATGAATCTATAAAAACAGTATCGTTTGCTGTAGCAAAAGAGTTGGCATCAAAAAAAACATTATCAACCGGAGATGGCACACAACTACCACCTGCGCCACCGCTAGTGTTCGACCAATGGTTTGCATCATCCCAATGTCCTTTCCCACCCACCCAATATAAATTTTGTGGAGCAGGAGCATTTACTGTAAAACCTGTAACATTAGAAACCGATACCGAATTATTAGCTGTAAAAACAGCACCACCTGTTGCATTTATATCTTGTAACAAAACATAATTAAGTGTAACGGCTCCCGATGTTTTTTTAATGGTAGCCCTTGTACCTGCTGTGTTCGAAATAAAAGTGGTTAAGCCACTGCAGGTACCATTTACCAAAAGTGCATTATTAATAGTTTGTGTAGTACTATCGCCCAGTGTTACAATGTGCCCCGGGTTATTAAAGTATAATGTATCGTAAGTGTTGTTGCTTATTATATTGGCATCTCCACCTATTTGCAGATAATGAAAACTATTACTTCCACCGTTCCAATTATTATTTACGTTGATGCCTAAATTTTTATCAACCCTTGTATAATTAATGTTGTTGGTGCCACCACCGTATCCGTTGCCAAAATCAAGGCTACCATTACACAATAAACTATCTATAGTACAATTTATTATATTGATAGAACCTGAAGAAGAAGATGTTGTTGTACTAAAAGTTACCACATTAAAATTACAGCTAGTGGCATTGGTAGAACCAGCACTACCAAATACATCTAATGGAACAATCACATTATGATAGATGTAATTAGTACCGCCTGCAAAATTACCGCTAATAATAGTACTGCTATCTGCATGCAGGGTGCCGGAAGATGCACTCCAATTACCGCAGTTCATAATTGATGTTCCTAAATATACTGTGGCAGGTTGTGATCCTTGTTGAAGATAAAAATTACCACGAACCTTTTGATTGTTGGTTTTAAATGTCCCTGCACTTACTGTAACATAATAGGCCGTAAGCGAATCTAACAAATTCCAACTGCCTCCTATCCCCTCAAAAGTAAGATTGTATAAAGTTTGTGAGGCACAAGTAATCGTATTTAATCCTGAGGTCGCTTCAAAATACATCCAGCCATTATAACTCCACAACATGTTAGAAGATAATGTAAGGGAACCGTACAACTTAAAAATATTATTCTGCGAAAAATACTGGTTAATAAAAACAGGGTGGTTGGTTACATTAGCCCATATCATAGTATGGCAGGTAATTAGGGTAGAGTCAACATACACCGTGTCACCTGTGGTGGCAAACGAATGCGCATCAAAAATTACGGTATCGCTTGGGGTAGGGCTTTGTATATGAAAAACCAAACCATTGCTACTGGTTGCCCAATGTGTGTTAAACTGGCTCCAGTTACCGGTGCCACCCACCCAATAATAAACGCCCGCTTTTGCAGGGCTGTGCAACATAAATAACAGTAAACATAAAGCAGTAATAAAGTTGCGGCTTTTTGGTAGCGTAATTTTTTTAATCATAAAATTGGGTTTAGCCAATATCTAAGTTAAAATAATTTTTCACACAGCAAGTTAAAAACGTATTAAATAGCACTATTTATTTTTTAAACGGTTGCTTTTAACAATTAAATGGTTATATTAAAACTACACAACATAAGTTCACTCTTGTTGTAGTTGTCACTCACAAGTAAATGACTCCTTAGCGCCATAGGGCTGGTAGGAATTTTTTTAAGTAAACCAAATTACCACGCCGCTAAAAAACAAAAGTTAAAAACATGCAAACAAAAAAGTTAAAAATGTATAATGCCATATCCGTACAAAAACTTTAAACTACTTTTGGTTTTATAACCTCTTAAAAAGTAAAAAATGAAATCACTAAAAACAATTGCCTTAGCTTTACTAATGGTAGTAGCAAACTTTGCATGGGCACAACAAAACAGCAAAACCGTCGAAGAAAGAGCAACCGAGCACAGCCAAAAACTTACACAGCAACTTAACCTAACTGCCGATCAGCAAAAAACCGTTTATGCAGCCTGCCTGCAACGCGCCCAGCAAAACGATGCCGACAAAGCCAAAAACGAAGGCAACCGCGAAGGCATGAAAGCTGCCCGCGAACAAAACAACCAAACTTTTGAAGCCAGCTTAAATAAAATACTAACCCCCGACCAAAAAACACAATACGAAAAATTTAAACAAGACGAAAAAGCAAAACGTCAGCAAGGCGGCGGACGCCAGGGTGGTCAATAAAAATAAAAAAAAGCCTCTCAGTTTTTCTGAGAGGCTTTTTTGTTTTTACTATCTCCTTCTCGCAATAAAATATCATTTAAAAATATATCGTGCTACACCCTAACACCTATAAGGCAAATGTCATCAATTTGGTCAAAGCCATATTTCCATTTTTCTAAAGTAGTGTGTAGCAATTCTTTTTGTTTCAACATGGGCAAATTACTTATACTAACCAACAACTCTTTTAATTGCTTGTACATAAATTTTTTTCCTTTAGGTCCACCAAACTGGTCGGGCAATCCATCCGTTAATGTATAAACCACATCCTCTTTCTGCAAATCAATTGTTTGTTGCTTAAACGAAACACCATCTCTATCGTGTTTGCCAACCGGCATTTTATCGGGCTCAAATTCTAATAATTGGTTTTCTCTAACAATCCAAACAGGGTTGTTGGCAGCACTATAGGTAAGCTTATGGTTTTCAAAATCAAAGCTTACCAAACTACAATCCATGCCATCTTTACCACCCTCGGCACTTCCGTCGTTAGCAAGGTGTTTTATAATTCTACTGCGTGTATGGTTTAAAATATCGCTGGGCTCAGTAAGTTTTTGTCCTTCAACAGCATCATTTAAACAGGCTATGTTTAGCATGCTCATAATAGCACCTGGTACGCCATGCCCCGTGCTATCGGCGGTTACAAGTGCAACCTGTTTGTTATCCAATTCGCTGGCCCAATAAAAATCGCCACTAACAATATCCTTAGGCTGAAAGAAAATAAAATAATCGTCAAACTTTGCATTAAGCATATCCTCGCTTGCCAGCAAAGCACGTTGTATGCGTTGCGCATAATTAATGCTATCAATAATTTCTTTTTGATGTGCTTCAACCAAATTTTTTTGTCTTTCTACTTCCTGCAAATAAACGGTTGCTTTAGCTTCGGCATTTTTGCGTTCAATAAATTGCCCTATCTGACTGCCCACGGCTGCCATCATGGCCAACAGCGCATCATCGGGTTCCTGCACCTTGCGCGAAAAAAATTCCATCACACCCAACACATGGTCTTTTAACTTAATCGGAAAAGCAAAGGCACCATGCAAATCACTTTTTTCGGCTGCCTTAGCCCTTGGGAAATTAGTGTCTTTTACCACATCCAAAATCCATAACGGTTCGCCCGTATCCCACACACGGCCCGGCAAACCACGCCCGCGCATAAAACCCATATTCCTGCTCATATCAATAAACTCGGTAAAGTCGCCATCATCTGCGTGCCAGCATTCTAAAAATTGCAGTTCGCTACCGCTTTCATTTACTTCCCACATCATCGAGCATTGCCAGTTTAAACCTTCACAAATGGCTTTCAATAATTGCGGTGTTGCTTCGGCTAAACTAGGCGCATCGGCTAAAACTTTAGTGGCGGCATGTTGCGCTTTAAGTCGTAAACCATCGCGCATGCGCGATGCAAAATCGTGTTCCAAATTTTTTTGTATCACCTCAAGCTCTGCAATTTTTTTAGCCGATAAAGCCTGCGCCAACTTAGGTTCAATAAATTGTCCTATCTGACTGCCCACAGCATTCATCATCAGCAACAATGAGTTATCGGGCTCTTCGGCTTTTACGGTTAAAAACTCCATCACACCCAAAAGCCCATGCAAACTATATATAGGAAAACACAAGGCCGCATGCAAACCAACTTGTTGTGCGGCTGCTAATCGTTTAAAATTATAATAGCGTTGCACATCGGTTACCCAGGTAGCTTTGCCCGTTGCCCACACCTGCCCAATAAGCCCCTCGCCTTTGGTAAAAATGGTGTTATAGGTAAGTTTACTAAACTCGTCTAATGGTGTACTGGCATCTTTCCACGATATGCTGCAACGTAAAACATCCTCCTTCGTATCAATGGTCCACATGGCTGCCCATTGCCAATGTAAGGCTTCGCATATAGCTTGCAAAATATGTGGCATGGCAACATCAACCTCTTCAGCTTCGGCTAAAACTTTTGTGGCAGCATACAAAGCAGTTTGTTGCCTTTTCTGAAAATCTAAATTAACGGCAATTTCGCGCAAATAATTTTCAACCTGCGTTATCTCGTCATCCTCTTTTACCGGGGTGCCTGGTTTTATGCCCGCCATACTACTGGCCATAGTAGCAAGCTCTTTCAATCTGCCTACTATTTTTACTTCATCATCTGTCTTCATAACGCTTGTCCCCAATAGTTATAAAGTAAAATTAAAAAAATAAACCAATTATACATCATACACCTTAATTAATAATGTTCAATTAACATTAGGGCGTTACGGTGGTTTACCACCGTCGGGCTTTCCGTTCCAAGCTTTTTGTTTTCGATTACGAAAAACAAAAAGGCTTTCCACTATAATCCCCTAACGCGAAAAAGAAACTTTATTGATTATCTAGAATTTTATTAAACCAATCCTTAATCTGTTTCTTTACTTCTCTTGCTGTTAAAGGTGTTGTACCATTTTCTTTATAAGAATAGATAAATACTTCGTCAAGCAAAAACGTTTTATTTTTATCAATGTTTTGATAATTCCCCTTACACCAAATAACGAGGTAATTAAACGAATTAGAGTTTAAATTTGTTTCTGAACTAGCTGTATGATTTTCAGCTATTGTAGCTTCTTCTAACCACCAATTAATTTTTGGGCTTATAGCTACAAATTCACGAATGTTTTTTAGATCGTTTGTTAGAGCAAGCTGCGCACATATATTTATGTTTGTAGAAGTTGCTCCCTTGCTAAGGAAAGTATAGATAAAGTGATTATTATCTTTTGATTCAAACCCTATCGTACCTTTTTCATTAGAACAAATTAAAGTTGGAGATACAGAGGTAACATCTTTACCAAGTTTTACAATAGTATTTTGTTTGTCATCAAATTTCAACCCATTTTCAGCTAGAGCTTTAATAATTTTTAATTACTAGAATCTGTTTTTGAAATGATAGATGCTGTACTAGTATCGTAAGACAGCTTAAGATTTAAGATGCTTCTATCATGTTTAGCATCCATAATGCTATCTCTAATAATTTGTTCTGTTTTTACAATGTTATCCTTTGTTTTTTGTTCTTCTTGAAGATAATAGTTTTGTAAAACGGCGCTGGTAATTAATAAAAAACAGCAACAAATAAAATATAGCCCACGTCTCGTAAAGAACATTTTTGTTCTTTTGTCAATAATTTTTCCGCTTGCAACAATAAATACAATCTCGCAGGTTTCACGTTCAGTATAATAGCGTAACATACGGGCAAAAGTATCTGGGCTAACCTTTTTATCTTTTGTTAATTCCGTAACATAGTCAAGTACCGCGCGTTCAGCATCTGTAAACAAAGGGCTAGTGTTATACTGCTCAAGCGCATTAAATTTATCTTGATTCATAGATTCTTTAATAGTAAACCACCTGCCCAAATCAACGCAAAATAAACAAACATTAATGCGTGCAACTTTTTCGCGGATGAGCATAACTGTTTCCGGTGCTAATGTTAGCTTTTTATCTAGTTGCGAAATCTTTCCGTAAAACATTCCAAATGCTATCGGTAACCTCGCGCTATGTACTTTTAAGGGCATAAGCACTTTACCAAATTGTTTGCGTGTAAAAAAATAAACTAGTTTCATCATCAACCCTTTTGGGTTTTCAATAGGAACAAGAAATGTATCCATTTGTTTTATTTTTAATTATTAAACATTCTATAAATTATATCCTGATAACGAATAGAAATATTTAAATCGGACAAGCTCTGAAAATATATTTTCTAAAAAAAGGACAAAAAAAAACCTCATTCAAATTAATGAATGAGGTTTTTAAAATTGGCATCGACTTACTCTTGCGGGCTTTAGGCCAACTACCATCAGCTCTATCGGGCTTAACTGCTCTGTTCGGAATGGGAAAAGGTGAACCCCGATGATATAGACACCAAAAACTGCGAGTGGATATGTAATGTTACATACACTCTTAATTTTTTATGAAATAACAAATTGAAAAAAGACACAAGAAGAGATTTTTTGAAAGCTTACGAACAATTAGTATCACTCGACTTTGACATTGCTGCCTATACATCTATGACCTATCAACGTAGTAGTCTTCTACGGTTCTTATAAAGAAAACTTATCTTGAGGTGAGTTTCGCACTTAGATGCTTTCAGCGCTTATCTCATCCGTACATAGCTACCCAGCGGTGCTTCTGGCGAAACAACTGGTACACTAGCGGTACGTCCGACTCGGTCCTCTCGTACTAGAGTCAGGTCCCCTCAATTTTCTAACGCCCATAACAGATAGGGACCGAACTGTCTCACGACGTTCTGAACCCAGCTCGCGTGCCACTTTAATCGGCGAACAGCCGAACCCTTGGGACCTTCTCCAGCCCCAGGATGTGACGAGCCGACATCGAGGTGCCAAACCCCCCCGTCGATATGAGCTCTTGGGAAGGATCAGCCTGTTATCCCCAGCGTACCTTTTATCCTATGAGCGATGGCCCTTCCATGCGGAACCACCGGATCACTATATCCATCTTTCGATCCTGCTCGGCTTGTAGGCCTCACAGTCAAGCTCCCTTATATTATTGCACTCTACGTACGGTTACCAAGCGTACTGAGGGAACCTTTGAAAGCCTCCGATACTCTTTCGGAGGCGACCACCCCAGTCAAACTACCCACCAAACAATGTCCTCCTTGCGGAGTTAGACTCCGAATAAATTAAGGGTGGTATTTCACATTTCGACTCCATGATAGCTAGCGCCACCACTTCAAAGTCTCCCACCTATTCTACACATAATTTACCCAAAGTCAATGTTAAGCTATAGTAAAGGTGCATGGGGTCTTTCCGTCCCGTTACGGGTAATCAGCGTCTTCACTGATACCACAATTTCACCGAGCTCGCGGTTGAGACAGAGCGGAGATCGTTACACCATTCGTGCAGGTCGGAACTTACCCGACAAGGAATTTCGCTACCTTAGGACCGTTATAGTTACGGCCGCCGTTTACTGGGGCTTCAATTCAAAGCTTCGCATTACTGCTAACCTCTCCTTTTAACCTTCCAGCACCGGGCAGGTGTCAGGCCTTATACTTCAACTTTCGTTTTCGCAAAGCCCTGTGTTTTTGTTAAACAGTCGCCACCGCCATTTCTCTGCGACCCACATTGCTGTGGGCACCCCTTCTCCCGAAGTTACGGGGTTAATTTGCCTAGTTCCTTAACCGCGGATCACTCGAGCGCCTTAGTATATTCTACTTGACTACCTGTGTCGGTTTGAGGTACGGGCTGCCTCTGTCTGAAGCTTAGAAGTTTTTCTTGGAAGTCTGATTAGGCGCATATTACCTTGCCTTACGGCTCAGTATACTATCAGCTTTCGACATCTCTGGCGGATTTACCTACCAAAAATATATCTACGGCCTTCAACGAACTATTCCGTCAGTTCGCAGCGCTTTCACTCCTTCGTCCCTCCATCGCAACAGGGCAGGTTACGGAATATTAACCGTATGTCCATCGATTACGCCCTTCGGCTTCATCTTAGGTCCCGACTAACCCTGAATCGATTAACGTTGTTCAGGAAACCTTAGTCTATCGGCGAATAGGTTTCTCGCCTATTTTATCGTTACTTATGCCTACATTTGCTTTTCTAACCGCTCCAATAGGGCTTACGCTCCTTCTTCAACGCTGTTAGAATGCTCCCCTACCAGTCATATTTATCATATGAATCCATAGCTTCGGTAATGTGTTTGATGCCCGAGTATCTTCCATGCCCAGTCGCTCGACCAGTGAGCTGTTACGCACTCTTTAAATGAATGGCTGCTTCCAAGCAAACATCCTGGCTGTCAATGCGACCGGACTTCGTTTTATCAACTTAACACATATTTGGGGACCTTAGCTGATGGTCTGAGTTCTCCCTCTCTCGTCCACGGGCCTTAGCACCCGCAGGCTCACTGCAGAACATATCTTATGGCATTCGGAGTTTGTCAGGACTTGGTAGGAATCGCTTCCCCCGCATCCAATCAGTAGCTCTACCTCCATAAGACTTTATTTCCACGCTGCCCCTAAAGGCATTTCGGGGAGTACGAGCTATTTCCTAGTTTGATTAGCCTTTCACCCCTACCCACAGTTCATCCGGAAGCTTTTCAACGCTTATCGGTTCGGACCTCCATGATGTGTTACCATCACTTCATCCTGACCATGGGTAGATCACAAGGTTTCGCGTCTGCCTCTACTAACTATATTCGCCCTGTTAAGACTCGCTTTCGCTGCGGCTAACGGACCTTAAGTCCTTAACCTTGCTAGTAAAGAGCAACTCGTAGGCTCATTATGCAAAAGGCACGCCATCACCCCACTAAAGGGCTCTGACCGCTTGTAGGCGTACGGTTTCAGGTTCTATTTCACTCCGCTGTTCGCGGTTCTTTTCACCTTTCCTTCACAGTACTAGTTCGCTATCGGTCTCTTGGGAGTATTTAGCCTTACCGGATGGTGCCGGCAAATTCCTACAGGGCGTCTCCGACCCCGCAGTACTCAGGATACCACTATGTATGTAAATCATTTCATATACGGGACTATCACCCTCTATGGTCGGCCTTTCCAAACCTGTTCTATTATGCTTTACAAGTCAACGTTGTGGTCCTACAACCCCCATCTGGCCGTAACCAAATGGGTTTGGGCTGTTTCGCGTTCGCTCGCCACTACTTACGAAATCATTATTATTTTCTCCTCCTCCGCCTACTTAGATGTTTCAGTTCAGCGGGTTTGCTACCATTGCTGGTCAATATACCTTCAGTATATTAGGTTGCCCCATTCGGAAATCTCTGGATCAATGTGTATTTGCCACTCCCCAAAGCTTATCGCAGCTTATCACGTCCTTCATCGCCTCCAAGAGCCTAGGCATCCTCCATACGCCCTTAATTACTTTCTTTGTTTGCGCGTAAACACGCAATTTTTTTATACTCGCTACAGCACTCAAATGAGTTAAGAGTGTTTCGCGAGATTTACTATCTGTTAAGATTGTCTCTCTTGTGTCTTTTTATCAATATGTCAAAGAACGTTTTAGTATTTTACTACTAAATTTAATGTGGAGAATAACGGATTCGAACCGTTGACCCCCTGCGTGCAAGGCAGGTGCTCTAGCCAGCTGAGCTAATCCCCCAATTCGAGTTTTCTTAATTCATCTAAAGTTCTGCCATCTAAAGTTTTTGTTCTTTCAAACTTCGAACTCTAAATGCCCAAACCTTAAACGCACATAATAGAATTTCCTTCTTCTAAAATGCGATGTAGTCCCGAACGGATTTGAACCGTTGACCCCTACATTATCAGTGTAGTGCTCTAACCAACTGAGCTACGGGACTGTGTCAGTATCATTACACAAAATCGTTTTATCAATCTTGCTCCTGTTTCCTGTTTCCGCCTCAGTGGTAAGCCCCACTTGGCTCGTTTTGGGATAATGTGTTTTATTTTATCCTCAGTAGCATAACTACCAAAAAAAAATAAAAGAAATGAATAACCAAAAGCAAGTAAAAATGCTTAAACGTAAATAAACATATATAACCCAAGGCCTCTCCAGAAAGGAGGTGTTCCAGCCGCACCTTCCGGTACGGCTACCTTGTTACGACTTAACACCAGTTACCGATTTTACTCTAGGAGGCGCCTTGCGGCAACCTACTTTAAATACTCTCGACTTCCATTGTTTGACGGGCGGTGTGTACAAGGCCCGGGAACGTATTCACCGCGCCATTGCTGATGCGCGATTACTAGCGAATCCAGCTTCATGAGGTCGAGTTGCAGACCTCAATCCGAACTGAGGTTACTTTTGATGGATTGGCATCACATTACTGTGTAGCTGCCCTCTGTTGTAACCATTGTAGCACGTGTGTAGCCCCGGACGTAAGGGCCGTGATGACTTGACGTCGTCCCCACCTTCCTCACCGCTTGCGCGGGCAGTTCCTCTAGAGTCCCCATCATTACATGCTGGCAACTAGAAGTAGGGGTTGCGCTCGTTGCGGGACTTAACCCAACACCTCACGGCACGAGCTGACGACAGCCATGCAGCACCTAGTTTCGTGTCATTGCTGAAAAGTGGCTTTCACCACCGGTCACTAACTTTCAAGCCCGGGTAAGGTTCCTCGCGTATCATCGAATTAAACCACATGCTCCTCCGCTTGTGCGGGCCCCCGTCAATTCCTTTGAGTTTCACCCTTGCGAGCGTACTCCCCAGGTGGATTACTTATCGCTTTCGCTTGGCTACCGGCTGTGTATCGCCGACAGCTAGTAATCATAGTTTAGGGCGTGGACTACCAGGGTATCTAATCCTGTTTGATCCCCACGCTTTCGTGCCTCAGCGTCAGTTACAGTTTCGTCAGCTGCCTTCGCAATCGGTGTTCTGTGTCATATCTATGCATTTCACCGCTACATGACACATTCCGCCAACGGCATCTGTACTCAAGACCTACAGTATCAATGGCACGTTCGTTGTTAAGCAACGAGATTTCACCACTGACTTATAAGTCCGCCTACGCACCCTTTAAACCCAATAAATCCGGATAACGCTTGCATCCTTCGTATTACCGCGGCTGCTGGCACGAAGTTAGCCGATGCTTATTCTTACGGTACTATCAGCTATCTACACGTAGATAGGTTTTCTCCCGTACAAAAGCAGTTTACAACGCGTAGCGCCTTCATCCTGCACGCGGCATGGCTGGATCAGTGTTGCCACCATTGTCCAATATTCCTTACTGCTGCCTCCCGTAGGAGTCTGGTCCGTGTCTCAGTACCAGTGTGGGGGTTTAACCTCTCAGTACCCCTATTGATCGTAGCCTTGGTAGTCCATTACACTACCAACTAGCTAATCATCCGCATACTCATCCATATCCGTCGGAACTTTAATAATAAAACGATGCCGTCTCATTATGTTATGGAGCATTAATCCGAATTTCTCCGGGCTATTCTCCTGATATGGGCAGATTGTATACGTGTTACGCACCCGTGCGCCGGTCGCCACCCAGTATTGCTACCTGTGCTGCCCCTCGACTTGCATGTATTAGGCCTGCCGCTAGCGTTCATCCTGAGCCAGGATCAAACTCTCCATTGTATAAATTGTTTTTCCCTGCTATTTTACATTCGCAGGGTTAATGTCTGTTTTCGGGCTTGGTTTAATTCAAATACGCTAAGTTATTCCTACTCGCTTATATTTGGCTATTCATTTCTTTCAAAGAACGGTTATATCTTAATTCCTAATTCCCTTCGCTTTGCAGCTCCGTTGTTAGTTTTCAATAATCTGTTTTAGAACGCTTTTTTGTTTTCCTATTTGCCCTTCGACAAAATCGGGCTGCAAAAGTAATCACTTTTTCTTTATCTCCAAATAAATATTTAAAAAATATCTATTCTTTTTTCATCCTACAACCTCTCTTCTTAAAGAACTTCCCTCAATCTATTTCCTAAGGGGGCGCAAATGTACTATTTAATTCTGCACTAACAAGTCTTTTTTTGAAAATATTTTTTTGGAAAGGGGAAAATTATTCGAAATACTCCTTCATACGCTCAAAAAAAGTCTTGTTATTCTTACCCGGAGCGGGATGAAAGTTCTTTGATTCGCGTAATTTTTCGATAATCTTTTTCTCTTCAGAACTTAAGTTCTGAGGTGTCCAAACGTTGATGTTTACTAATAAATCGCCTTTGTGGTACGAGTTTACATCGGGTAAACCTTTGCCTTTTAAGCGCAACACTTTGCCGCTTTGTGTGCCGGCATCTATTTTTATTTTTGCTTTACCATCTACCGTCGGAATTTCTACAGAAATTCCTAATGCTGCATCAGCAAAATTTACATAACACTCGTAAAATAAGTTATGACCATCGCGTTTTAGCTCAGGATGCTCTTCTTCTTCAATAACAACAATTAAATCGCCATTAACGCCGCCACGTTGGGCTGCGTTACCTTTACCGCTAACCGAAAGCTGCATGCCTTCTGCTACGCCGGCAGGAATATTTAATGTAATTACTTCTTCGCCACGTACTACGCCATCACCATGACAAGTACCACATTTTTCTTTTATGGTTGTGCCTTGTCCGCCACAAGCAGAGCAAGTTGTTTGCGTTTGCATAGCACCTAAAATAGTTTGGCGCACTTGCGTTTGCACACCGCTACCATGACATATACGGCAAGTTTCTGTCGCACCACCTTTAGCACCACTACCCTTACAAGTATCACACGCTACATATTTTGCTACTTTAATTTTCTTTTCGGCACCGTTGGCTATTTCTTGCAGATTAAGTTTTACTTTAACACGCAGGTTGGTGCCACGATTTACACGACGCCCACCACCACGAGAAGAACCTCCGCCGCCGCCAAAACCACCACCAAAAATATCGCCGAACTGAGAGAAAATATCATCCATGTTCATGCCACCGCCGCCATAATGACCACCACCGGATGCTGATGAAGCATTGGCAGCGTGCCCATAACGGTCGTACTTTTGACGTTTTTCTTCGTTACCTAAAACCTCGTAAGCTTCGGCAGCTTCTTTAAAATTATCTTCTGCCTTTTTATCGCCCGGGTTTTTATCAGGATGATATTTAATGGCCATTTTACGATAAGCTTTTTTTATCTCATCTTCAGATGCACCGCGGCTAATGCCTAAAATTTCGTAATAATCTCTTTTTGCCATAATTATAAATTCAGTTCAATTAAGCGCCTACCACTACTTTTGCAAAGCGAATTACTTTACCATTCATTAAATATCCTTTTTCAACTTCATCAACTACTTTTCCTTTCATATCGGGGGTTGGTGCGGGTATATTAGTAATTGCTTCCATGGTTTCAGGATCGAAAGTTGTGCCAATGCTTTGCATGGCTTCTATGCCTTTTGATTTTAAGATGCTTTGTAATTTATTAAAGATAAGTTGTATGCCTTCGTTTATGGGCTTTACATCGGTAATGGTTTCATTGGCTTTTATACCACGCTCAAAATCATCAACTACGGGAATAAATGCTTTCAACACATCTTCACCTGCAGTACTCATATAATCAAGACGCTCGCGGGCTGTGCGTTTACGGAAATTATCGTACTCGGCATATAAACGCAAATATTTGTCGTTTAAATCGGCAATTTCTTTCTCTAGTTTTTTAAACTCACCTTCGGCCTGATTTACCTCTTTAGCAAATTCAGCGGGGCTTTCCTGATTGATTAAATCGTCTGAATTACCTGTTACTTGTTCTTCGGGTATAATATCGTTGCTCATATTTTTAATTTTTAAAGGCGCAAAAGTACGTCAAATATGTTGCCAGTTAAATGATTTTGAAATTTTGTCAGATTTAGAGGTGGAAATTATAGGTTAAACTGCGAGATTGCCACGGGCAAAGCCCTCGCAATGACATATAAATAAAACAAAAAAGCCGAAATTAATCGGCTTTTTCTTAATTACACTAAGTTAAAAACTAATGAGCTACCACTACTTTTTTACTTATAAGGCTTCCGTTACTTATAATGTTAACATTGTAAGTGCCTGCATTTAATTTGCTTAAATCAAAGGCTTCGGAAAGTGTACCGGCACTATAAGCCTTAGTTTCAACCAATTTTCCATTTATGTCATAAATTTCTATTTTTTCCATTTTTACAGGTGTAGACCCTGTTATGCTTATATTGAAAACTCCGTTACTTGGGTTTGGCTGCACAGAAATAGCATTATTAATCTCCGCTATTTTGATACCTAAAGGGCTTGACATAAGATACATGTTATCTATTTTTAAATCGCTGCCTATTTTATTTACAGCAACAGGATAGTTTTTTGAAGATTGTATATCAATCTCTAAAGAATCAGGTACAGAAGCTACCTGCAAAGGCACCTTTACTCTTGTATAAGAAGCTGCCGGAGGTAAATTAACCGACATACCTCCAATGCCCGACCCTGATTTTTTAATATTTGCAGAAAGATTTGCTGTGTCGTTTGAGCCTGAAGCGGGGGCGTATTTATAATAAAAAACCAAGGTGTCATTTTGGTTTGTATAAGGATAACCGCCATAATGATTATTAGGAGTTCCTGTTTGTGCCTTAGCCATATATGGATTTCCACCATTATATGGGTCATAATTAGTAATTAATTCAAGCGCGTAAGAGCCTGAAAAAGCATCGGTAGTTTGTTTACCTAAATCGCTCAGTCCCCAGCCGGCTAAATTATAATTAACCATTGGGTTCCATAATTCAAAATCTCCATTAAAATTAACAGGCTGAGAAGATACTCCCGTAAAAGAAACACTATCTAATTGCAACATATTACCAATAATGCTGGTGCCAGCAAACACATTGCTTGATACGGCTGCAAACATAACCGAATCGGGCGCCATAGGCAAAGCCGGACTAAATGCAGAAGAAAACAAAGTATAAGTACTTTTAGTGCTCGAAATTTTAAAAAAATAAGAACCAATTAAGCTGGTAGATTTTTTAAACTGAACAAGAACAAGGGCTGTATCACCACTCATTATAGTACTTTTATAATAAAACCTGATGCCTGTTGCCTGCTGCGTATATGGTATACCACCCCTTGGTGCAGAGGTACCGCTACTAGGTTGGCCATTTGCCACATAGGCAAAAATCCCATTACCACCTACCGATGCTGTGGTTAATTGAATGGCATAGGTACCATGATACGAATCAGTTGTTTGAACAGCATTGTAAGGAGCTATAGCATTATTGTTACTTTGCACCTGACTAAAACTTGAGGTTTGATAAAATTGTGGAACCGCATAGTTTGATACTGTCCAGTTTTCAAAACCTCCATTGGGAATGGTTTGACCTAAGGCTAAGCTTACGCTTATTGCTGAAACTAATGTTAGTAGTTGTTTCTTCATATATTTTGTTTTTAAGTGTAAATATAAATAAATTCTATTTATTGCAAATAAAATTTTAACAAACTGGGGGAGTTTCTTTTATCTTTACATTTTGGCACCTATATCTAAAAATATACTATCTACCCTTGTAAAAGCCTTTATTGGTGTGGCTTGTTTGGCACTTATTGTACAACGGTTATACCAATCGTATTCGGCAGAAAATCTTAATTCGGTTAAAGAAATTTTTACTGCTTATAATTCGTTTTTAATTGCGCTTACCGTTTTATTGCTGTTTTTAAACTGGGGCATTGAGGTTTTTAAATGGCAATTATTTACTAAGGATTTAGAAAGGATTTCTTTTAAAAAGGCCTGGCAATCGGTTTGGATGGGGGTTTGTATTGGTAACCTTACACCCGGGAGGTTAGGCGAATTTGCCGGGCGCGTGTTATTTTTTAAACCCGAACACCGCGCAAAAGCAACTACCCTACATTTTGTTAGTGGCATTGTGCAATTAGTAGTAACTATTGTTATGGGTTGTGCGGGTTTGCTTTGTTTTTCGAGCATGATTGATGCGAGTTATTTTAATCCTATACTTATTGCCGAAATTGCATTGCTGTTTGTGTTTATGGTGTTATTGTGGCGTGTAAACAAGGTAATTGTTTGGCTAAGGAAAGCTAATTTTTTAAAGAAATACGATTTTACACATTTAAAAATTGAACGCAGTATGCTTTTAAAAATGCTCTTTCTTTCTATCATACGATATATAGTTTTTGCCTTGCAATTTTATTTATTGCTGGCTGCCTGTGGCATACAGGGCAACATATACCACATTGCAGGCGCTATAACCATAACTTATTTGCTATTAAGCACTATACCCATGATTAGTTTTATTGAAGTTGCCATACGCGCTTTTGTGGTGGTTTTATTATTTGGTGGTTTAGGTAGCAACGATTGGAAATTATCAATAGCGGCAACTTTGCTTTGGTTAATAAACATTGTTATCCCATCGGTAATTGGGTATGTTTTTTTAGTGCAAAATAAGTTTACCTTCGGTAAAAAACAAAAGATATGATTTGGCTTAAAACGCTTGTTATAATTACTCTTTTGATTTATACGATTTTTATTTTCGTGTCTATTTTCACTATGCTGTTTGCAAAAAAAGATGCTGATTTTACCACATTTACACCTTTAGAAAAAATAAGTATAATAATTCCGTTTAGAAATGAAGAGCAAACCATTGTAAAATGCTTAGAAAGTCTTGCAGAACAGGATTTCCCAAAAGAGTTACTAGAGTTAATTTTGGTTGACGATAACTCGGAAGACGACACCAAACAACTTGCGGAAAACTTTTTGCATGCCCGAAATTTTACTTATCAGTTAATCGATTTAAAAATGCATGCTCTTTCAGGCAAAAAATCGGCAATTGAGTTGGCGGTTATCAAAGCAAATGGAAGCATTATTATTACCCGAGATGCCGATACATATACAAAAAGCACACGTTGGCTTAAAAGTATTGCTTATGAGTTTGTGGTTGCAAAACCTAAGTTACTATTAGCACCCATTATGCTTACGGGCACATCGTTATTACAATTGTTTCAGCGGTTTGAAAACCTTGCTATAAGTAGCATTGGTTATGCCTTTGCCAAAAACAAACTACCTTTTGTGTGCAGTGGAGCTAATCTGGCATACCGAAAAGAAAGCTTTATACAAGTTAGCCCGTATAAAGATAATTTACATATAGCATCGGGTGATGATATGTTTTTGCTACAAGGTTTTATAGATGCAAAATTAAAGGTGAGCACAATTAAAAATCCATGTGCCATTGCTTATACAAAAGCAGAAAAAGATGTAGCCTCTTTTATTAACCAACGATTACGATGGGTCGGTAAAGCTAAAAACATGCATCTAAAAACAGCCTGGTTTATAGGTTACTTACTGGTTTTAACCAATTTGTTTGCACTAATTACTGTTTTTTTAGCTGTTTTTAGTGGTGCTAATATTAAGTTTTGTCTATTTACGATAATATACAAATGTATAATTGATATTTTGTTATTATTTTTAGGCGCAATTATGTATAAACAGAAACTAAATTTCGCATTTTATATTCCTGCTTTTATAGCAAATATATTTTATGTGCCTTTTATTGCTGTTGCATCAATTAGCATGAAACCAAGCTGGAAGGGGCGAAAAATAGGTGTTTAATAACAAAAACATATCTGAAGGCAAAGCCCGTTCACTTGCTCAAATGGCTTGGAAACGCTTTAAGCGAAACAAACTTGCCATGAGTGGTTTGATAGTTATAACCATTTCGGTTTTTATTTTTATATCCGGATACCTTATAACACCTGATTCTACTCCCGATAGCAACGACCAAAAGCCTGAATTGCAAATAAAACCTCCTGGATTTAGCGTAAGAATGCTGAAAATAAGGAAAAATGAAGAATCACATCATGTAAACTGGTTTATGAAAATGCTGTTTGGGCAGCAAAGTGATAACACCTATGTTACTTTGTACGATTACACGTTTTCGGGCAATGATATTGTGGTAGAAGAATATACAGGTAATGAACCTAATCGCGGCACTAAAATGCGTTATAATCTGGCTGATGTAGTTTATGATATAAATTCTAACCTGCCTATAAAAAATGATGAGCAAAAAGGCACCACAGAGTTTTACCAATACAGCACTAATCAAAAAATGACCTGTACGGTAGCAGAATTAAGAAGCGAAGTTGAAAAACACAATATCGTTACCAAAAAATATATTTTAGGAACAGACAGATTAGGCAGAGATTTACTTAGCCGTATGCTAATTGGCACCCGCATATCCTTATCGGTTGGATTTATTGCGGTGGTTATATCCTTATTTATTGGTGTGGTGTTAGGCGCTATGGCAGGCTATTTTAGAGGATGGCTTGATGATGTTATTATGTGGATAATAAATGTGGTTTGGTCGATTCCAACTATGTTATTGGTTATTGCCATTACCCTTGTATTAGGTAAAGGCTTTTGGCAGGTGTTTGTGGCCGTAGGATTAACTATGTGGGTTGAAGTAGCCCGTATTGTGCGCGGTCAGGTAATGAGTTTACGCGAAAAAGAATTTATTGAAGCAGGCCGAGCTTTAGGCTATAAAAACAGCCGTTTAATTAGGAAACATGTGTTGCCAAACGTTATGGGACCTGTTATTGTTATATCGGCATCAAATTTTGCAAATGCTATTTTAACCGAAGCAGGTTTAAGCTTTTTAGGCATTGGTGCGCAGCCACCTATGGCAAGTTGGGGTAAAATGATTAACGACCATCGTCCGTTTATATTTACACCCGATGCTTTTTACCTAGCTTTTATACCCGGAATAGCCATTATGCTCTTAGTACTTGCCTTTATGCTGGTGGGTAACGGTTTACGTGATGCAATAGATTCTAAAACCGTAGAAACATCTCACGTAGTATAAGATTTAGCTCTACTGAATAATAATTTTCATTACGCTTATTCTATTAGTAACAGAAGTAATTTTTACGAAATAGACACCAGGCGGCGATTTATCTGCTAAATTAACATAATGATTTTCTTCATCTGAAGTAGTCTGATAAATAACGTTACCTAACATATCACTTATCTCAATAAATTTTGAACCTTCATCAGATGAAATAATAAAAAAACCTTTATTAGGGTTAGGATAAACATAGTTGTTTATATTTTTTGCAAAAGGCATATTTTGCTTAATAGAAGTTGCCAATAAGGAATCCTGAGACAATAAAGAATCAACATTAATAAACTCATCGCCAGGCTGATAGTCAATATACAAGTAAGTATCCAATAACATTTCGTTTGAGCTACTTGGTCCAAAAACCACATTTACAGGTGGGTTACTTGGGTTATTGGGGTTTTGAGTAGTATTATCGTAAACATGTTTTGCAAATAATTTATAGGAAGCGTCAACTTTTACTAATCTCCTAAATGTATAATATCCCTGAAAATTAAAATCCCAATTATTTATTTTAATAAGCGGTATGGTATCTGTTGGTGTACAAGCATAATTTAAAACTTGTGTACATAAATAATGTGAGTGTGGAAAAGTTGAAAAAATTGACATTGCTTTTGTTATAGTAGCCGACTGTGCCGTAAAAGTATCAACTGTATTTGCAGGTATATTTAACGTGCCATTTTTCATGCCTGTTATTTTAATTAACCTTACACCGCTTGTACCTGTTGGATAAAAATATATTCTAATCTTTGTGCTATCTACTTGCCCCGCAGTACCGGCGGGATAATGTATGTTAAGCATAATATTAGACCCAGCTTTAAGTTTTGATCCTATTTTTAATGATGTCTGGCCCGGATAAACACATGGATTAGCCCCTGGCGCATAACCACCTATAATAATATTTCCACTTGGAGGAAAAGCATTGTTACCGGTTAGATTAGAAGTTTGTGTTCCTGTAGTATCTATTGAAATAACAACATGATGTACAATGGATGGATTTCCGGCAACAACCTCAAATGCTCTTATAATATTATCTTGCGTAAGTCCGGTTGGTAAAGCAAAACTTATATGGCTATCAGTAGTTGAAGCGTTACTGACAAAGGTTGGTATTTTAAGTTCTAAATTTGGAGTTCCTGCTAATTGGTATCTTGTATAAACCGGAGCAGTTGGAGCCAATGTTGTATCTCCTTTAGCAGCACCATTAGCAATCCAATTTAATATAGCAGTTTTTTCAGTTTGTGTTATTATATGTTCATGCGTAAAACGTGTGTAGTTTGTATCCGGTTTCCAAGGCGGCATATAGTCTGTATTTAGATACGATCTAATTGTAGAAGCGTAAGATAATACTTCACTATAGTTTAAGAGTGGTACGCCATGACTATATTGATTATGGCAACTTGTACAACGGCTGTAAAAAATTGGAGCTACATCTTTATAAGTTACCTGTGCTATACTTATAGAAGTAAAGAAAGAGATAAAAAAAACAGAAATTATTAATTTTAAACTCATAAATTTTGATTTGGCAAACTAAGCCAATACATATGGGTAAACAAAATCTTTTCTACCAACCAAACTCAGTTATGTTAAAACAAATACAGATTTTATATCAGACAGTAATTGCGCTAATTATAACAAATAAGTTAATCGAAATACTCCTTAACAACTTGTTTAAAAGATGTTTATGGCAGGTTTACAAGTATACTCATAAGATGTTTAAAAGCTGTTTGTAAATCCGTTAATAAGAGGTTGAAAAGCCATTAATAAGTGTAGTAATAACCCTTTTATAACCTGTTGGCAGGTAGGTTTATAAGTAGTTAGTAAGTATAGCGATAAGCTGTTTGTAAAACGCTAACAATAAGTTAATTATCTATTAATAAGGCAATTACAATACTTTTGTAAAGTAAATATTTAAGTTAATTACTTCTTTTTGGCGCAAACAATAAGCACATCTTTATTGGTATTCCAGTGGTAACCTAAGTGAAAAGGAAGCTTAGGTATATTAGCGCTATCTTTATCAAAAACAGCCTGAAGTTCTTTTTGGCGGTCTAACCAATTGAAGTTTTTTACAGGCTTTTGATACTCGCCATACACTTTGGTTACCCAGTTATTTTTTTCGATAAAATATTTAAAAGGAATTCCGGTATCATCTTCCACAACATCATCGCTTTTGGCTAAAATAAACTTACGCATATTGCTCATAAAATCGTTATGCAGTAAGTAAGAAGCGCTTTTTACATAAGTTGCCACAGGTGCCTGCATTTTGTTCAGGTACTTTAAAAACACCGTAGTATCATTAAACTTAGCATTACTTACATCGTAACGGAAGTAATAAACACTTTTTGGCTGACCATTACATACTATATCAATGCGTACACCAAAAGGTTGGTTTTTCTTGTCTTTATAATCGTAGGGCACTTCAATAATGCTGTCTTTGCTGATTTTAACTACATATTTAATATCGGCAATTTCGTTACCCGTACGTTTAATAAAAAAGCTAAGTATAGGCAGTGTGCCGTTAACTTTTTGGTTTTGTAAATCGCGCCCCATATACTGGGTGATAAAGTAACTTTTGTTAAATATATCGGCTAATGAGATTTTTAAACAGCCTACATACTGGGTTGCCTCTTTAGTTTTCATTTTAGCAATTTCGGGTAGTCTGCCAATAGGTTCTAAGCCAAGCATAACGTACTTTTCAACATTAGGAAAAAGCGTATAAGCTGTTAAAAAATCTGGTCCTGAAAAAGGGTAGAACAATGTTTTTTCGTTTTGGTTGATGGCAGAAATTTCTTTATCGCGCCAAGTGCGCATTTTGCCTAAACGAGCTCTTTCTAAACGAGCCCAGCTGCTATCAATAAACGATGCATTTTCTTTCCAGGCACTTGAATCTAAAAAATTGCTTAATGAACCAGCTGTACCTTTAACTCCTGCTAATACAGAAGCAATGGCATTAAATCTGTTTTTAACATCAAAACTTTTAATATCAAAAGCGTTAGAAGCCGGAGTTGTTTTATCCGTAGCTACTACAGTATCTTTATTACTGCTATCTTTTTTCGCAACTGCTTCGGCTTTTTTATCCGAAGTGTTTTTAGATGCTTCGTTTTGGCAAAAACTCAGCAATAAAATTAAAGACAGAGGCAATAACACTATTTTTTTCATGGATAAAAATAAAGCGCAAAAGTAACCAAATAATTGAATTGTTTTAAAGCTAAAACTTAACGATAACTTACCCTTGCATAAATTAAACTTTTTGTTATTTTTGTGGGACAAGTGAACACCTTAAACAGGGTTTATTAGAGCCGTTCGGCCGATATACGCTGACAACCACTTTGTAATGGGTAAGTTATGTTTATAATAACTAAAAGTTATAGTATGAAAAAGATAGTATTTGTGTTTTTTATGATTGCCAGTTGTTTGGGTTTTGCTCAGAAAAAAGCCGACATAAACAAAATCCAATATCATTATACCGTTTTAAATGTAGAAAACGAGCAGCTTGTACAGCAAGTAGTAGATGAAATCAGCGTTTTAAAAAACGTATCGGATTGTAAGTACCGTATGAAGCCGGAAAAGAAAATGGTAGAAATTACCTTTATATTTATTGAACATCCCCGCAAGGGCGAAGGAGATGAAAGTAACTCACCACCTAATGTTAAGAAATTGATTTTAGATAAAGGTTTGCAGTATAATAGTTTTACGTTTGAGAAAGAGAAAATAACCGAATAATTTTTTAGGATGAAGAAAAAACTACTATCCCTGTGTTTTATATTATTATGCTTGCATAGCTTTTCTCAGAGCGATAATTGCAGTAGCGCCACGATTATATCGCCAAATGCAGGTTGCGTTTATACAGCAGGTACATCGGCAGGAGCTACACAAACTATACCGGGTTGTGTTGGTACGGCTGATGATGATGTTTGGTATCAGTTTACGGCTACACAAACTTCGCATCAAATAACGGTAAGTCCTTCGGCGGGTTACGACCCTGTTTTACAATTATTTTCGGGTGGCTGTGCTGTGCTCAATAATTTATATTGTCAGGATTTGAATAACACAGGGCAACCTGAGGTTATTAATGCTACCGGACTTACCATTGGTGCAGTGTATCATTTCAGGGTTTATCATTACTGGGCAGGTTCGGGTTCATCTACCTTTAGTGTTTGTGTAAGTAACCCTGCTACCCCTCCTGTTAATGATAACTGTGCGGGCGCTACTTCAATTACCCCAAATTCAAGTTGTGTGTTAACCGCAGGAACATCATATGGCGCCACTTATTCATCTGCCAGTAATTGTAATGGCACACCTGATGATGACGTTTGGTACACCTTTGTTGCTAATAGTTCGCAACAGGTTATAACCGTTAATCCATCAGCTAATATGGATGCTGTGGTAGAATTACTATCAGGTACATGCGGCTCACTTACTTCGTTAGATTGTATAGATAATAGTGGAACCGGAGGCGCAGAAAGTAATACAGAAGTAGGTTTAACGCCCGGAGTAACTTATTATGTAAGGGTTTTTGATTATTGGTCGGGCAACGGCGGGTATCCTTTTACAATTTGTATTACAGGGGCTGCTGCCACAGGAGATGAGCCTTGTAATGCATTTGTGTTACCACCTGTTACATCTGATTGTAATTATATAACAATGTCTAATGCGGGCTTTACAGCTAGTACAGCAACTGCTCCAACACCAAGTTCGTGTGGTGGAAGCGGCGCACAGATAGGCGGTTTTTCTGCTTCTTCGCATGATGTGTGGTTTGCATTAACTGTGCCGGCAACAGGAAATATTTATGTTACATCTGAACCAAATTTAGGCGGAGGTGCCATTACGGATGGTGTTATGGCTTTATACTCAGGTGCATGTGGCTCGTTAACCCAAATTATGTGTGATGATGATTATAATTATCCGGGCACCTCGTATGATTTATTGCCATACATTGCTGCTACAGGTTTAACACCCGGAACTACTGTTTATATACGTTATTGGGGATATGGGTCGAACACAGGTAATTTTGGATTATGTGTATCATCACCTACAAATGATGCTTGTGCTAATGCCCTATATATTTGCGATTTAAATAATTATAGTGCAAATACACACGGATATACGCCAGACAGGCCATGTAATATGCGTGGTGATGCTGAAATTGGGGCTACTTATTCGTGGACACCGGGGCCTACATCGGCTGGTGCTACTACTTTTGGCATGGGAGGTGCCTGGGGTACAGGACAACCAAATACTTACACAACCACTTATAGTTACGATGTAAGCATAGATAATAATTCATGGATACGATTTACCGCAGCAGCAACTACAGCTTCGTTTAGTGTTACGGTTGGCGATTGTTTTTCGAATGGTGGGATACAAATGCAAATTTTTTCGGGAACAAATTGTTGTGCCTTTACACCCGTATCGGATTTTGACCAAGGTAACGGTGGTTTTACCTTAAATGCAAATAGCTTAACTATTGGGCAAGATTATTATTTAATGGTTGACGGCTGGGGTGGAGATTTGTGTAGTTATACCGTAACGGCAAACTCAGGTGTGCAGATACCAAATATTGTAGCATCACCCGCTACTATTTGTTTTGGTGATAGTACTAAATTATCTATTGCCAACGCAAGTGTAGGTTCTACTTTTTTATGGTTTCCGGGCGGACAAACAACACAAACTATAACTGTTGCACCGCCTACTAATATGACATACTCTTGTCAGATTAGTGGAATTTGCGGTAGCAAACAAACCTTGAGTAAAGCTGTAACTGTAAACCCATTACCATCTGTTTTAATAAACGGTGCAGCCTCGCAAACATTAAGTATTTGTGCAAATACTGCAACCACTTTAACTGCCAGCGGTGGAACAACTTATACC
>Ga0207160_1045_pt1 | contig 26975 bp, 29 predicted proteins | sample Alteio_BWMinHeat_21_FD_153510 | JGI IMG/M metagenome (GOLD analysis project Ga0207160, IMG submission 153510) | Enriched cells from forest soil in Barre Woods Harvard Forest LTER site, Petersham, Massachusetts, United States -... | ecosystem: Environmental > Terrestrial > Soil > Temperate forest >... | reverse complement strand
TCTACAAACCCAGTAATATATTTTTTAGGAATTTCTTTGCCATTAATTTTTATTCGCTCTCTAAAATCTTTTAAATGGGGTGATGTATATAAACCTGTTTTATAACCGGCTTGCTGAAAAACTGCCGCCAACATATGTGAGGTTGAACCTTTACCATTTGTACCTGCAACATGTATGCTTTTAAATTTGTTTTCGGGATTATGTAGTAATTTACAAATGGCAAGCGTGTTATTTAAATCAGCTTTATAAGCTGCGGCCCCAATGCGCTGAAACATGGGCAGTTGGGTGTATAAATAGTCTAAGGTTTGCTTATAGTTCATTTTCAATTTCTTCTAAAAAACGAAGCAAAAATACTATAAATAACGCCAATTAATTACGTAGGTTTGTATTTGAAATGAGGAGGTTTATTTGGATATTTTGCATTGCTCTAGTAGGTTTATGGCTGCTTTTTTTAGTCGCAAAAAAAAATAAACAACGTAGAATTGTGGAAATAACACTTAAATCGGAACACTGGCAACAACGTAACGAAGAAATAAAAAATATTCCAACAGGTAAATACAAGGTTGTTTTTTTAGGCAATAGTTTAACCGAATTATTTAACGTAACTGAATATTTTAACGACACAAACCTTTTAAACTGCGGCATTGTAGGCGATTTTAGTGAAGGATTAGTAAAACGCATTGATAATATAGCTAAACTAAAACCCGAAAAACTTTTTATTGAAATTGGCATTAATGATATCATTGAGAAAATATCGCTGGATGATATTTGTGATAATTATCGTGATGTGATAAAAAAAATGCAGGTGCAAAGCCCGCAAACTAAAATATACATACAAAGTAATTTACCTGTAATAATTAACCGACCATCATTTTTAACGGATGATAAAGATGTAAACAACAGAGTTTTAAAACAAAACAAAAACCTAAAAAAAATAGCCAAAGAGTTTAACCTTACTTATATTGATATACATACAGTCTTTATAAAACACCCTAACCTAAACGAATTATTTATACCCGATGGCATACACCTTACTCCTACCGCTTATACTCTTTGGAAAACCACTTTAATGCCGTACCTTTATTCTAAGTGAGTTTTAAAGAAAACATACGAGTGCTGGGCAAATTAAACGCTAGCAAGGTTTTTAATGCAATTAAGGTTGTTGCGTCATACCACTACTCGCGCATTACTAAAAAAAATAAGCATGCGGGTATGCCATTGGCTTTAAACTTTGAGCCTACTACAAGTTGTAATCTTCGTTGCCCTGAGTGCCCTAGTGGTTTGCGTTCATTCTCACGCCCAACGGGGATGTTAGAACAAAAATTCTTTCAAAAAACAATTGATGAGTTGTACGATAAACTCATTTACCTAACTTTTTATTTTCAGGGTGAACCTTATCTAAATCCTAATTTTTTAGATATGGTAAAATACGCTTCGCAAAAAAACATTTTCACCTTTACATCTACTAATGCGCATTATCTTAATGACGAAAATGCTAAACGTACTATAGAATCAGGGCTTGATAAATTAATTATTTCAATTGACGGCACTACACAAGAGGTTTATGAGCAGTACCGTATAGGCGGCAACTTAGATAAGGTGATTGAAGGCACTAAAAACGTCCTTAAATGGAAAAAGCAATTAAAAAGCAAAACACCTTATATTGTTTTTCAGTTTTTGGTAGTTAAACCAAACGAACATCAAATAGAAGATGCTAAAAGGCTTACCAAAGAATTAGGCGTTGACGAAATAAAATTTAAAACCGCACAGGTTTATAATTATGAAAACGGTAACGATTTAATTCCTGATAACATAGAGTACAGTCGCTACAAAAAAAATGCAGATGGCACTTATACCATTAAAAACAAACTACTAAACCAATGCTGGCGCATGTGGAGTGGTTGTGTGATAACCTGGGATGGCTTGGTTGTGCCTTGCTGTTTTGATAAAGATGCTGAGCACCGTTTAGGTAATTTAAAAGAAACTTCCTTAAAGAATATCTGGCATAGCGATAGTTACAATCAGTTTCGTTCGTCTATTTTACACTCACGTAAAGAAATTGATATTTGTAAAAACTGCACCGAGGGTACTAAGGTTTGGGCTAGCGAAACTGCTTAAAGCAATTCTTTAAGTTCCAGCAGACTTTTTATTTGATACAGGTTAGCAATCTTAATTCTCTTTTTTCTAGATGTGTAGTAAACAGCCTTCCAATCTGCTTTTAAAGCCCCCTCTATATCATTAACAAAGTTATCTCCAATCATAATACACTGACTGGCATCAACCTTAGCCTGTGCTTTTGCTATATCAAAAATTTCTCTATCAGGTTTTTGAACACCCATTTCTTCCGAAATAAAAACGTGCGTAAAGTACTTTTTTATACCACTTTCATGCAATTTAATGCGTTGCACTTCTTTAAAACCATTACTTAAAATATGTAACTCGTACTTAGGTTTTAAATAATCTAAAATTTCACTGGTTCCTTCTAATAAATGCGTTTGGTAAGGGCTTTTAGATATATATTCCTTTTCTAGCAGCATGCCAAGTTCTTTATTTTTAGCTCCCAATTTTTCCAGTGTTTTGGTAAAACGCGTATTACGTAACTCTTCTTTCGTAATTTTTTTATGGCTATATAAATGCCAAAGTTTGTGGTTTATCTTTTTATACTTTTTAATAAAGGTTTCAGCCGTTATGCCATACTGTCTTTCTACATCGTAGGTTACAAGCAATTGCTCAATTACAGTTTCTGAGTTTTTTTCAAAATCCCATAGCGTATGGTCTAAATCAAAAAAAACGTGTTTTATGCCTGCAATTTTTTTAGTACTCATACATTAAATATAAATGTAAATTTAGGCACAATTTTGTGAAACTATCCATCGTCATAGTAAACTATAATGTTAAGCACTTTATAGAGCAATGCCTGCACTCGGTTTATAGTGCCCTAAAAGGCATTGAAGCTGAGGTGTTTGTGGTTGACAACAACTCGGTAGACGGCTCTGTGGCCTTGATAAAAGAAAAATTTCCACAGGTTATTCTTATAGAAAATAAAGTAAATACAGGTTTTTCAAAGGCAAATAATCAGGCTATTCGTGTAAGTATAGGGCAGTATGTTTTACTGCTTAACCCCGATACTGTTGTACAAGAAGATACGTTTACCAAAACACTTGCTTTTATGGATGCGCACCCTGATGCGGGTGGATTGGGGGTGAAAATGGTTGATGGTAAAGGCAATTTTTTACCTGAATCTAAACGTGGTTTACCAACACCCGAGGTTGCTTTTTATAAAATATTTGGTCTTTCTAAATTCTTTCCAAAATCTAAACGCTTTGGACGTTATCATCTTACTTATCTCGATAAAAACAAAACCCATAGCATAGATGTGCTTAGCGGTGCGTTTATGTTACTAAGAGCCGAAACACTTGCCCAATGTGGCTTATTAGATGAAGAGTACTTTATGTATGGCGAAGACATTGACTTATCTTATCGCATCATTTTAAGCGGCTATAAAAACTATTATTTCCCGGATACTTGTATTATTCACTACAAAGGCGAAAGCACCAAAAAAAGCAGCGTTAATTATGTGCTTGTTTTTTATAGGGCTATGGCCATTTTTGCCCGCAAACATTTTTCACAAAATAGGGCTAAACTTTTTTCTATTCTGATACATTTTGCTATTTACTTGCGTGCAGGGGCTTCTATAGGATGGCGTATGGTAAAACAAATTGCCTTACCTGCATTAGATTTTGCTTTAATTTTTGGCGGCTTATTTGCCGTTAAAGAGTTTTATGAAAAAAACGTAAAGTTTATCAGCGGTGATGGCTCATATATTGAACATCTTGTAAAATGGGCCTTTTTAGTTTATTCAGCTATTTGGGTGTTAAGCGTATTTTTAAATGGAGGATATGATAAACCTGTTAAACTCCGCAAAATTATGCAAGGGGTTGTAACCGGTATGGCGGTTATTTTAATTGGTTACTCGCTTTTACCCGAGGCTTACCGCTTTTCAAGAGCCATTATTTTATTAGGCTCTGCATCTACCCTACTTAGCTTACTTTTGGTGCGATTAGTTTTTCATGCGTTAAAATTAAAAGGCTTTATACTTAACGAAGATTTACGTAAGCGCATAGCCATTGTTGGTAATGTTGATGAGTATGAACGTGTAGTAAGTGTACTTAAAGAAACTTCGGTAAAACCTGCCTTTATAGGCTTCGTATCTATAAACGAACAAACTGATAATCAATTAGGTAATATAAATCAGTTAAATGAAATAATTGAAGTGCATCAAATACAGGAAATTATTTTTTGCTCTAAAAATATATCATCGCAGCAAATAATAAACTATATGCTGCAATTGGTTAGTGTTGAAGTTGATTTTAAAATTGCCCCACCCGAAAGTATCTCTATTATAGGCAGCAACAGCATCGATACTGCCGGAGATGACCTTTATGTAATTGACTTTAATTCTGTATCAAAACCGTATAATAAACGTAAAAAGCGAATATTTGATATGGCTATGTCTCTTGTTCTTTTAGCTATCCTACCTATTGTAATTTTTGCGGAGAAAAAACCTATACATTTTTTAGCGAACCTGCTTTTAGTATTGGTAGGCGCTAAAACATGGGTAGGTTACGAAGCTAATGCCGACCCACGTTTACCCAGCATTAAAAAATCGGTGTTATCTCCTAATCAACACATAAAGTCTACCGATAAAGAGTATTTGAATAAACTAAACTTAGCCTACGCTAAAGATTATAAAACTGAAAATGATTTGAAGACTATTATGAAGAACTTCAGAGCTTTAGGAAATTAAACCCTAAGCTTTTGCCCAAGCTTTAAAACCTTCGTACTCTTAATGCCATTCTTTTTACAAAGAGCAACAATTGTGGTGTGGTTACGACGAGCAATTTTATCAAGTGTATCTCCTTTTTTCACATACACAAAACCACCTGTTGCAGTAGATTTATAGCTAACAGGTGCAGCATGACTTCTTGATACAACCTGATGCGCGTGTATGCTTCTTAAATCGTACTTAGCACCAAAGTCAGATTTATAAATAACAAAAGAACTATTTTTAAGTTCATTCTTTTGATAATCAACCAAATCCTCGGTATCAATTGCTTTACCTAAATAACGAATTTCAAAATGCAAATGGCTTCCGTATGAGTGACCTGTATTTCCACCTAAACCAATTTGCATGCCGCTAACAACAGCTTCTTCAGGCTGAACTAATATTTTTGATAAGTGGGCATAAACGGTTTCTAACCCATTATTATGACGAATGATAACCACATTACCATATCCACCCATAAAACGAGCTATACGCACTTTACCGTCAAAGGCGGCAACAACAGTATCGCCTGTATGTAAGCCAATATCAGTACCGTAATGCGGACGACGACGACGCCATCCAAATTCCGACGTTATAGTACCAGTATAAGGCATAGTAAATCCACAATTCCAATCATCTAATAAATAAACAGTAGCAGAATCTCCTGCAAATTGTTGTTCAAATAAATTAGGGTGACAAGATGCTGTATCCCAAGTACCATATAAGTCATGCGATGGGAACATTAATAAAGAGTCAACATCATCATAAGCAATTGATGTACTTACAGTTTGTGTTGTATCATCTTTTTTACGCTTTTTATCGCCGCTAACCTTTTTGTTTTTATCTCCAATTGAAGCAAAAGACAACATCGGCACTAATATTGCCGCAAGAATTGTTGTATGTAAAATTGTCTTTTTCACTTCTATTTATCAAAATGAGATTTGCAAAAATATTTTTTAAAACCTAATATCCAAACTTTCTTTTGCCTTTTTTCGATTTATTTACCAACCCACATTGTTTGTTTACCCTAAGATAGTCTATTTTGCTGAGTTTTACACCTATTTTTAAAAATAATAAAAAACGTTAATTTTTCTCCTAAAATGCTATTTTACAAGAAATTCCATAAAAAAACAGTTTAATCTTTTACTTTTGGCGCCGCATGCAAATTGTAGTAAACACACGCTTATTATTGGATGGCCGTTTAGATGGCATAGGCTGGTTTGCTTATCAATCCTTAAAAAGGATAACGCGTCAGCATCCTGATATACATTTTATTTTTTTGTTTGACAGGCCTTTTAACGAAAAATTTATTTTTGCCGACAACATTACCCCCTTAGTAATATCACCACAAGCAAGGCATCCTTTTCTATATTATTATTGGATGCAGTTTGCTGTTAAGCCTTTATTAAATAAATTAAAGCCTGATTTATTTCTTTCGCCTGACGGTTTATTGGCTTTGGGTGCGAAATGTAAACAGTTGCCTGTTATACATGATATTAATTTTGTTCATTATCCTAAAGATTTGCCTTTTTTTACCCGCCATTATTATAACCATTTTTTTCCAAAATTTGCTGAACAAGCCACACGAATAGCAACCGTATCAGAGTTTAGTAAAAAGGATATTTCAACCACTTATAAAATAGATGCTGCAAAAATAGATGTAGTATATAATGGCATACATAATTATTTTGATGTGGTTAGCAATGATATAAAGGCTGAAACAAAAAAAAAATACACCAAAGGTTTTGATTATTTCATTTTTGTAGGCTCTTTGCATCCGCGTAAAAACATCTTACGCTTAATAAAAGCCTTTCATCTTTTTAAAACTGAAACCAAATCAAATATAAAATTAGTATTGGCAGGGGCCATTTTTTGGGGGGAGAATGAGATGTACGAACTAATGAAGGAGTTAAAAATAGAAGATGAGTTAATTTTTACCGGAAGAATTCCGAACTCAGAATTAAAAAATCTGGTTGCCTCTGCCTTTGCTTTAACTTATGTACCTTATTTCGAGGGTTTTGGTATCCCCTTGGTTGAAGCCATGCAATGTGGTGTACCTATATTAGCTGCTAACACCAGCTGTTTACCCGAAATTGCAGGCGATGCTGCTATTTATGCAAATCCTTTTGATGAAAATGAAATAAAACATGCAATGATTACGTTGTATGAAGATAGCGATGTAAAAAGTAACTTAATTCGTAAAGGTCTTGAACAAAAAAACAAATTCAGTTGGGATAAAACAGCCCATTTATTGTGGCAAAGTATCGAAACCACAGTTTAACAACTATATTTATTACCTTTGCACGCTTTATGTTTAAAAAAATCCTATCCATATTTTTGGTTGCGGCGTTAACCACTTCATGTAAAAAAAACGATAGCCCAGTTGGTATAAGCATTCTGCCTCCTGGCGATATTTTAAGTGGTGGTTATATGGAGTTTTACCCCGATGTTTCTTATAGCCATTTTCGTAGCGCAGATTCTATTCTTTTAAGTACTCGTTTGTCAAACTCTGCTTTGTTAGGTTCTGTAAACGACCCTATTTTTGGGAGAACAGATGCCTCTATATATTGTAGTTTCGAAACTCCGTATTCTCCGGGTAGTTTAAACGGAAATCTTACTTTTGATCATCCAGAGCTTGATTCAGCTGTTTTAATTTTAGGGTATAATTATGTACCGGGCTCTTCAACTATTTTTGTTGGAGATACAAGCGACCAATTATCTTTAGATGTATATCCGCTTAACTATAACTTATCTACCGACTCAAATTATTATTCAACCGGAAACAATTATTATTATACAGGTACAGGTACACATATGCGTGGCCCTATACCATTTGATGCCACAAAAAATTTAATTTATGGTGGGCAAAGCAAGGTTTTCACTCCCCATCTTTTATGGTTTACCCCTTTAAAAAAAGATACTAATGCCTATAATCCTCCACAGTTAAGAGTACGTTTACGCAGTGATTTTGGTGAAGGGCTTTTTGCTTGTGTAAACAACAATACTCTGTTTCAGCAATATTTAAAGGGCATGTTTATAACTACTAAGCATTCTATATTGCCTCAGCCATCTTATGGAAGTATCTTTTTTGTGTATATGGATGGTAACACCAGTATTACTTTTTATTATCACGTTAGTGGATCTGCAGATCAACAACCCCCGCTTTCATTTAATTGTAATGGCTCTACCTGCAATCGTTTTAGCTATTTTAAACATGATTATAGTACTGCCACAGCCGATTTACAAAATCAACTAACTAGCTCAGATACGCTTCCTTCAAATAACCACAACCAAAATATTTACTTGCAAGGCGCTGCCGGTGTTGGGGCGGTTTTAAAATTTCCGGGGTTTCAACAATGGGCAAATAGTAATCAGTATAACTTTACTATTAATAAGGCCGAACTTGCTTTAAAAACAGATCAATCTAATAAAGATTTTTATGACCTTGCCAAATATCCGCTGCCAGGAAGAATATATTTGGAAGGCGATACACTTGGAGGCCCTGCCGGCTTAATTGAAAACATATATACTTTTGGTGGTTATTATGACTTATTTCATGGCGAATATCAAATTGAAATTCCACACACTGCAGGATTAATTGTAAACCATAGGACATTAAACACCAAATTTTACCTTAGCGTTTATAATGGAGCTTTATTTCCTGAGCGACTTGTATTAGGTGGTACCGCAAATAAAACGTATCCTATAAAACTACGGGTTTGGTATACCCAACTTACTTCAAAAAAATAACTGTGTTATTTTAGTACAACGCCTTTAAACCTTATTTTTTGTGGCGATTTTGCATCGTTACTAAAAACTTCCACTTCTCTGTCTTGTCTATCATATGTTGGCGAAGTATCAAACAAAACCTCTATATTATTTGATTTACCGGGCAAAATTGGCTCTTTTGGCCAAGTAACTTTAGTACAACTACACTCTGCTTTAGCATCTAAAATAACTAAAGGCTGATTACCTGTATTAGTAAACTCATAACTTAGTTTTACCTGTTCTCCTTTTTTTACAAAACCAAAACTCTTCTTGGTATCGGTAAATTTTAGCTGAGCCTGAGCAGTTAATTGATGAGATAAACCAATAAATAGTAAGACAAGAATGTTTTTAATCATATATAAAAATAAAAAAATCGGACCGAAGTCCGATTTAGTTTTATAAAACTTGTTGGTTTAAGTTATTATTTCCCTGTTGCAGGAGTAGCAGGTGTTGTTGCCGGAGCTACAGGGGCAGGTTTAACCTCACCTCTAATAGTTAAAACAGTACTTGGTGTTTTTGAATTTGATGTAACAGTAATTTTTTTATCAAATTTACCTACACGTTTGCTATCGTATTTTACTTTAAAAGTAGCCGATTTACCCGGAGCAATTGGCTCTTTAGGCCAACCGTCAACATTGGTACAACCACAAGAAACCTGTACGTTAGATAAAATTAATGGAGATTTACCTGTGTTTTTAAATTTAAACTCGCGCACAGTATTTGCATCATAATCAATAACGCCATATTCAATGGTTTCATTATCAAATTTTAATTCAGGTGCATTAGGGTCGATGTTTGGTGTTGCTGATTCTTGAGCTTTACCTGTAAAGGCTAATCCAAAAAATAAGATGGCTGCTGCTAGTACTTTTTTCATTTTTTTGTTTTTTTACGATTAATTAATTGTTTCCTTTTTCAACCGGAGAACCTGTTTTTGGAGCGTTACCACCAGCCGGAAATTGTTCTTCTACCGGAGCAGCTTCGATTGTACCTTTAATTTGTATGGTTTGTGTACCTGATAAAGCGTTTGATTGTACGGTTACTGTTTTAGAAATAGGTCCAACACGCTTTGTATCGTAATGTACTTTAATAACACCCGATTTGCCAGGTAAAATTGGCTCTTTTGGACAGCTTGGTACAGTACATCCGCAGCTACCTTGGCAATTTGTAATAATCAACGGTTCTTTACCACTATTGGTAAATTTAAACTCGCATCCACCATCAGCGCCTTGTTTCATAGTACCATAATCGTGTACTGTTTTTTCAAATTTAATGTCAGCTTGAGATGCAGGTGCTACTGCTGCTGGTGTTGCAGGTTTTGCTTCTTGCGAAATGCCTTTCATTGCAACAAGAGATAAAATTCCGAACGTTAATAATATTTTTTTCATTTTAATTTTTATGTTTAATGTTATGTGGTCAAATATACCAAAATCGTGCCATAATTATAAAATCTGCATTTTTTTTTAACAGAAATTTATTATGCCTTTACTTTTTCGCCATAATGTTCGGCCCTAATCCGTTTTACGTCTTCACTTTCTAAATACTCATCGTAGGTGCAAACCTTATCTATCATGCCTTTTGGCGTAATTTCAATAACTCGGTTAGCAATGGTTTGTACTAATTGGTGGTCATGTGAGGTAAATAAAATAGTGCCTTTAAAATCTTTCATCTCATTATTTAAGGAAATAATGGCTTCTAAATCTAAGTGGTTGGTTGGCTCATCTAACATTAATAAATTGGCGCTAAGGAGCATGGTTTTAGATAGCATACAACGTACTTTTTCGCCTCCTGATAAAACGGTAGAGCTTTTTAAGGTTTCTTCACCTGTAAACAACATTTTACCCAAAAAACCACGAATAAAGGTTTCGTCTTTATTTATAGAGTACTGTCTTAGCCAATCAATCAGGTTATTATCTCCAGTAAAATATTTATGGTTTTCGTTAGGCATATAGGCTTTGGTAATGGTTGTACCAAATAAATACGTGCCTTTATCTGCTTTTTCCTCCTCATTTAAAATTTGAAAAAGCGTAGTAATTGACAACTGATTACGGCTAATAAACGCAATTTTATCTCCTTTACGAACATTAATGTTGATGCCTTTTAGCAAAACTCCCTCTTCATTCGATTTGCAAATATTTTCAACATGCAAAATTTGGTCGCCTGCCTCACGCTCTTGTTTAAAAATAATGGCCGGATATTTTCTGGTTGAAGCCGGAATGTCATCAACGGTAAGTTTTTCTAATAATTTTTTACGCGAAGTTGCTTGTCTTGATTTAGAGGCGTTGGCACTAAAACGTGTAATAAACTCTTGTAATTCACCACGTTTATCTTCTACTTTTTTGTTGGCATCCGAGCGTTGCTTTAATTTAAGCTGACTCATTTCGTACCAAAAGCTATAGTTACCGCTATAGGTAGAAATTTTGCCAAAATCTATATCGCAAATGTTTGTACAAACAGCATCTAAAAAGTGCCTATCGTGACTAATTACAATTACCGTGTTTTCAAAATCAGCCAAAAAATCTTCAAGCCAGTTAATGGTTTCAGCATCTAAATCGTTGGTTGGCTCATCCATTAAAAGTATATCGGGGTTACCAAAAAGAGCCTGTGCCAATAACACACGCACTTTTTCTTTACCCGTTAAATCTTTCATTAAACGTTGGTGTAAACCTTCGCCAATGCCTAAACTTCCTAATAATTGTGCCGCATCACTTTCGGCATTCCAACCATTCATTTCACCAAACTCAGCTTCTAATTCTGATGCACGAATGCCATCAGCCTCACTAAAATCGGGTTTGGCATATATAATTTCTTTTTCTTTAATAATAGTGTGAAGCTTTTTGTTGCCCATAATAACCGCATCCATCACTGTAAACTCATCAAACTCAAAGTGATTTTGTTTAAGCACACTCATACGTTGCCCCGGTGTAATATCTATTTGTCCCCGATTTGCTTCAATCTCCCCCGATAAAATTTTCATAAAGGTAGATTTACCAGCACCGTTGGCACCAATAATGCCATAGCAATTGCCCGGTGTAAACTTTAAGTTTACTTCATCAAATAAAACGCGTTTACCATATTGCAGGGTAACGTTACTTACTGTAATCATTGTCTATAAAAATTGGAGCGCAAATGTAGTGCTTTTTTACGCACTAAACACTAGGCAAGTACCGTAATACCGCCTTTAACTACTTCATTTAACTGTACGTTAACTTTAGTGCCAAGGGGTAAAAAAACATCCACCCTCGACCCAAATTTAATGAAGCCAAATTGCTCGGTTTGTGTTGCAATATCGCCTTCTTTGCTATACATAACTATACGGCGGGCTAAAGCTCCTGCAATTTGGCGGAATAAAATTTGTATACCGTCTTTTCTTTCAACTACAACGGTTGTACGTTCATTTTCGGTAGAAGATTTTGGATGCCATGCTACTAAATATTTGCCATGGTGGTGTTTAGCATATTTTACCGTACCACTTATTGGATAACGATTTACATGCACATTGGTAGGCGACATAAATATTGAAATCTGTAAACGTTTATCTTTAAAAAATTCAGGCTCTTCAACTTCTTCAATAACCACCACTTTACCATCAGCCGGACAAATGATTTGGTTTTCATTTTTTGTCCAGTTGCGGCTTGGGCTTCTAAAAAACTGCAACACAATTACCATTACCACTAAACTGATAGTATAGGCCGTGCATTTTGCCACATTACTTTCAGGAAAAAAGTAGCACGCAATGCCAATTAAAATAGCCGAAAAAACAAATGCCAGCGCAATAGTTGGATATCCTTCTTTATGTATAGTCATTTCTTAAAATTAAAACGCAAAGCTATAATAAATTTAATTCGGTTGGTAACCAGCTATCATTTCAAACTTGACATAAAACTTTGTTACTTTGCCTCATTAAAATTATGATAAGCGTTATTTGCCCCGTATATAATGAAAGTGCTTACATCAAAAAACTACTTGAGTTTTACACTCATGCCCAACCGGTTTATAAAGAATTAATATTGGTAGATGGCAACTCTACCGACGATACTTGTGTTATTATTAAGGAGTACATGCAAAAACGTGATGATATACGTTTGTTGGATAATCCTCGACGCATTGTGCCTTATGCTTTAAATAAAGCTATAGATGCTGCCAAAGGAGATATCATTATTCGTTTAGACGCCCATACCGATTATGCACCTGATTATTTTGAAAAGATTTTAGAAACCTTTGAAAATACTGATGCTGATATTGTAGGCGGCCCCATGCGAATTGCAAAAGGCAACACGGTGCAAAATGCTATTGGTTATGCTACATGCACAGCTTTTGGTGTAGGTAACAGTTCTTTTCATTTTCCGGATTATGAAGGTTATACCGATAGCGTTTATTTAGGTGCCTGGAAAAAAAATATTTTTAAAACAACAGGCTTGTTTGATGTGGCTTTTAAACGCAATCAGGACGATGAGTTTCATTATCGTGCGAAAAGCCTGGGGTTTAAAATATATCAGCACCCCGCTATAAAATTGTACTATCACCCACGTAGTAATTTTTCTTTATTGTTTAGCCAGTATTACCAATATGGTCTTTATAAGCCCTTAGTACTCCAAAAAATTAAATCGGCTTTAAGCATCAGGCATTTAATTCCAGCTGGTTTTGTTTTGTATTTACTTAGCCTGCCGCTTTATTTTATCCTTCCTTTTTATATAGGATTTTTGCCTTTACTGCTTTATTTTTTAGGAGATATATTTTTCACCTTCCGTACCAACAAACCAATAAGTGAAATGCTTGCTATTTTATTGGTTTACCCAATATTACATATATCCTACGGTTTAGGCTTTATAAAGGGTTTTATAAAAAAACCGAGCAAGCAATAAATTATACAGGTTTAATGGTTTGGATCGACGTAAATGTTATTCAAGTAAAACATCCAAGGTTTTTTGTAGGGATGATATTCAGCATGTAAATTATTTCCATCACCATAAGCACCTTCGGCATAATTTTCTGGTGATTTTGATTTTGTACCCTGCCTAGCATCCATTTCCCATATATCAGTTGCCCAAAAAGAAAAATCATAATAAAGCGGTATTTTAAAATCCTCAGTTCTTGATAGAGTTATAAAATTTCTAAAAGAAAGTGGGCTGTTTGTCTTTTCAAAATTCGCTTTTTTAATTACTGTTTTTTTCAAGCTATTAGTTTTCCAGTTAGCAGTTACTGTGTCATTTTTAACATTGTAACCCGATAAATCATATAACGATTTGTCGTGCAAAAAATATTTACTTATTACAATACCAGATTTTGGTGGAATCAAATTCATTCTTTCTTGCAGTTTTGTTTCAACTACATTTATTGTTCCATATGAATGACGGTTATTTCTAGTCGCATATCCAGCTATTGCGCCATTAATAACAGAACCATCAGTCCAATAAGGATGTTTATTATTACCTACCAGTATAAAAGAGTTTTTACCATCAAAAAAAATGGGTTTATCCGATATGTTGTTAATAGTAAAAGTCATTTTACCATCGCGAGTATAAAGGAAATAACTAATCTCAACAATTGAGTCTTTATAAAACCAAGTAGTATCCTTCTTTAATTTATCGCATTCAAGCGATACAAATTGCATTTTACTAACGGAACAGGAAGCCAAAAACACAACAAATACAAAAAGCAAAATTATTAGGCGTTTCATACTTTTCTGTAATAAGCTTAACAAACTTTTTCCATCCAACCAAAGGTGTCTTCTATCTTGCCTTTGCGTATACTGCGTAGTGTTTCATCTACTTTAGGAGAGAATTTGCGCTCTTCAATTGGAGGTAGTTGGTAATCGTGGTCTTTATAACCAACGGTGATAATGTGGGCAATGGTTGCCGCTGTACCTGTACCAAAAGCTTCTTTTAAAGTGCCATTTTCATGCGCTTCAATAACCTCTTTAATACTTACTTTACGTTCTTCAACATCATAACCCCAAAGGCGGGCAAGTTTTAAAACAGTATCTCTGGTTATGCCGGCTAAAATAGTGTCTTCTAAACCTGGTGTAATTACTTTGTTGCCAATTACAAACATTAAATTCATAGTACCCGATTCCTCCACATATTGGTGTGTTTTAGAGTCAGTCCAAATTACCTGTTGGTAGCCTTTTTTCTGCGCTAAAATAGTTGGGTATAACGAACGACCGTAGTTTCCTCCATTCTTCACAAACCCTACTCCGCCTTCTACCGAACGGAAATAAGAGCTTTCTATTAACACTTTTAATGGCTCAGAATAATATTTTCCGGCTGGAGCCATAATAATAACAAACTTGTAGGTTTCTGATGGGCGAACACCTATAGCCTCATCTGTTGCAATAATAAACGGACGGATATATAAAGAACCAAACTCATCGGTTGGTATCCAATCTTTATCAATTTTTAATAATTCAACTAAACCGCCCATAAAAATTTCTTCAGGTACTTCGGGCATAGCCATGCGTATGGCTGATTTATTTAAACGGTTAAAATTTTCGTACGGACGAAACAAAACAGTTTCATCTTTAATTGTTCTAAAGGCTTTCATGCCTTCAAAAATAGTTTGGCCATAATGCAATGCACTAACAGCATAACTCATAGGTGCATTGGCATAAGGCTCTATATAAGCTTTTGTCCACTTGCCGTCTTCATATTCAGCAACAAAAATATGATCAGTAAACACTTTTCCGAAAGGAACTTTGTTTACATCTTGGTCGTTTAACCTACTTTTTTTGGTTAACGTTACCTTGTCTAAATGCAACTGCGCTGTACTAATCATAACCTCAGTATTTATTCGTGCCAAGTAAGTACATTTTTTTGTTAACTACAAATATTTTAGGCAAATTAACTTTAATCATATATAAAAGCAAAAAAGCTACCTTTGCACCTGTGATTTTTGTACAACGTTTTTTTTACACCCTTTGGAAATGCTTGTTTCTTTTGGCATTTTTAAGTATATTAATATTACTATATCCTTTTTTAGTTTTTTTTCTCTCTAACCGAAAAAGATACAAATATGCTTTTTACTGCCAAAAAATTATGGCGACTTGGATTTGCTTCTTTTCAGGCATTTATTTAAAAAGAATCTATCAAATAAAACCAGAAGAGATACCTAGTCCCTGCATCATAGTATCTAACCACGCATCTTATCTGGATATTATTTTAAGTTATTTTATTATTAAAAATTACTTTGTATTTATGGCAAAGTTTGAGCTTAACAAAGCCCCTTTGTTTAATATATTTTTTAAAGACATGCAAATTTCTGTAAATCGCGAAAGTCGTTCTAATAGCCATAAAGCCTTTATACGAGCAGGCGAAGAACTTGATATGGGGCACAGTATTTTTATTTTCCCGGAAGGTACCATTTCTTCTTTTGGAGTGTTAAAACCTTTTAAAAATGGTCCTTTTAAATTAGCGGTAGAAAAACAAGTACCTATTCTACCCATAACCTTTGTAAACAATTGGAAACTATTGCAAAATGGTGGTTTTTTTAAAAGTTATGGTCGTCCGGGTATTTCAAAGGCCATTATACACCCCCCAATACAAACCAAGGGAATGACAGAAGAAAATATTGTAAATTTGCGCGCACAAGTTTTTACATTAATTGATAATACATTAAAACAAAATGAGTAAAATAGATCATAAAACAGTTGATGAAGTAGCACATTTAGCTCGCCTTGAGTTTGTTGATACGGCTGCCAAAAATGAAATGGTTAACGACATGAATCGTATGCTTGTTTTTATTGAAAAACTTAATGAGCTTGATACCAAAGGGGTAGAACCTTTAATTTATATGACAGATGAGAGTAATGTATTACGCGAAGATGTAGTAAAAGAAACTATTTCTCAAAAAGAAGCTTTGTTAAACGCTCCTAAAAAAGACAGCGATTACTTTAAAGCACCAAAAGTTATTGATAAGTAATTATATTTGGCAAAAATTTAGATTAAACAAAAAGCATCATAAAACCGTATGAAAAAAGCAAGTAAACTTTTTATCGCATTAAGTCTACCGGTTGTAGCCTTTTCGCAAAGTGCCAAAGTACAAACTGCATGGCGCAGCCTGCAAGATTATGAAACCAGTAAAGATGTTTCTTCTTTAATGAAAGCTAAAGAGTGTATCGATTTAGCTACTAATTATGATGATACTAAAGATAAAGCTAAAACATGGGTGTATCGTGCTAAAGTTTACTATGATTTGTTTAAAAACAATTTAGAGCAAGAAGAAAAAAAGGTACCCGCCACTGTTACCAATAAAAATGAAAGGCTTACAAAAGCATATGGAGCAGTATCTACTGCTGATTATGAAGAATCAGGGAAAGCGCTTGAAAAAGCTGTAGCCCTTGATAAGGATAAAGCTTATCAAGCTGATATGGGTATGTTAGGGATGCAAATGTTTAACGATGTAAATAACTTAGCCATAGGAAAATACAATGCAGGTAAATACAAAGAGGCTATGGAATATTTTGAGGGGTCTTACGAAGCATCTAAAATGATGGGAAAAAAAGATACCAGTCAGTTAACAAACGCCCTTATTTGTGCTCAAAAAGAAAAAGATTTTGAGAAAGTAAAAACTTATAACCAAAAGGCAATAGATGATAAAGTTGCTACTCCGTATAACTATGGCAATTTATCTGATGCTAAAATGGTTTTAAAAGATACCGCAGGAGCAATGCAAACATTACAAGCGGGACGTACTGCATTTCCTACTAACGTAGATTTAATGAACCGCGAAACAGATTATTTAATGAATAAAGGCAAAAATCAAGAAGCCCTTGCCAACTTGGATAAAGCTATAGCCAGCGACCCAAACAACGCTAAATTTTATTTAGCTAAAGGAATTGCTTATTACGGTATGGCAAATCCTAGAGATCAAGCTACTAAAAAAGATTTAGAAAAACCTAAAAACTACGATGAAATAATGGGTAATGCTGAAACTAGTTATAAAAAAGCTACTGATTTAGATCCAAAACTTTACGAAGCTTGGTATAATTTAGGTACTTTATATAATAACTGGAGTACCGAGCAAGTAAAACGTTGCGATGATTTAATAAAACAAGCTACCAAATTAAAAGAGTGCGAAGCAAAATCAACTGATTTAATTAATAAGGCAATCCCAGCGTTTGAAAAAGCAATTCAAATAAACCCAAGCGATGCCGCTACAAAAAAGCACCTAAAAAGGCTTTATTTAATGACCAACCAGCCAGATAAAGCTGAGAAGTTAAACGCTAAGTAGTTTATAATATAAAAATGGCAGCAATTATCATAATAACAATGATAATTAAGTACTGCCAAATATCTACAAAATAGGGATGGTATTTTTTAAAGCTATCTTTTAATGCCATTTTGTAGCAAAGTTAGGGTAAATTAATGTTCTCAAACGTAAAAAGCAGGCTCTAAATTATTTTTACTATTTTCGCATAACCAAATGTTAAATTATTTTATGGATAAACAGAACGAATTAAAAGATGTAATCATAATTCCGCTTGATTTTACTGAGCAAAGTATATATGCCATCAGCCAATCATATAACCTGGCCAGATATACAAACTCTAAATTGCTACTTTTACATGTATACGAAAAACAAGGTGAAGAGCGTTTTGATGAAATTACGCAACTAACCAAAAAAACACAAGAAGAATCAAATGTACCTTGTGACTTTATGAATATTAAAGGCAATATTTATAAAGAAACCGTACGTGTTGCCGAAGAAGTTAAGGCAAAAATGATTGTGGTAGGTGTAGAATCTCACATTAAAACTAAAGATATTTTATCTGATAGCGCATCCGAAATGGTTCGTAAAAGCCCTTGCCCTATAGTTACTATTAGAGGCAGAGAGCAGCGCGATGGTTGCGAAAACATTTTATTACCAATTGATTTATCACGCGATTCTCGCGAAAAAGTGGATGTTGCTATTGAATTTGCCCGTTATTTTGGTGCAGCTATACGTATTTTAGGTTTATTCTCTTTAAAGGATGAAAAATACGAAAACCAACTACATGCTTATGTGCACCAAGTAAAACAATACATTAAAGCTAAAGGGGTTACATGTAGTAACAAAACTATGCCTAGCGAAAACATTGCTGAAACTGTTGTTGAGTATGCTAACAAAATTGAAACCGATTTAATTGTTATTATGAATAAACCGGGTCTTTCAGTACGTGAAATGTTTTTAGGTACTATGGCTCAAAAAGTTATTGATATTTCAAATATTCCGGTAATGACAATTAACCCAAAAGAGCGCGAATCTCGCTACTCTTCGTCGGCTATGTAAGCCGGGTTAAACCCATTTTCTTGCCAAATAAACTTAAGGGTGTTTACATTAAAGTAAGCGCCCTTTTCTTTGCGCTCTACATAAAAAATGTATGGCTCTTGTGTAGGAGTTATTTCATCAAAAAATGCTTCTAAAATTATTGCGCCTATTTTACTTACAATGCCTTCACCATCATCAGTTGTATAAGTAAAAAACTTATCGCTAAAGAGTTTAACCTCATCGGCTTCAATGGTAAAGAGTTTCTCTTTTAAACTACCTGTAAAAACACTAAAACCTTTATCGTTACTGCAATACCAGTATTTTTTATCAGTATATACTTTGTTATATATCGTTTTAGGAAGTGTTGTTTTAGTTATACTATAAAACTGCGCTTTATTTTTTTTAAGTCCGACAATTATATCATTATCGCCTAATTTTATTTGTGAAAATTTCTCCTGTGCAAAATATTTTACCCCGTTTTTATCCTGTAACTCTTCTTTAATTTCTTTTATAAGACGCATATAAGTTCCGTTAGTAAGGTCATCTGTTCTTAAAGAAGGATTATAACTATACTTTATCTCAGTTAAAAAACACCCTGAAGAATCTATAAAACCATATAAATTATTTTTTACAACCAGGTATATTCCTTTACAAGCTTCATCAATTAAGTCATATTTAGGTTCTATAATAAAATCTCCGCGCTTATTTATAACACCCAAACGATTATCAATTTTCACACGACACTGGTTGTTTTTAAACCCAGAAACCCAAGTAAACATAGGTGCTATAAGAGTAAAACCTTGTTTATTAATAAACCCATATTTATTATTTTGTATAAATGCAGCCATGTTTTCTGTAAAATCGCTAATACTATAAAAACTTGGTTTAATAATTTCTTCTCCGGTATGATTAATGGCTCCGTATAAATTATTTTTCCTTACAATAGCTATATTGTCTGCAAAATCAGCTATTTCATCATAATCGGCAGATATTTTTTTTGCGGCATGGTCAATTAAAAAACTTGTCTTGTTTTGTTGCACAATAGCTGTTTGCTGTACAAAAGAAGATGCATCAGTATATTGAAAATCGATTTTTACTCTTCCTGCTTTATTAATAAAGCCATATAAATTATCTTTTTCTACTAATGCATAACCTTCTTTAAAATCCTCTACTTCATTATACACAGGTTCTATACAAACTTTCCCTGTGCTATCAGTAAAACCATATTTGCCTGCCTTTTTAATGCTAAATAAAGGCATTTTCCAATATATAAATTCTTCTTCTAATTGTTTTTTATCAGGATAATCAGGATATTTTTCTAAAAAAATTTGAAGGTTTTTTTCAGAATAGTTTTTTATCTCTAAGCTAAAAAGGGCATTCCATGCATAATATGAGGCATTTATATTTTTTATGTAATAATAAATTCCCTCAGTATTTTTAGTTTGTATATAGTAAGCCAGTAATTCCTCTTTGGCTTGTTGTGTGTATTTTGTTTTACTGTTTTGCTTTATATAGTTCAAATAAGCAACGTCATTTCTAGAGGCAGTAACTTCTAAATAAATGGCATAATCAAGCATTTGACATGCGTTTTGCAGATAACAGCTTTGCGGATATATTTTTACGTAATTTGTAATTACAGCAGATTGTTGGCTATTTTTTATTTCATTAAAAGCCAAGCTATCTCTTTTACATAAAACATCTTCTACATATTTAGAGTAATAAAAAATTGATATATATTTTTCAGCTGACTGAATAGTTACATTCTTCAAAAAAAAATCGTAAGCTTTTTGAGAGATAGAATCGTGCAAAGCCGCTATTGTACTATCGGTTAGACGGTATGTGGTTTTTATTTTTTCTTTTTTTTCAGCAGATAGGTTGATGAAATTATTCTTACAAATAACTATGTATTTATAAGCACTATCTAATTTATAAAACGGGTTATCGTTTCTATAATAAATTGTGGCCAGTCCAAATGAAGCCTCTACCCTGTTCTTTTTCAATTCTGAATAAAAAAGTTTTTTAGCTTTAAAATAATCGTACTCGTGCAAAGCTGCATAGGCCTTATCAATAGCTGATGCCGAAATATTAAAGAAACATCCTGTTAAAAATATGTAGATTAAAAATTTTCTCACTCGTGTTTTGTGATAGCAAAAGTATATTTTTGTCGCACCTAATTGATACTAAATAATGTTTACCACCGGAAGAATTATATTTACCCTACTATTTTTGGTAACATTTATCGTGTTTATGTTATATGCCTATCGTAAAGATATAAAAACCACTCGCCTGCATTTTTCTAAAAGTTATCGCATTATTTTGGTTATTTTGTTAATTTTGGCTTCATTATTTGTAATAATAAAGGTTAAAAATTGCTTTTTCAAATAAAAATGCCGTACTTTTGTGTTTGAATTAAATTTGAGCTTTAAAATGAAAAAAATAATTTGCCTTTGTTTTATTTTCCTATCAGGTACAGTTGCATTTTCTAATGCAAGCGTACTAATAGTTGAAGGAAAATATCAGCAAAAAAATTTATATATTCAAAATGGCTTTTCCAGCAATGGTGTTGGTTTTTGTGCGTATGAAGTAAAAGTAAACGGACAAGTTACTACTGACGAGGTAAATTCAAGTGCATTTGAAATTGATTTCACCCCTTTTAAATTTAAAGCCGGAGATAAAATCACGATTGAAATTGGCCATAAAAATGGTTGTATTCCTAAAGTGCTAAATCCTGAGGCTATTAAGCCGCGTCCTACTTTTGATTTAATAAGCATTGACATTAATAAAGATGCTGTACTTACTTGGGGCACAAAAAACGAGTTAGGTTCTTTACCATATGTAGTTGAGCAATTTAAATGGAATAAATGGGTTTATGTAGGCGAGGTTAATGGTGATGGTACACCACAACAACACTTATACAATTTTAAAGTAACACCTAATAGCGGTGATAATAAATTTCGTGTTAAACAAGTTGGTTATGGTGGAATTCCTCGTTATTCTAAAGAAGTAACTTATAGCTCTTTAATGGATAAACCATCTTTTAAAGTTGAAGCAGATAGTAAATCTGTTGGGTTTAGTAACGAAACCGCTTTTGAGGTGTACGATTATTATGGAAATGTTTTAAAGAAAGGTTTTGGCAGTAACGTTGATATATCTTCTTTACCAAAAGGTAAATATTACTTATGTTACGATAACGTAGTTACTGAAATAGAAAAGAAAAGATAGTTTTATTTTTTATAAGCAATTGCTTAACTTCACTTAACAGCATAGCAGTAGCACCCCACAAAACATTGCCCTGTACATTAAAGTACGGGGCTTTTATTTTTAAGCCACTCGAAGTTAGGTTTACGGTGGTTTCTGATATTATGCTGTCATTTAAAATGTCTCTCAGTTTATATTCTATTAGTTCTTCAACCTCTTGTGCGCTGGGTTCAAATAAAGGTTTGCAATTAATACAGGCTACAATGGGCTGTATATAAAAGTTACTTATTGGTATATATAAAGGCGTTAGTCTTCCTGAAATATTTTCTTCGGTTATAGCAACGCCTGTTTCTTCATGAAGCTCACGTATGGCAGTTTGCTCATAAGTTTCATCCCCGTCACAACTTCCGCCTGGTAAAGCAATTTGTGAGGCATGATATTGGTGCGTGTTGGGACGTTTCATTAAAGCAAAATAAACATCGTTATCATGCTCGTAAAACAATAAGCAAACGGCACTTTTTTTATAATTGCTAAGTGCATTTAAATCAATTTTTTTATGGCGAATGTTATCGCCTGCCATAATATATTGGGCATCTTGCCCCGGTAAAGGGTAATTTTGTAATCTGTCTTTTAAGTCTTCTGTAAAACGGGCAAAATTCATTAGTTATAAATAAACTCGCCTTTATCTGTTTTCACCGTAACCTGTTTTTTAGCTGCAGTTTCAACCCTACCAATAATTTTAGCTTCTATATTAAAACTGTTGGCAATAGCAATTACTTGTGCTGCAATTTCTTTAGGCACATACAATTCTAAACGATGACCCATGTTAAACACCTTGTACATTTCTTGCCACGATGTTTTTGATTGCTCCTGTATCAGTTTAAATAAAGGAGGAGTATCAAACAGATTATCTTTTATTACATGCAGGTTATCTATATAATGTAACACCTTGCTTTGCGCACCACCACTGCAATGAACCATGCCGTGTATGTTGGCACGAAGTTCCGTCAATAGTTTTTTTACAACGGGTGCATAAGTACGTGTTGGCGATAGCACCAGTTTAGCGGCATCTATTTCTTGTTTAAAGTGTTTGCCATCAACACCTGTATGCTCAATTAAAACTTTATCGGTCGGTTTTAAATTGCCGCAATAAACGACGTCTTTTGAAAGATTGGTGTCGTATGATTCAGGATATTTTTCTGCCACGTATTTAGAAAATACATCGTGACGCGCTGATGTTAAACCATTGCTGCCCATTCCGGCATTATATTCGGTTTCGTACGTTGCTTTACCAAACGATGATAAACCAACCACTACATCTCCGGCTTTAATATTTCCGTTATCTATAACATCTGACTTTTTTAAGCGAACAAAAGCTGTAAAACCAACATCAAGTGTGCGCACTATATCTCCCACATCGGCAGTCTCGCCACCGGCAAGGGTTAAGCCAACACCTAGCCTCTTTAATTCTTCTATGTAATCATTGGTGCCATTAATTAGGTGCGATATAACGTCGCCGGGAATCAGATTCTTATTTCTTCCAATAGTTGATGAAACCACAATATTATCAACCGCTCCCACACAAATCAAATCATCAATGTTCATTATAAGTGCGTCTTGTATAATGTTTTTCCAAACACTCATATCACCTGTTTCTTTCCAATAAACATAAGCCAAGCTCGGTTTAGACCCAGCTGTATCAGCATGCATAATATTACAGTAATTGGTATCTTGAGCTGCTATATCGGGTAAAATTTTACAAAATGCTTTAGGAAACAGCCCCTTATCTATATGGGCAATGGCTTTATGAACATCTTCTTTTCCTGCTGAAACGCCTCTTAAATTATATTTATCGCTCATCATTTTAATTTGCGTAAAGTTATGTACTTTTACCCTTGTTATTATGCCTGTAGATAAGTTTGGAAACAATTATTTCGAGATTGAATTTCCTGCCATTAAATCGGCTAGTGTTTACTATTTTAAAACCCCAAGTGGTCTGCATTATGAAGTACGCTTTGGTCGCCGACAAGACAATATTTTACATGCTACCATTGTTTTTGGGGTTATAAATGAAGAATTTGAGGGGGAAGAATATGTAACCACTAACCGTGGCGAGGTTTACGGGGTTATGAGCACTATTTCTGAAATTGCGCGCACTTTTATGGCTGAGCATCCCAAAATTACCACCTACGAGTTTCATGCCGTTGATAAAGAAGGCGAAGAAAACCTAAACACGAATGCCCGCATGTATTTATACCGTCGTTATTTGCCCCGCATATTCGAAAAAGGCTGGCAAATAGACATAAAAGGCAACTTTGCTTTGGTTAAAAAGCAGTAATAACCTGCCCTGCAAAAATAATTTTGCGTAATCTATAAGCTTTTACTATATTTGCGTCCCTTAAAAAAAATAAATAAATGAGCAAACATTACGAAACGGTTTTCATTTTAACTCCCGTTTTGTCTGAAGACCAGGCAAAGGAAACCGTAAAAAAATTTAAAAAAGCGTTGAACGATTTGGGAGCAAAAGTTCTTCATGAAGAATTTTGGGGCCTTAAAAAACTGGCTTACCCTATCGACAAAAAATCGACAGGTTTTTATCAGTTATTTGAGTACAGCACCGAAAGTATCACTTTAGTTAACGAGCTTGAAGTAGCCTTTAAACGCGATGAGCGTGTAATGCGTTACATTACAGTTAGCTTGGATAAACACGCAGCTGCGTATGCCGAAAAACGTCGTACAAAACGCAAAGGCGGAGAAGTGGTTACTGAACGTAAACCAAAAAGAGAAAAAACTAGCGCTAATTAAAATTTTTTAAAACAAAAACAATGGCATCAGGAAAAGAAGTAAGGTTTTTAAATCCTCCTCAGGCAGAAACCAAACGCAAAAAATACTGCCGCTTCAAAAAAAGCGGTATCGAATATATCGATTATAAAGACGGTGATTTTTTATTGAAATTCATTAACGAACAAGGTAAAATTTTACCTCGCCGTTTAACCGGCACCTCTTTAAAATTTCAACGTAAAGTATCGCAAGCGGTAAAACGTGCGCGCCACATGGCTATTTTGCCTTACGTAGCAGATTGTTTAAAATAGTAATAACACATTAAAGAGATTTATCATGCAAGTAATTTTAAAACAAGACGTATCAAAATTAGGCTTTAAGAACGATGTTGTTAAAGTACGTCCGGGTTACGGCCGTAACTTTTTGATACCACGCGGTGTAGCAAGTTTAGCTACCGAAGGCAATTTAAAAGCCTTAACCGAAGTAAAAAAACAACAGTCTTTTAAAGAAGAAAAACTTAGAAAAGAAGCAACTGCCAGCGCTGAAAAATTAAACGGTGTAGTAGTAAAAGTTGGTGCAAAAGCCGGCGAAAGCGGAAAAATATTTGGTTCTGTAACCAATATTCAAGTAGCTGAAGCGCTTAAAAAAGCAGGTTACGATGTTGAACGTAAAAACATTGAAATCAATGGTGATTCTATTAAGCAAGTAGGTTCGTACACAGCTAAAGTACGTTTGTTTAAAGAAATAGTAAGCACTATTAATTTTGAAGTTGTTGCTGAATAATTATTAAATTTTCATTCAATAAAAAAGCCCGTTCGTTTGAGGGAATAACCCCTGAAACACACCTGAAGGGTTAAAAAAAATAGAGAAGGAGGTCAATTGACCTCCTTTTTTATTGATTTTCTTTTACCATTTACTTATTGTTCTTGTATGGCTATTTTTGGCAAAATAACAGGCACAACTTTATGGAATTGTGGATATTCTGACTTTGAAAGATGCTTCTCTTTCAAAATTTCACCTATTTTAGATGAACTTTTAAAATCAGAACAGATGAATGATAAATTTCTTTCCTTTAAACTTACAAGAGGAGGTTCAGTTAGAGAAAAACAATATAATGGTAATTTTCATGAAGAATATGGATTACCTCAAATTGAGGTAAATGCTATTAATTTACAAACGGAAAAACCAATAGAGGGGCTCAAAGGTTTTATTGACACAGGAGCTTCATTTTCAATAATTAACAAAAAGAAGCTATTAGAGTTAGGTTTTAAAGAGGAAGATTTTGTTTTGAAACCAGATATGAAAACAATTAATGGAAATACTGAGGTATATATGGTTTCTGGTGTTACAATAACGTCAAATGACGTTGACTTTTCTCAAATAAATTTCGTTCTTTCTGGGAATATGGATGAATTTGACGTAGCTATAGGAAACGATTTACTCAAAAATTGCCAGTTTAATTACGATGCTTTAATTAAATCATTTACTTTAAAATCTTTTGTGGTAGAATAGATTAAGCAGCCAACTTATCTTCCTCCTTAATCATTTCCTTATAAGTAATTCTTTTGCCTATAACTAAAGGTAAAAATGATTCAAATTGAACTCGCAACGAATCGTCCCTTCGATTCCACCTGTAAGTATTTTCTCCCAAATACCCATCAAAGTGTCGGAATGAAATATGAAAATATGTACCATCAATCATTTTTTTTAGATGCTTCCATGCATTTTCCACCGTATTATTATGTATACCATTTATTACAAAACCTTTTTGGTGATTTACAGTATGATGCTCCGCAAATAACTTATCAGCATCAAAGTAAATAGGACTCTCATCTGTAATAAAAATGGAATCAGACTTTATATGTTTTCTTAAATGATTGGTAACATTTGTGTTTGTGACACAACGTGAATCAGTGCCTAATTTTTTCATCACTATTCTGCCTCCTCTTTCTATCATTCCAAAAACAACTGTTCCTTGCTCAAAAGGCACATGCGTAGATGGTTTTTTAGATTTGTAAGGAGCTCCATTTCTTTCCTTGCGCATTTTCTCCACCATTTCTTTTGTTGTCCCTTTTTTTCTCCCTGGTTTTAATTTGATACCTGCTCTTAATCTTTGATGCCTTGTGTGACCACGCAATTTTATTTGTTCAGCTTCATGAAC
>Ga0207160_1039_pt3 | contig 30366 bp, 25 predicted proteins | sample Alteio_BWMinHeat_21_FD_153510 | JGI IMG/M metagenome (GOLD analysis project Ga0207160, IMG submission 153510) | Enriched cells from forest soil in Barre Woods Harvard Forest LTER site, Petersham, Massachusetts, United States -... | ecosystem: Environmental > Terrestrial > Soil > Temperate forest >... | reverse complement strand
ACGTTATGATCAAAAGAAATTTTCTTAGCTTGATTTCCGAAGAAAAGCGTGAGCACCAAGGCGATGAGCAAAATCGCTTTAACGTGACGGAAAAGAAATTGTTCGGTTTTTAAACCGATAGAAAACTCTCTGGCGGTTTCTTGGACTGGGACGTGATTTCTGTCAGTCCACAGGAGCAGGGCTGGGAGCACGGTGATCGTGGAGAGAAAGGCCAGCATGAGGGAGCCGCCGGTGGCCACGCCTAGTTCTGCGATTCCCTTGTAGTCGGTAAAGGCAATAGCCAGGAAACCAAGCGCCGTAATGAGGGAGGCGGTAAAGAGACCGGTTGCTGTTGAGAAGTAAGTTTTTTGGAGTGCAGTGTAGGGAGATTGCCCTTTGGCAAGTTCTTCGCGATATCGACCGAGGAGTTGAATGGAAAAATCAATGGCTAATCCAATGAGCATCGGGAATAGGCTTAGGGTGAAAACATTGAGGTGATGGACGGAGACCGCAATGTATCCAAGCGACCAACCGAGTCCTACCAATAGTGCAATGATCGTAAGAAAAGTTCTTCTCAGATCGTGAAATCCAAAGAAAAGCACTGCTGAACATAAAAAGAGCGAAATGGTGCCCGCCCAAAAGATGTCATGTTTTGCCGTCGCCATTTCGTCGGCGCCAAGGACCGGTTCTCCCGTTAAGTGCCACTCAACGTTTGGGAATTGAGGTGCCACTTCGCGGACTGCAGCTCGCACCGCCGAGACGGCTTCCACAATTTTTTCTTGATTCTTATCGTCATCGGCTGGGCGAGCTAGGAGTAGGGCGTACTCTCCGCCTTTCAAGGTGAGATATTGTTTCTCGTGAACGCGATCGAGCTCATTTAAGGGGGATTGGAATTGGGCATCTAACTTCTTGCCTTCGAGTCTCCCAGTCATCACATCCACTAAGACTTTAAGCTCATTCAAGCTTGTAACATTGGCTGCTTTCTTGGTGGCAGCAGCTTCGGTTTGTGCAAGTTTGGGGAGCGTGGTCCAAAATCGGGTGAGGTCTGCATGGTAGTCCATCGACCGGAAGAGCGGTTTAGCAAGCCCGAGTGCATTTGCAATATTCTTTAGAGTCTTGACATCTGGATAGGCAAGAGCCCAGGGCTTAAAAGCCCCAAGGTCGATTTTATAAAAGATTCGTTGCAAATCTGGGTTTCCGTGAAGTTTGGCGGCGATGGCATCCAGGAATGCCTTGTTGTCACTCTTATGTGAGCCTTCTGCAACGACCAAAATGTCTGGTTCTACCCTAAATTCCTTGACAAAAGCGTCATAGTTGCGGCTATATGAAGCTTCGTCGTTGTTGAGTCCGGCAAAATTTGACATAAAGGTAAGGTGGGTGGCTGCATAATAAGATGAGAGTAGCGCGGTTAGGATCCCAAAGGTGATGATATAGAGCGGCCGACGAGCTACGACAAGATAAAGGGCAAATAATCCCTTGGCAAGCCACGATTTTAAAGTGTTTATCAAATCATTATTTCCTAATCAGTGTCAATGGTTCATAATTGGGCGTGAAGGGCCGAGGACCAGGAAGCGAGCCAAATCGCCTTAATGAATCGTTGAGAAATTAAAACAACTTAATCACATTCATTTGAATGGTTAAGTACTTCTTCGGGTTTTTCCTAAATTCCCTTACAAAAGCTAATAATTCTTCTGATGCGGCGGTCAAATTGTTGGCCAACCGCTTGTCATTCATGAGGACTCCCAAAGAGCCTTCACCTTTATTAATCTTGTCCGTTATAACAGCAATCCCCGACATGGCTTGATTTGCATTATTGTAAAACGTTTGGTCATTTGCAAATTTTCCAAGACTTCCCTTCCCTTCGTTTGTGTTGCGAACCAGAAGGGCCGAATCCGTAACAAATGCGTTGGCGTTCTTGTAGAATCCGGGATCATTGATCAGCTTTCCTAAGCTTCCACTTCCATCATTCAGTTTATGACTGAGCGAAGAGAAATCTTTCATCGAGCTTTCCGCTTCGTCGTAAAGTCTCGGGTCATAGATGAGCTTGCCGGCAGTTCCTTTTCCGGATTTCACGGAAATCATGACATCGCTCAAGGAATTATAAAGCGCAGGATTATTAAATAGCTTTCCGATGGAGCCTTTTCCATCCCTGACGGAAAGCATCAAGTCACCAGTATAGTGGGTTGCGCGAGAAGTTTCTTTTAGGGTGGTATTCAGATTGTTAGCAACGCTTGGGTCTTTCAAAAGCTTCCCGATCGTTCCATGACCATGAGAAATCTCGCTGTCGAGCGTATTGACCAGGTTTTCTACTGATCCCGTAGTGGACTGAGCATTGGCTAAGATCCGGTTCATGTCAGGCGCTTCTTCGCCTGAAATTTCAATCGCGGTAACCTGACTTGAATCACGCGATGGTGTGAGTCGGGGGGAGTCAGGCGGAGAACTTGAGATCTCCACATACTTGTCGCCGACGATTCCGGATCCTTTGATCATAGCAATGGAGTTGGCTCCTAAGAGGTATTCGTATGATTTCGAAATCTCCATGAGAACCGAGACTTGTTTGAGCTTAGATTGCTCTGATGTGTAATCTCTTTCCAGCTTTTGGTACTCATCGTGTCCATTGGCGGTGGTGACGTCAAGACGATTCATTTTGTCCCGGATGGTGGCCAGCTGTTTAATGATCGATTGATTGGAGGCGATTTCGTTCGGTGACGGGAGGAAACGAATATTGGATACGCTGCCCACCTGAACGCCTGACATGTGGACGGCAGCTCCCTCGAATAAACCACTGACCGTAGAGAAGACGCTCCTAACTTTAATGCTTCCCCCGGCAAGATGTTTGCCCGGTTGCAAAAAGAAGATCGCGATAACCATGATGAATATTCCAGCCATGAGAAAAAGGCCGACGCGTATGTCGCTCCAGGTTAAGGCTCCTCGTCTTGATGAAAACATCCTTTATCCTCCTCGAAGTTTTGTGATCCTATTATTGAAGTGAGAGGTTCTCTTACAGAATTCAATCTCCCTCCACTACTTTCGAGAGAGTGTCGGCGATTCACTCAAATTGAGGGAAAGCCTAGGTTGCTGGGTGAGTAGCCAAGAGTCGAAGACTCGATAAAAATTCTTGAACGTAAGGGTCGGTGCTGGCCAGAAGTTGCGCCAGATTTCCTTCGGTTAAAATTCGTCCGTCTTTTAAGATGACCATGTTGGTTCTGGATGTGCACGGGTGGGCTGGATTCACTTTCACCTCAACGCCTTTTCCTTCTTCGCGATGGGCACACATGGTCATGAGCTGAAAACTAGAGATGAGATCTTGAGTAACGATCATGGACGATACTTTTTCTAGGTCGCGTAATCTAATGATGAGTTTAGTGATATGGCTTTCGGTAATCGGATCGAGTCCGGCGGTCGGCTCGTCATAAAGCATGATGTTGTGGGTTCCAGCCATACCCCGGGCGATGGCCACACGCCGTTTCATTCCGCCTGAGAGCTGAGACGGCAGCTTCACCAGATCGTCGTCTTGGAGATCAACTAGGTGTAGCAATCGTTTCGTGGTCTTAATAATCTCGTCGTCGGGGACGAGCTCTTCCTCAAGGCGATACGCGATGTTGTCGAAAACGGAAAGCGAATCAAAGAGTGATGCTTCTTGAAACACCATTCCCATTTTTTTGCGGACCGGAACAAGCTCTACTTCTTCCAGCGGGACAATATCGACACCACCTACCAGGATCTGTCCTTCATCCGGTTTTTCTAATCCAAGGATGTGCCTTAAAATGGTGGATTTTCCTTGGCCGGAACCTCCAAGGACAATTTTTGTCTCGCCAACTTCAATCCTAAAGTTGATCCCTCGAAGCACTTCTCGATTTCCATAGCTTTTCGAGACATTTCGAAGCTCAATGATGGGGGCCATAAGCTATGAGGAGATTGATCGCTTTGGTTAAGAAAAAGTCGCTTGCGATAATCAAGATGGACGACGTCATCACAGCGTACGTGGTGCTTCGCCCAACTCCTCTTGTACCTCCTGAAGTCTTGAGTCCTTGATAACAGGCTACCATCGCTACAATGATTCCAAAAGCTATCGCTTTAAAAAAACTATAATAAAAATCTTCGATTTTAAGATGGGACTGAACGGAATTCCAGTAAACATGCGGGTTTTGATGGATTTGAAACGTGGTTAAGATTTGACCGCTAAAGGTCCCCACCAAATCGCAGATGGCGGTAAGAACAGGCAAAGAAATAATGCACGCAAGAATTCTCGGGGCAATCAACTTTTTCATGTAATCGGTTCCCAACGCCCGTAAAGCGTCCACCTGTTGACTGACCACCATTCCCCCAATTTCAGATGCAATGCCAGCGCCTACGCGTCCTGTGAACATGAGTGCGGTGAGCACGGGGCCAAGCTCCCGGATCATGGTAAACGAAACCAATTGTCCCATCGATGCGGCAGATCCGTATTGGCGCAAGATATCGGTGGTTTGAAGAGCGAATACCGCTCCAGTGAAAAAGCTGGTCAGGAGAATGACCGGAAGGCTTCCAACTCCGATCGCTTCGAGTTCCTCTAAGGTGTCTTCGACGTAGAAAGGTCGGGAAAATGCGCTTAAGAATCCTTGCCACCATAGGCCGAAAGCTTCTTGAATATCCAAAAGGAGTGTTTTGATGCTCTCGGATAAGCTTATGTTCTCCACGTTGAGAGAGGATTTACCATCCTTCTCTTAGAAATCCTTCGCACCACCATGAAAAACTATCCCATTTTGGATTCTGTGAATAGTCCCCATGATGTCAAGAAGCTAAGTTACGAACAGCTTCTCCAGCTTGCCACCGAGATTCGCGAAAAATTAGTAGATACGATCTCGAGCGTTGGCGGACACTTTGCCCCAAACTTGGGGGTTGTCGAGATGACCATTGCGTTACATTATCTCTTCAATTCTCCAGAAGACAAGCTCATTTGGGACACCGGGCATCAAAGCTACCCCCACAAACTCCTTACCGGTAGACGCGATCAGCTGCAAACCGTGAAACAGTACGGTGGCATGAGCGGCTTCCCTCGGCGCACCGAAAGCCCGCATGACATCTTTGCGGCCGGACATGCCAGCACCTCGCTTTCTGTTGCGCTGGGTCTTGCCAAAGCGCGCGATGCGCGAGGAGGCAAGGAGCATGTGGTTGCGGTCATTGGGGATGGGGCGCTGACCGGCGGAATTTCGTTTGAAGCGCTCAACAACATCGGCCACTACAAGACGAATCTCATCGTGATCCTAAATGACAATGCCTTCTCAATTGCCAGAAATGTAGGGGCGATGACGAAATATCTGGCGGAACTTCGGAGCCGCCCATTTATTCGCAGAGCCGAAAAGGAGCTCCGCGATTGGGTGAAAGGGTGGCCGTTGGTAGGCAACTCACTTGAGAAAGCTGCAGATACGATTGGGCAAGGGTTAACATTTCTAACTGCGCCGGATAAGATGGGAGTGTTGTTTGAAGAATTTGGATTCACCTATATTGGCCCGATCGACGGGCATGATCTCAAACAAGTAATGGCTCACTTGCAGCTTGCCAAAGAAATCCAAGGGCCAGTACTCCTGCAAATGGTCACGGTGAAAGGAAAGGGATACGAGCCTGCTGAGCAAGATGCTACCACTTACCATGGCGTAACTCCGTTTGATGTGGCTACCGGCAAGATGCAAAAAGGGGGAAGCTCCGCTCCTTCCTACACTGGGGTTTTTGGCGATACACTTTTAAAGCTAGCGAAAAAAGATTCTCGCATCATGGCGATTACAGCAGCTATGCCTGATGGAACCGGGCTCGTGAAGTTTGGAGAACAACTTCCTGAACAATATTATGATGTTGGAATTGCTGAAGAGCATGCGGTCATTTTTGCAGCCGGTCTTGCTGTCGGAGGAATGAAGCCGGTTGTGGCGATTTACTCCACCTTCATGCAGCGTGCATTCGATCCGATCATCCATGATGTTTGCTTGCAAAACTTGCCGGTGGTATTTTGTTTGGATCGAGCCGGTCTTGTGGGCGAGGACGGGGGAGCATTCCACGGGAACTTTGATTTGACCTATCTTCCTTGCATTCCGAATATGGCAGTGATGGCTCCTAAAGATGAAAACGAACTTCGGCATATGCTCCACACCGCGTTAGCGTGGGAGAAAGGGCCGGTTGCAGTGCGTTATCCGCGGGGAAGTGGACTCGGAGTTCCGATGGATGAAGAGCTCAAAGTTTTGGCGTGGGGAAAAGGGGAAATTGTGCGAGAAGGCAAGGAGCTTGTGTTTGTAGCCATTGGCAGAATGGTTAGTCAGTGTATGAAAGCTGCCGAGGTTTTGTCGAAGGATGGGTTCGAAGTCGGGGTTATCAACGCTCGTTTTGCCAAGCCACTAGACGAATCGCTGCTTATGGATCTCACCAAGAAATATTCGACCATCATCACCGTGGAAGAAAATGTGCTTCGCGGCGGTTTTGGAAGTGCCGTCGAGCAACTTTACAACGCAAATGGATCACTCGGAAGAATTCGGTTTGAAAGTCTAGGCATTCCCGATCGGTTTGTAGAGCATGGCTCTCCAGCAAAGCTCCTAGAAGAGTGTGGGCTGGATCCGGAGAGCATTGCAACACGAGCCAAGCGTCTTCTCTCGGAGAAGAAACAAGTTCTCCCTTTTGCAGTGGCTTAACACTTATTCATGAGCAATACCTTCCAACGTCCGAAGCTAAATCGACTTATTTTGCGGCTTTTCGCATTCATCAATCTTCCTCTTTTATCTCGTGGAATCACGTGGGTCGTTGACGAGGAAAGTCTTGACCATTGGCGGGCGGTTCCAAAGAACTCTGGACTTTTTCTTGCCTCTAAGCATGCGCATTTCAATGATCACTTCTGCATTGGAGGCCTTGCTGACCGCCTTGGAATTTACCCTTACTATGTTTCAATTCCTGAAGCGTTCGCTGATTTTTGGGGGTTGGCCGGCATGATTGTTAAACGACTCGGCGGATTTCCGGTGGAACGGGGAGGATCCAACATTCAAGCAACTCGATTTATTGTGGAGTGCCTTGTGAAAGGAGAACGCCCCCTCATTATTTTTCCTGAAGGTGAACTTCATTTCTTAAGCGACATCGTGACCCCTCTGAAACCCGGTATTGCTCTTTTTGCGCTCGAAGGAGCCAAGGCGCGTAAACTTGCAGGGGTAGAGGGAGATGTTTATTTATCGCCGATTGGGATTAAATATGTGTTCCGTGAAAATCCAGAACCGTACCTTCGGCAAAAGCTCGACACTTGCGAGAAGATTCTCTTTGGGAAAAAAAGAAGTGGCGAAATTACTTCCCGAATCGAATCGCTCGAGGAAGAGGTGCTTTTAAAACATGAGAGGGAATTGGGGATTTCCACGACAGGATCGACGAGCGATGTAAGATTAAACCAATTAGCGGCACAACTTCTCGACCGTCTCGATGAACAAGCATTTGGAAAAGTAGGCAAGGGGGATCCATCCGATCGGGCTAGGATCCTCTTGAATCATTTCGAAAAAGAAAAAGACCAAGACAAGATTCGCCAAGTTCGCTTTATCCTTCATGCGGTGGCGTTTTATCCTGGGTACATGAGTGATCCAACTCCGGAACGGCAGATGGATATGGCACGCAAACTGGAACGGATTATTACGGGTCATGAAAATCCGTCTTTCCCTGGGAAAAGATTCCTTTTCGTTAAAATAAATCCAGCCATCGCTGCTGGAAATTACCTTGCGTCTTATCTTGACCGCCAGACGAAGCGGGAGGCGATTGAGCGGCTCACGCACGACTTGCAGAGTTCCATGCAACAAGCGGTCGATGACTGTAATCTGCGGGCGAACAAAGCGCATGCGGGGAAGGAAAAAGTGGCGGTTTAGTTGAGAGTTCAAGGGAGGGGTTTTTAGCCCAAACCAGAAACACTCTGCAAGTTTTTACAAGCTCAAATTCGAAATCCCACATCCGAAATTCGAAATGTTATTATTGGGGGCGCGCTATGTTTAGTAAACAAAAAATGTTTCAAGACATCATGGCTAACGAAGAAGCGTATAAGTTTTTGCTGAACGCTCTGGCGGTGGGAGAAGTCGATAGCTCGGTTGGAATCGATCGGTTGGCTGAACTCATCGACGATCCGGTCCTCAAGCGAAAGACCCTCCGACTTTATGGCGATGAAGTGAAACACGGGCGCCTATTCACAAAGCGACTTAAGGAATGCGGCATGGACCCGAGGCCGATGGATAAGCGACTCGATTATGAGACTTTTCTTCATGATGCTGATTTTGGTTTGGACAATGGAAGACTCAAAGACAACCGGCCGCTTAACGACGATGAAATTGTGCGTTGGCTCGCAGGGTGCCTGGTTCGCGAAGAACGGGCTTGCGCCGAATTGACCGGGATGAAAGAGTGCTTTGAAAGCGATAAGAAGACGTCTCGTGTATTGACCGAGATCATGGGAGACGAGTATCGGCATGTCGGTTATGCGATGGCAGGGCTTCAAGCTTACGAGAAAAAAGGGTTTGGCGCTCGCATCAATCAGCTCCTGACGCAATACCGGAAGATGGAAGCCACGGTGCACGCTCAGGTGAGCATCAATTTTACGCAAGAATTTTTTAGGATGTTGAATTACCCGAAATGGCTTTACTCGCTTGCGGTGATGGCGATTTGGGTGGAAGCTGGATTGCGCTGGTTATTCCCAAAACCGCTGATTGCTGAAAGGGAAGTCCGCGAAAAGGCACCGGGGGAATTCATGGTCTTAGAAGAGGCAGTCGTAGCGTAAAAACGAAATATTTGGCCAAATACGTTGTCGCACGAAAAACTAACAATCCTCACGTACGAAAGAGTACGCTCCGGTGTGTTAGTTTTTCTGCTCCTAGTCTTTGACTCAAATCTTTCGTTTTTTGGAAGGCAATGCCATATTGGCTACCCCGACTGGAAATTCAAAGAAGGAGTGGAGTGGTGAAAATCAATCGATTTCAATTGGTTGGCGTTCTTCTCACTGGCCTGATTGCAGCACTTATCTCTTATCTTGCAATGCCTTCAAATTCATTATTGGTAGCACTGATGGTTCTTGGGCTTGGCGGAATTTGCGGCATGATGGTTGCGCTTTTGGTTTCAGAAGTGATCTTGTGGGTTATAAAGCTTGTTAAACGGTGAGAATTTTCTAAGTCTTCCAGCGGATGCGATAGCCGCCGTACGCTTCCAAAGTCAAAAGCCGCCCAGCTGCAACCTTCAACTGCGAAACTACATTCGAATAAATCTGACCTGCAAACTCGATGACGTTCTTGGCTTGGACCCGCATCTCGAGAAGAAGCGCTTGAGCTTCGATGGAAAGAATCACGCGATCCTTTTTCCACGGCCCGCCCCCTTCGGCCAGAGCCATCTCAATTGGAAAACCCTCTGAGGCAGCGGAAATCTGTGTTGCGGATCCTGAGGCCCCCAGCGGACCAGCTGGGTTGTTGGAGACCCCTTCTGTCATCGAGAGCGTGCTGCTTCCTCCAAGCGAAATAGGACGGATGGTCCGTCCGCCAGTGCCTTGACTTCGTCTTCGGGATGGTCTTTCGTCGTTTGGCATCTTGATTCTATTTTATCCGAGATTTGTTTCCGATTTGTTTCCGAGCTGTAACAACTGAGTTAACTTTGTGCGGAGGAGTTTGCCAAACTCGCCTGAAACCTCCGATGTTAAAGGGGGAGTGAATCATGGACCAGGATCAGGAACATTTAAGACTACTTTCACTTTTCTATTATATTTTTGCTGGATTGGGTGCGGTAGGTTCGATGTTTGCGGGAATCTATGTCTTGTTTGGATTTTTTATGATGTCGGCCATTCATGGATCTCCGGGAAACGCAGCTTCCAATGCCGCGCCAGCCATGGTGGGATTGCTTTTTGTTGGAGTAGGGATTTTCATTATGATTCTCGGTTTATCGCTTTCGTATTGTAACTATCTAGTCGGGAAATCGCTTGCCGAACGAAAACGCTACACGTTTTGTATGGTGATGGCTGCAATTTGCTGCCTTTCTGTTCCAATTGGGACGCTCCTTGGAATTTTCACTTTTATTGTGATATCGCGTCCAAGTGTCAAAGCGCTGTTTAGTTAAAGGATTTTCTTTTCTCGCTACGGGGAAGTTTTTTGGGCCAACAAACCGTAACCAGCCAAAGGCCTTTCAAAAATTGACTCGAAACCGGATTGCGGCGATTTGATCGTCTAAAAGTTAACGTTGATGACGTAGTCCACCGGTGTGATAGTCTCTTTGACATGATCGCTAGATGATTGATTCTGCGACTGTGACAAATCGACCGTATAGATTGCTGTTCCACCGGTCGTGGTTAAGCCCAATGAACCGTCTTGAGTGGTGGCTTGCGAATTGACGCTCGAGCTGCTAGTGGTTTCCTTCACATCTTGAACCTGATTCCCGAAGGTTTGTGTATGGCCTGACCAATCATTAAAATCAACGCCCAGATTCTTATCGACGAGATTATTCATGATTTCCCACATGAGGTTGATGAGGTTATCCGGGCTTACGTTTGATGTGGATGGAGAACTATAATCCAAATTCTTATCTTTTTGGTCGAGAGCATACTCATGTCCCGGATCAAATTCTGAAGCATAGGCGTTCCTGATGGTGGTGGCAAATTCCGCTTCACTACTGCTAGAACGAAGTGCGTCAATGGTCAATTGTTGATCTGCACCATAGGGAGCGGCATATCTTGTATCTCCAGTCCAGTTTCCTTGACCGAGTATATGCCCAAATGAATCAGGATTGTTCAACATGTCGCTCTCATAGCGCTTCACGTATGCCTTGGCATTGTCTAAGCTCATTTGAGTCGTCGGATTTTGTCCTGAAGCTGCCTCACTGATAAGTTGCTTAGCATCAGCATACGCCTTTGCCGCTTTAGAAAGAGCCTGAAAATCAATAGTGATGTAGTTTGTTTTGCTAGGCATGGTTACGGTGTTGTCAATGATGGGAGTAGTATCCTGAGAATGGGTGCTGAGAACAATGGATTCGACGGCCGTAGAGTTTCCATCACCCAGGCCTCCAGTGCCCCCTAAGGCAATCTGGCCTGAAAAGATGATGGCTAGCAGTACAAGTACCCATGACTTCTTCATGATTTCCTCCCTAATGAGTTCTATGCGGAATTCGATGGAGCGCCACGGATGGCCGACATCCTCTCCGCATATGATTTGGCATGGATGCCATAATCCTATCACTATTGTACTCCCAAGCCGGAGTCTAGTTGTTGCCAAGTTGTTAACTGGGCCAAATTGATCTTAGAAAAGTTGTAAAACTTTCTTCACAATTGGTAGAAACCCGGATTATTGATGAGGAATTCCAAATTGGGTAGCCGAATCGTTGTCATTTTCGAGCACTTCATGGGCAAGCTAGCTAGCGCTCGAACCCTCGCTTGAACTCTTCTGGCAGCATCTGTTTGGCAATCTCGCCTGCCATGAAGCCAAGCGCCAGCAAGTAGCCTGGGATTTCGGGTTCGGAATATCCGGATTGCTTCAGCGACTCTTCGTAAGCTTCAATTTCAAGCTCGGATTTTTCGGCCCGCTGCGACAGCATGTCGACGATTTTTCTCCTCAGCACATTTTCTGGAAGTTGCTTGCCAAACGGCGTCTTCTTGAAGTAGCGAATCAGACCCTCGATGTCTTCAAGTCCGGCAGGATCGAAAAGATGGTCAACTTGGTCAGCCAGCTCATCCAGGTAGCCGGAGTGAAGCAATTTTTCAATCAGCGTTGAGGCTGCGATAAGGAACGGACCTGGGACGCAACGAAGCGCCAAGTCAATTCCATTTGCAAAGAGATAAGCTTTTATTTTAAGTTCGCCAACACCGCGGCTCAAGAGTTCATTATATAAAAGCTTGCTGTTTTCCATAAGCTCAAGCGCATTCGAGTGGCCGATGGCGATTCGACGGGCTTCGTCAAGCCCTTTCTCTGTAAAGAGCGAGTCGAGTGGGGAAGGGGGGATTGACTCTTTTTTGGCTTTTTCAATGAAGCCAAAAAGAAAATTCATTCGGTTTTCTGCAATCTTTAAATAGGGATTAATTTGACTCTCATGCACTCTACCCATCTCCTATTCATCTTTGATAGTTTCATTTTACCAGATTGCTAACGAAGGATGTTGTCCAAGGAGTTAACTGAATGTAAACACTTTGTGAACATTCCTGGTTCGTGCCAAAAACTGAAGGATACGTTCTGATTTGCGTTGTAGGGGGTATATAGACATGAATCGATCAATTTCAGCAACTCCTCCGTTTCTTCGCCCTCGCGAGCGGCTCATGGAGCGTGGCGCCGAAGCGCTAACCGATTCTGATCTCCTGGCTATTTTGCTTGGGGTCGGGGTCCGAGGAAACTCTGTAATACAGCTTGCGAATTCGCTTTTTCGAAGGCTAAAGCGGGACGGGCTTTCTCAGGCAACCTTGGCCGATCTCGTAGAAGAACGTGGCATCGGGAAAACGAAGGCTTCGATTGTTCTTGCTGCCGTAGAATTAGGCAAGCGTCTCTTTGGAGAAGATAAAGACGTTGTGACCATTGACGGCGCCGAAAGCGCCTATCAAAATGTTCGGGATTTAGCTCCTCTTAAGAAAGAGCATCTCGTTGCACTTTACTTGAACGCGAAAAATCAATTAATCAAACGTGACACGGTGTCCATTGGCTCACTATTTTCGAATATGGTGTATCCCCGCGAGCTTTTCGGACCTGCGCTTGAATTGCGAGCTGCGGGAGTGATTATGGCGCATAACCATCCTTCTGGGGATCCGGAACCAAGCCCCGAAGATCTTCGCTTAACCCAAAGAATGGAAGAGGCAGCGCTTTTGCTTGGAATTGATTTGCTGGATCACCTGATTGTGGGACACAAGAAATGGATTAGTTTGCGCCAACGAAAGGTTTTGCATTGTCGTTAACTCAAGAAATTAAAGAAGAGCTTTGTCTTCATCCGCCAAAGCGTCGCTGCTGTCAAAAAACTTCGCTTTCGGTCTTCCTGAAACTCTCATCCTCACAGGATCGCGCTTTACTTTTTTCGAGCGCAGGAATCGCTCGCTATCTCGTTACGCTACTGAAGCAACTTCACATCGAAGCCTGGGGAATGGGAATTTCTGCCGGCGTGGGGAAGCGGCATGGACAAATCATTTTCCAGCGTCCTCCGTTAATGCATGATTCCACGCTTCCCGTTCCCGCTAAAAAGTGTTGCAGGCAAGCATTGCTTCAGTCGGCGTTCTTAATCAAAGGGTCGATTGCGCTTCCTCGCGTGGGTTATCATCTTGAGATTCATGGTTTGAATCAGGATGACGCTAAAAAAATGGCTCAGATACTTTCCGAGAAAGATTGCGAAGCGCGTGCCTATCGAAGGCGTGGGGATTGGGTGGCTGTCATAAAAAGCGGGGAGTCGATTGCTCGATTGCTGAATCTCTTAGGGGCCCACCGAGCGCTCCTTCGTTTCGAAGAGCGACGAGCGTTGAAGGAAACCAAGAATGACGTTCGTCGACGGGTCAACTATGAAGCAGCCAACTTGAGTCGAGTGGTCATTGCTGCAGGGAAGCAGCGTCAAATGGTGGAGCAAATTATGAACACAAAACTTTGGCATCGCTTGCCGTCGGGCGTCAAGGAAGCAGCCATGGCGCGATATCATCACCCAACATTAAGCCTAAAAGAGTTAGCCCAAAAACTTGGGATGACCAAATCAGCGCTTAATCATCGGCTTCGGAGATTGAAGGCAATGGCATCAATAAAATCGTGAGCGATTAGCGATCAGCAATCAGCGGTCAGCAATCATCCATTCATGAATCTAGTTTCCGAAGCGGGTGACGCCGGAAGAGCGTCTCGGTTCCGAATTGTCGGGTACCAAACTGAAGGATGGCCTTGCAAAGTTTTGGTCGACAAGAGGAATCGGGACCGATTTCCGGCGGCAGGACCCGCTTTCGGAAACTATTAACGATTATGGAAGCTCAATGACTACTAGACAATGTAATAGAGTAAAGCAGGCGCTACTGAAAGGACATGTGCGGCAGTCTATTGTATTCTCTAGGTATTCCCAAGATTTTTCAACCTGGTCTCATTTTTTCAAAAAATTAGGAGGAACACATGTCGGCGCGTATTGCAATCAACGGGTTTGGTCGAATTGGTCGCCAAACTTTGAAAGCACTTTTGGAAAAATATCCTGGAATTGAAGTGGTAGCCATTAACGATTTAACTGACCCGAAAACCAATGCGCATCTCTTTAAGTATGATTCGAGTTATGGGATTTTCCCAGGAGAGGTTAAAGCAAAAGAAAAATCGATCGTGATCCAAGGGAAAGAAATTCAAATATTGTCTGAGCGCGATCCAGGTAAACTCCCTTGGAAAGCGCTCGGAGTGCAACTGGTTGTCGAATCGACCGGAATATTCACCGACGGATTAAAAGCTAAAGCTCACTTAGACGCGGGTGCGCAAAAAGTAATTATCTCTGCACCTGCCAAAAATGAAGACATCACCGTAGTCTTAGGAGTCAATGAAACAGAGTACGATCCAGCCAAGCATCACATTGTTTCAAACGCCTCCTGCACGACAAATTGTTTTGCCCCGATGGCCAAAGTTTTGGATGATAGTTTTGGACTTGATAAAGGACTGATGACCACGATTCATTCCTATACCAACGATCAAAATATTCTCGATCTGCCACACAAAGATCTACGTCGTGCCCGGGCAGCAGGCCTTAACATCATTCCAACGTCAACTGGCGCTGCCAAAGCGGTTGGACTGGTCATGCAAAATTTAAAAGGACGTTTTGATGGCTACGCGCTCCGCGTTCCAACACCCACGGTTTCTGTGGTCGATTTCACGGCGATTTTAAAGAAGAGTGTTACCAAAGAAACGATCAATCAGGCGTATCGTGATGCAGCCAAGGGAAAGTTGAAAGGAATACTGGATTCAACCGATCAACCATTGGTGAGTATGGATTTTAAGGGAAATTCACACTCTTCCATTATCGATGAAGAAAGCACGCTAGCGATTGAAAATTTGGTGAAAATAGTAGCCTGGTACGATAATGAATGGGGATATTCGTGTAGAGTTGCCGATCTCGTGAATTACATGACACAAGTCAAAGTTCTTGTCTAATATGTTTCCAAAGAAAACCGTGCGAGACATCGACGTGCGTCGCAAGCGCGTGTTGGTTCGGGTTGATTATAACGTCCCCCTTGATGAAAAGGGACGGGTTCTGGATAAGACACGAATTGTCGAATCGCTTCCGACCATCAACTATCTAATGGAGCAGGAGTGTCCCATCGTTTTAATGAGCCACTTGGGACGGCCGGGGGGAAGACCCGATCGCAAATTTTCGCTTCGTCCTGTTGCGGGTGCGCTGGGGGGGCTTCTCAACCGGAAAGTGCAGTTTGTGGATGATTGCATCGGTATCAAGGTGGATCAATTTGCTAGAGCTGTGATGCCAAGTGAAGTTCTTCTTCTGGAAAATCTTCGCTTCTACGAAGAGGAAGAAAAAAACGATCCCCTTTTTTCTCGGGCTCTAGCATCGCTGGGTCGAGTGTTTATCAACGATGCTTTTGGAAGCGTGCACAGGGCTCATGCCAGTACCGTCGGGGTGACTCAATTTCTTCCGTCAGTGGCTGGCTTTCTCCTAGAGCGAGAAATTCGCGTCTTAAGCGAGCTTCTTTTGAAACCTCAACGCCCCTACTTTGCAATACTAGGAGGGGCTAAGGTCGGCGATAAGCTTGCCGTTGTCCGAAATCTGTTAGAGCGGGTCGACAACTTGATGATCGGCGGAGCCATGGCTTTTACATTCTTGAAAGCGCAAGGTTACGATGTTGGAAAGTCTTTGGTTGATGACCGACGGGTAACCGAGGTGAAGGAAATTCTCGAAAAGTATTCCAAAAAAATTCATTTGCCGCTAGATGCGATGGCTGCCCCCTCGAAAGAGCGCGCTCGTGAATCACAGCAAATCGTCTTTGAAAAGGAAAAAACCATTGGGGATTTTCAGTGCTTGGATCTTGGAGAAAAGACAATTGCGGCCTGGAGTGAATTCATTCGAAAAAGCAAGCCGAAGACGTTGTTTTGGAATGGACCGCTCGGGATGTTTGAGGCTAAGGAATTTTCAAGAGGAACTTTTGAAATCGCGAAAGTTTTGGGTGAAGTTGCGAGGAATGATGGGAATGTGATTGTAGGGGGAGGAGATTCGATCGCGGCGCTGGCCGAGCTTGGCCTTACGCGTGAGATGACGCACATCTCTACAGGGGGCGGTGCATCGCTTGAGTACCTTGAGGGGAAAACCCTCCCTGGAATCGCTGCACTCCAAGACGCTGGAAACAAGCCTCGAAAAAAATTGTGAATCGGAACGTTTTCATTTATCAACAGAGGTTTCATTGAGGAAATCAATTTTTGCGGCAAATTGGAAAATGAATAAGACCGTGCACGAAGCTCGGGAGTTTTTTGCAAACTTCAAGCCATCACCTCATCCTAATCAGGAAATTATCATCTGCCCTCCATTTACGCTTCTCTCATTGGCCATTTCGTTGACTGCAGGGCGCTGGAGCGTCGGCGCGCAAGATTTGTTCTGGGAAGTGGAAGGAGCTTACACTGGAGAAGTTTCAGGGCGCATGGTTCGAGATGTAGGCTGCACCCATGTGATTATCGGCCATTCTGAGCGCCGTGCGCTTTTTGGAGAAACAGATGCTTCGGTCAACAGAAAAACGCAAGCAGCGCTTAGAGAACGGCTCATTCCCATCGTTTGCGTCGGTGAAACGTTGGCCGAAATGGAAGCTGGCAAAACCAAAGAAGTTTTGAAACGACAAATCCTCGAGGGGCTTTCCAAGATCAGCATTGCGGATCCGAAAGACTTGATTGTGGCTTATGAACCGGTATGGGCGATAGGAACCGGCAAGGCGGATACCCCGGAGAAGTCCAACGAATCGATTGGATTTATCCGACAGTGCCTCAGTCAGATCGTGGAGAAGAACATTTCGGAAGGAATTCGAATTCTTTACGGAGGATCTGTGAAGCCTGAGAATATTGGCGCATTCATGGCAGAGCCTGAAATTGATGGAGGATTAGTGGGCGGGGCCAGCCTTTCTGCTAAAAGCTTTAGTGAAATTATTTTAAACGCGCGGTAGTCGAAATAACTTATTTATTGAGCATTTTTTTTGCATTCTCAGCATATTCCCCTTCCGGGAATCGTTTCAAGTAAATTCGAGCCCAGTGTTTGGCTTGGGCAGAATAACCATGTTTTTGCAAGGCTGAAGCCCTACCATAGTACTTCTCTTCCAAGTCGACCTTGGTGTCATACTGACGTACCAGGTGACTTGGAGTGGTTTTTCCTGTTAGATTGGGTGTTGTTTTTGTAGGATTCTTCGAATGAACGCGTGGAGTCGAGGCAAGATGGCCGTGTGGATTGCTAACAACAACACGCTGTGGGACTAACTTGCGCTCGGGCACTAAAGAAACGGTTTCGGACAGTTCAACACGCTTATAGAATTCGTTAGGTCTATCCAATTCAACGATATTGCTCGATGTAACCAGTGAAACGAGCGAGCTTGACGGAATTGACCCGGCCACTTGACTTGGAGTTTCGGAAGGAGATGGTTTTGGGCGTGGATTCGATCCGTTGGTGAGGGTCAAATAAGTGAATAAGCCATAGATGAGCACCAAAGGAATCGCAATGAAGGGAAGATATCGTCGAAGCATGCGCCCAGTAACTTCAAGGGTGGTGGGAAAATTGTAAGTCAAATCATGTTGAATGAGAAGTTCGGAGAGCGCTTTGCCGCTAAAGATGGTGATGCCAAGATGTTTTGTAGTGTCTTGGAAATCCTCTGAAAACTCATATGGAGATATGAGAAATCCGTTAGCAAAAGTCTGACCCTCTGGAAGCACGAAAGGGGGATCTTTCAAGAAACTTTGCAGGAATTGGAGATCAAGAGCTTTCTTTGTTCCGGTCCAGCAAGCCAACGTGTAAACAATCCCCGCATCTGATTGCTGGGTGAGCACCATCCAAAGGACCCCATCACGGATGACCGATTCCCCAATCCGATATTGCATCTTCCTAAATAAAAAGGAAAGGAGCTCTTGGGCTTCAGCATCGGAAAGCGCAAGGAGCTTCAATGCGTATTCGTTCTTGTTTAGACCTGGAAATGGAAGTCCCATCGGTAACCTCTATCCTTTATTATACTCCCTCGGAGCCTCTTTTGTCTACTGTCCAAATCAATCCTGTTCAATCGATTGGTCGCAATTTAGCGGGGATTTTCGAATGAAATCGAAGGAATTCCATCTTCAAATTGGAATTACCGGGTGCCATGAAGTACCGACCCACGCTCCTGGCCATTCTGGACGGCTGGGGCTTTCGTAACGACCAAACCGCCAATGCGATCGCATTAGCTCACCCAACGTTCATCACACATCTTGCCGGAACTTATCCTTCCACGCATCTTGAAGCTTCAGGAGAATCGGTGGGGCTTCCGGCTGGCCTGATGGGGAACTCCGAAGTAGGACACCTCAACCTTGGGGCGGGACGAATCGTATATCAAGACATCTTGAGAATTTCCAAGTCGATTGACGATGGCTCTTTTTTTCAAAATCGTGCTTTACTCGACGTTTTCCAGTTTGCTGCGTCACGAGGGGGAAAGATTCATCTCATGGGGCTTCAAAGCGATGGGGGAGTACATAGTGCATTGAAGCATTTACTCGGACTCCTGGAGATGGCCTATCGCCAAAAAGTCAAACGACTTTTTGTTCATGGATTTTTGGACGGAAGGGATAGTCCCCCCAAGAGCGCGCTTCCGTTTATAGAAAAAATCGAGAAAGAATTCCGGAGAATTGGAACCGGGGCTTTTGGCGTGATCGTTGGGCGTTACTTTGCGATGGATCGCGACCAACGGTGGGAACGCCTAGAGAAAGCCTACCGTGCTCTGGTACCGGGTGAAGGACGAATGGCCGCCTCTGCTGTGGAAGCGCTCGAAAAAGCTTACGAGCGGGGGGAAAGCGATGAGTTTGTGGAGCCGACGATTGTCGCGCCTCACGGAAAAATTGAGAGCCAAATCGAAGATGGCGATGGCGTCATCTTTTATGACTTCCGTGCTGACCGTGCCCGCCAATTGACTTGTGCGCTAACTCAAGATAACTTTTCGGGGTTTAAGATTCGCCAGCCGGACATTGCGTTTTGCGGCATGACCGAATATGACGCGACCTTTCATCTCCCTGCCGCATTTGGTCCCGAGAAGATCAAAAATACGATTGCTGAGGTCTGGAGTAAAGCTGGACTCCGGCAGTTTCACGTGGCTGAAACAGAAAAATATGCTCACGTCACTTACTTTTTTAGTGGTGGACGCGAGGAGCCATTTCCGGGCGAAGATCGTTTGCTCATCCCTTCGCCCAAAGTGGCCACTTACGACCAGGAACCGGAAATGTCGGCGTTGGCGATTACGGAAGCTTGTTTAGAACGCATCGCCGGAGGAAATTACGATTGCATCGTGGTCAACTTTGCCAACGCGGATATGGTGGGCCACACCGGGAACCTTGAAGCTACGGAGAAAGCGGTGAAAATCGTGGATGAAGCGGTTGGGAAGCTTGCAGATGCGATTTTGGATCGCGGCGGTCTTATGGTGGTGACCGCTGATCACGGAAACGCGGAAATGATGTCCGATCCAAAGAGTGGCCAGGCCCACACGGCCCACACGACAAGCTTGGTGCCGCTTCTCATGATTGGGAAGGGACTTGAAGGGCGCATGCTTCAAGAAGGGGGGAAATTAGCGGATGTAGCCCCCACGATCTTAGATGTGGAGGGGATCCCGGTTCCGAGCGAGATGACGGGGAAAAGCCTCCTTCTGGAGCGCGCAGCTAAGCGGTAGGATACTTCCAGCGAAGAAGGGAACAGACCCGTTCTTTCGAATCATCTTAAAATCATGTCTCACTTCCTATACAATTTTGTTTTCTCAATTTACGTTTTAGTCTGCATCACGCTCATCGTAGCGGTCAGCTCACAAACGAGCAAGAACGAAGGGCTTGGCATTGGGAATGTGGGTGGCAAAGTAGAAACCGCTTCCTTCGCGCGCAAGAAAACTTGGGAAGAGCAGCTCAGCCGTGTGACGAGCTTCATTGCCTGGAGTTTCCTCATCCTATCTACTGCTATCGTGTTCCTCGGCATCTAAACTAATGCTGAGGAGAAGCACGCTCCTCATCTTCTTCTCGATCGTATCGCTCTTCATATCAGGCTGCTCCATTTTCGCTACAAACGCATACCAAGCGCCCGAGTCCGCCCAGATCGAAGTTTCCCCTTGGCGCATCATTGATCGTGCACCGCCTGGAACCCCCGGCGGAACCCTTCGAGTGACTGAGTTTGGCTCCGGTCCAAAAACATTTAATCCGACGGTGGCCAATGAGTCGTCCAGTAATGACATCACCGGCGAGACTTTTTCGGCGCTTATGGATTACGATTTCAAAGCCAAAAAAGTGGTAGGCGCGTTAGCTTATAAATGGGAATCATCTCCGGATAAAAAAGTATGGACGTTTCATTTGAGGAAAGGGCTTCGATGGTCCGATGGGGTGCCGCTTACCGCAGACGATGTGGTCTTCACATTTCAGGTGATTTACGATCCTAAAGTAGAAAATCCAAATCGTGATATTGCGCAGGTGGCGAGAAAACCGTTTCGGTGCGAAAAAATTGACGAAACTACGGTGCGGATCATACTTCCTGGAGTGTACGCCCCGTTAGGGTTTGCGCTTGGATCGATTCAGATTGTTCCAAAGCATATTTTAGAGCACTCGCTTCTGAACGGAACCTTTTCTAATGAGTATGGGTTGAATACTCCACCCGAAAAGATAGTCTCTTCTGGGCCGTTTCGATTAAAAGCGTATGTTCCCCAACAAAAAGTTGTTCTGGAGCGGAATCCTTATTTTTATGCTAAAGATGTAGAAGGCCAGAGGCTGCCTTATCTTGATCGAATCGTCGTTTCGTATGTCCCCGACATGAACACTCAGTTTCTTAAATTCATCAGTGGAGAGACCGATGTGTTTGCCGAATTTCCTGCCCGGTTTTATGATGACTTGAAACAAGGCGAAGCGATTGGCCATTACCATTTGGTTGAGACTGGGCCCCAAGCGGCCACTCCATTCTTTGTGTTCAACGAAAATCCAAAGTATCTCGATCCGGTGAAATATCAATGGTTTACGAACCGTTTATTTCGCCAGGCGATGTCGTATGCAGTGAATCGTGAGGCGATGATTCGTCTTGCGCATTCTGGGCAGGGCTATCCGGCTACCCAAGATTTTCATCCCACATCGCCATTTTTTGATCCAAAGGTAAAACCGTTTCCTTATGATCCTGAAAAGGCACGCGAACTTCTTAAAGAAGCGGGCTTCATTTATAAAAATGGGAAGTTGTTTGACGCCACTGGTCATCAGGTTCAATTTACCCTATTAACAAATTCTGGGAATGCGGAACGGCGGATCAAAGGAGAACTTTTCAAAGAAGATCTCGCCAAGATTGGGATAGAGATGAATTTCCATCCGGTGGATTTCAACCAACTTGTGACAAAGCTTGACAGCTCATTTGATTGGGAAGCCATTGAAATTGGGTTGGTGGATACAGGCTCAAGTATTGAACCTTCTAACGCTCAAAACGTTTGGCTTTCGACGGGATTCACGCACGAATGGTATCCGCGTCAAAAAAAGCCGGCAACACCCTGGGAAGCAGAAATCGATCGATTGGTGTATGCGGGAACCGGAACGTTTGACTTAGAAAAAAGGAAAAAGATTTACGGAAGAATTGAGGAGATTTTGTATGTCGAAGAACTGCCGATGATCTTAACTACCGTGTCTGCTGATTTTTACGCGTTCCGCGATAACGTTGGAAATGCTCTTCCAACTTCCATAGGTCGTTTCTGGTCGAATTGTTCGGATGATATGCTGATGTGCCAAGTCTTCATGAAGAAACCTGCGCCGTGATACGATACATTGCAGAGCGTTTGATCATCATGCTTTTCCTTTTGGTGGGAATATCGTTCATTTCGTTTTTAATCATGCAATTGGCTCCTGGAAGTTACCTTGATACGATGGCGCTTAACCCACAAATTTCTCCGACCTATATCGCTCAAATGAAAGAAAAGTTTGGGCTTGATAAGCCATGGTACGTGCAATATGGTCATTGGGTGAAGGGGATTGTTCCACATCCTGTTAACGGCAACTGGCGTCATTGGGACTATCTTGATTTTGGGATTTCGTTTGCCGAGCAGATTCCGGTTTTTGACATGTTGAAGCCCGCGATGTTGAACACGTTCATTTTGGCCACGGTGGCAGTTGTGGTGAGCTGGATTGTTGCGCTTCCACTTGGCGTGATTGGAGCGGTTAAACAAAATGGTTATCTCGATCAAGGCTCGGTCTTTTTTGCATACGTCGGATTTGCCGTTCCTGATTTTTTTCTTGCATTGATCTTGCTTTTTTTAGCTGCACACGTGAAGCTTGTGCCGATTTCAGCCCTTATGACCGCTATGATCCTTTCGTCAGCAGCTTTTGCGCTGTTGGGGGGGTACTTTTCGTTAGACAACGGGGTTACACGAATCAAAAATGGGATGAATTTTCTCCGGGGTGGGTTATTGACCGGAGTCGTTTCGTTTGGGATTATTTTTGCGATCGCTCGTTTGTTTCAAAGCGCCGATTTTCCGATTGGCGGAATGCGTGGAAGTGATTTCGAATACCTCTCCCCCTGGAATCAGTATCTCGATTTGCTCCACCATCTCTTCTTGCCGACCGTGGTCTTGGCGGTGGGGAACGTCGCGTATCTGATTCGCCAGATGCGAGCCAGCATGCTCGATGTCTTGCGTGCGGAATACGTGACGACTGCCCGCGCCAAAGGAGTCCCTGAATTTCAGGTGATCAGGAAACATGCGTTTCGCAATGCGTTGAATCCGATGATTACATTGCTTGGTTTTGAGTTTGGGTTCTTGCTTTCTGGAGCGCTAGCGGTAGAGATTGTGATGAGCTGGCCAGGGCTAGGGCGAGTGATTTACGAGGCGATCATTCAAAAAGATCTTTACGTGGTGATGGGAGACCTTATGCTTTCAAGTTTTCTTCTCATCATCGGAAATCTCTTGGCCGATATCTTGTTGGCGTGGTCAGACCCAAGGATTAAGGTCGGGTAAATGGCACTCATTCAGGCGGAAAGTCGAATCGAATCTCAGACCACCGAATGGCAAATCGCCAAGCGACTCCTTCTGAAAAATCGGCTTGCCATGATTGGTTTTTGGATCTTGGTCATACTTTATTTTGTGATGATCTTTGCAAGCTTCCTTGCTCCTTATGAGCAAGTGTTTGCTGACCGCGAAAAAAATTATCATCCACCGGTTGGAATCCACTTTTTTGAAAAAGGTACGAAACATTTTCATTGGATGCCGTTCGTGTATAACACCATTGAATTTCCCAAGTATTCCAGACACTATGTTCCTGATTTGAAAAGCATCTATCCGGTTCACTTTTTCTTCCGGAACCCTGAAGGAGGTTCGCTTCATCTTTTTGGCGTGGAGCCTCCTGCGCGCATTTTCCTGTTTGGAAGTGACGATTCCGGACGCGATGTTTTTACCCGCATTCTTTATGGCTCGCGCGTGGCGTTAACCATCGGGATTATTGGGGTATTTTTTAGCTATGGGCTTGGCGTGACGATTGGTGGGTTGTCAGGTTTTTACGCTGGGAAGCCACTGCCACTGGGTGTGTGGTGGGAAATCACTTGGATGCTTTTTGGGTTGCTTCTTGGAGGATGGAGTGGGGGGTTGCACGGTCATGCGTGGCAAGGGATTCGAGAAGGGGTCCTGTGGGCGCTAGCAGGTGCCATCTTAGTACGACTCGGCATTTGGATGGTGTCTTTCGTGAGTGGGGGGGAAAAAGAGAGAGCGTGTATCGATTTGGATAACTGGATACAAAGATCTGGAGAGATGTTGATGATGTTTCCTTCACTTTATCTTCTTTTAGGCCTTCGTGCGCTGATTCCTGAAAATCTTTCTTCAACTAGCGTATATTTTCTCATCATTATCATTTTGAGCTTCATTCGGTGGCCCGCGATTGCACGGATTGTTCGGGGACTTGTCCTTTCGATTCGTGAACGAGAATTTGTTGCAGCCGCCGAAGCGGTGGGGGGAAGCAACTTAAGAATTGTGATGCGGCATATCATTCCCAATACCTTGTCGCAAATTATCGTGCTGGTAACTCTCAGCATTCCAAGTTTTATTCTTGGCGAAGCTTTTCTTAGTTATCTCGATCTTGGAATCCGCGAGCCGCAAGCAAGCTGGGGTAACATGTTGACGCAAGCTCAAGACGTGGTGGCGCTTATGCATTATCCTTGGATCTTGTTACCTGGATTGTTTATTTTTTTAACCGTGCTTGGATTTAATTTATTAGGAGATGGGTTGCGGGACGCGCTGGACCCAAAGATGAGGTCATGAATAAAAACGAAGTCTTTGGCCGAATACGTTGTCGCGAGAGAAACCAACAATCCTCACGTACACTAGAAGTACGCTCCGGTGTGTTGGTTTCTCTGCTCCTAGTCTTCGGCTCAAATCTTTCGTTTTTTGGAGGGCAATGTTGGCTGCACTTCTCCTGGTTTTTGACTCAAATCTTACGTTTTATTGGAAAGCTCAGCCTTACTGGCCCGTTCCGATTTCGCGTGGCTTTGTTGATGCTTTGGATCGTTTCATGTTTATCTCTGATTTCATGTCAACACTCAAAAAGTTTCATCGAACGTTTTCCCGCTATCGCTCAGCAGAAAACGATCGTGATTGGGCTTCGGCAAACCGTTGACGGCTTTTCGCCGGCAAGCGCTCGTGATGGGTCAAGTCAGGAGGTGATGGGGACGTTGTTTCGTCCACTTTGGGATTGGGACGAGTCTTGGCATCGAGTCAATTTTCTTCTCACTGATCTTCCAAGCTATGACGACTTGCACACGATGTTTGTCCTCAAAAGAGGAGACACCTGGTCTGATGGGTCGCCGTTAACCATTGATGATCTCCTTTTCAGCTATCAACTTTTTCGGCATCCGCTGGTTCGGGACCGCTTTAGGACAAACTTGGTTTATGCCTCTGGAATGAAAGTTAAAAATGAGAGTTCGTTATTGGTAAATTGGTATGCGGAAGGTTTGTTTCCTGATTTGGGGCAGAATTACGTGATGCATCATGAAACCGATCGTTTAGATACGGACGTTTTTCTTTTGGCTCCCTGGTTTCGCGCTCCAGCCATTGGAAATGGCCCGTTCGTGATTCAAGTCCAAACTCCTGATGGCTTGGTCCTTGGCGTAAACTCACATGCGGGGACAAAACCGTTGATCGATCGAATCATGGTTAAATTTTACGCAAGCGCGTCTGGGTATGCCAAGGCTATTACCGAAGAAAAATGCGATCTTTTTCCGAGCGTTGATCGAGAAATTGCCGAAGACTCGGAAGCTTCGAATCCCTCCTATGTGAAGGTCACCACGGAGAGCCCAACGTTGTATCTTCTTTGGTTTAACCTGGAAAACGCTGAACTTTCTAATCGGGTTCGACAAGCATTGTTTTATGCGGTTCCCAGGAGAGAGTTGGCAGATTCCATCGGTGCCCCGCATGTCCCCCAAAGTTGGCTTCCGAAGCAGCACCCCTTTTATAAGGGGGTTCTCGGCGAATACAAGAATGCCCCTGGAAAAAGTATTGGCCTCTTTCACCGAATGGGGTGGGATGTTTCTTCACGGGATGGCAAGCTTCGAAATCGTGCTGGGGAACTTTTTGTGTTGAACTGCTTATACGATCCGAACGACCCGGTCCAGGTCGCTCTTTTTAATCAGCTTGCACAAGCATGGGGAGGCATCGGTATTACACTTTTACCCGACCATTCCCACAAGGTTTCGTACGATTACGCTGCGACGCACGGTCTCTTCGACTCTATCATGATTGGCAAAGCCTACATCACCCCAGCTACTGCGCCCGGCCAACTTTTTTCAAGCCATTCTAGACCTGGAAGAGAGGGCCCTGGGGGAAATATTGGAAATCTCAACGATCAACTGATGGACGAATACTGTGAAAAGACCATCAGCGATCCAGAAACGAGATTGGAAACCTTTAACCGACTGCAAACACGATTCGCAGCGTTATTGCCGTTTCTCCCGATAGGGTTTGTCTCGAACACCTGTCTCTATAAAAAGGGGCTTCACGGCATTAGACCTCGCGGTTTTTCTCCAGTCTCTTGGAATGCGGAAAACTGGAGTTGGGGAGGGAAAAAACATGGGAAATGAACTAACACCGCTTCTAGAAGTTAAGAATCTAGCGATCTCTTTTTTTACTGACCATGGAGAGATTCGAGCAGTTGATGGGTTGGATTTTTCACTCGGTTCTGGCCAGACGCTTGGCATAGTAGGGGAATCGGGGAGTGGAAAGTCAGTAACCGCCCTCTCAATTCTTAAATTGATTCTTCCTCCGGGAAAGATAGTTTCTGGAGAGATCTTTTTCGAAGGTCGTAATCTTCTTACCCTTTCCGATTCCGAAATAGGTCACCTTCGCGGTAATAGGATTTCAATGATTTTCCAAGATCCGATGACTTCTCTCAATCCTGTTTTCACGATCGGGGCACAGATTGCTGAAGCGGTTACAATTCATCAGAAAAATAGCCACCACGACGCGAAGAAGCGTGCGATGGAGATGCTTGAAATGGTGAAAATTCCTGAGGCTGCCTCTCGTTATGACGCATACCCTCACCAGTTGAGCGGCGGAATGCGACAGCGTGTTATGATTGCCATGGCGCTTTCGTGTAAGCCGATACTCTTAATCGCGGATGAGCCAACCACAGCACTCGACGTGACAGTTCAAGCGCAGATTCTTGATCTCTTGCGAGAGCTTCAGGGTGAGCTTAACATGAGCACGATCCTGATTACCCACAACCTTGGCATCGTTGCTGAGATGTGTGATGAAGTCTTGGTGATGTATGCCGGTCGCGAAGTTGAGCGCGCACCAGCAAACGATATCTTTTATCACCCGCGCCATCCGTATACGGTTGGCTTGCTCACCTCGCTTCCTCGGCTTGACGATCGGGGTGAGAGTCGCTTGGTGCCAATTCCTGGGCAGTTACCGGTAATGAAAGCGAAAGCATCAAGCTGTACGTTTGCTCCTCGATGTAAAATGGCGCAACCTAAGTGCACGGAAAGTGAGCCACCCCTTTATTCGTCAGGCAAGAATTGCGAGAGCCGCTGTTACTTTTGGGATCAGGTGATAGTTCAACGATGAGTCTTCTCGAGGTCAAACAGGTGAAAAAATATTTTCCGGTTACCGCTGGATTTCTCATCCGTCGTGACGTGGGTTATGTGCGCGCCGTAGACGATGTTAGCTTCGAGGTGAACGAAGGAGAAACGCTTGGCATTGTGGGGGAATCAGGATGCGGTAAGTCCACGTTGGGGAGGGTGATTCTCCGATTGCTCGATCCTACATCAGGGGAGATTTGGTTTGACGGGGAAGATATTTTCAAGATCAAGCGTCGAGAACTTCGGAGGGTTCGGAAAAAACTGCAAATCATTTTTCAAGATCCCTATTCTTCGCTGAATCCGCGAATGACGGTTGGGCAAATCATTGAAGAGCCTTTGATGCTCCATCGAATAGGGGATGCAAACGAGCGACAGGTTCGAGTTCGAGAGCTCCTCGGCGTGGTTGGTCTTAATCCTTCCTATATCAGCCGCTACCCTCACGAGTTTAGTGGAGGTCAGCGCCAAAGAATTGGAATCGCACGAGCGCTGTCACTTCACCCAAAAATGATTGTAGCAGATGAACCGGTGAGCGCGCTCGATGTTTCGATTCAGGCTCAAGTGATTAATCTGATGGAAGAGCTTCAGGAGAAATTTAAGTTAACTTATCTTTTCATTTCGCACGACCTTTCGGTGGTTAAACATATCTCTAACCGTGTGGCGGTCATGTATCTTGGAAAAATTGTGGAATCGGCCAAGACCGACGAGCTTTTCAAAAATCCGCTTCATCCTTACACGAAGGCACTGCTTTCGGCTATACCGATTCCAAACCCGGATAAGGAGCATCTTAAAAAACGAATGGTGTTGGTGGGGGATCTGCCGGGATCGATGAATCCGCCACCCGGATGCGCCTTTCACACACGGTGTCCCATGGCGATTGCCGATTGTAAGCTTGCGGTACCGGAACTTCGCGAGGTCCTGCCAGGCCATAAAGTGGCCTGCATCCGGGTTTAAAAAAACGCAATATTTGGCCAAATACGGTGTCAAAACTGGCTGGACAAATACTCAAATATAAAACATATGTTCCGTTTTGTCCAGCCAGTTCTTCCTTGTCTTTGACTCAAATCTTGCGTTTTTTTGTAATCATCCCAAAATAATCTCATTTCCCTCTTGCAAATGAGGGACAAATCAGCTAAAATAGTGGTTAGAGTCCGGCAATTCGATTTCAACGCCAACCTGAGATTTGCGAATTCCAATTCCACTCATCACGATTCATGTAGAACCAGAAGGAGCTGACGTTTGACTCCAGAGTCTTCGGCTGGCCAAAGCCATCCCGGAAATGAAATTCTAGATTCCGAGGTTTTCCAACGGATTCAGGATTTGTTCTCTAAGGCCACAGGAATGGCTGTAACCCTTTTTGACCCGTCTCCATCTCAGATTGGGTCATCTACCGGCCTGAACCCCTTATGTTCAAAGCTATTGAGCTTAGAGAAAAGCAATTCTGCAAGTCGCAAACGGTGCGTGAACACCCATCTCGAAGGGGTGAAAGAGGCCCTTCGAACCGGGAAGAAATATCAATATCGCTGTTATCTTGGACTTGAAAATACAGCTATTCCTCTCTTGATTTCAGGCCGACCTATAGGTGCCGTATCCGCAGGGCGAGTCTATCAGCAAGAGCCCAAGGCATCGAGTTTTGACGCGTTGGAAGAATTGGGCCTCGATAAGAGAGCACATTTGGAGATTGCTCGTGAGCTTGGAAAAGTCCCCAAAGAACAATATGCGCATGCGGTAAATCTTTTAACTTCCATGGCCAATTTGGTAGTTCGTGAGCGGGCATCGCAATTGGAAGAAAAAAAGCGTAGCCGGCGCCTCCAGTTTATTTTTGATCTTTCTCGGCATGTCGGCGAAGAGATGGGGGCTCTCCTCAATTTTATCGCGCATACGCTTCCCGAAGTGTGTGAGCTTGAAAAATGCATGATTTTTTTCTTGGATGCTCCACGCGGTGTGTTGGTGGCTAAAGCTTCAAATTTCTTTCCGCCCAAAGAGCTGGAAAATTTTGAAGTTTCTGTTCGTAGCGACGGGAATGAGGTTGCCACCGAGTCAGAGCCCTTTGTATCTCCGGACGCTCCAAACGATCCTCGACTGATTAAGGAATATGTGGAGAAGTGTGAGATCAAGAGTCTTCTGACCGTGCCGCTCAAGGTTCGGGGGAAGATGCTTGGGATGATTCATTTTGTGAATTCGGAACATCATCACTTTTTTAGCCCGGAGGAGATTCAATTTATTAATGCTTTGGCTGCCGAAGTTTCGCTGGCGATCGAATCTACGCTGCTTCTAGACGAACGACGGACGCGCGCAGACGAGCTCGAGCGATTTCGCGGAGAAGTTCAGGGTTACTTTGCTCAAATCGGGCGGGCTATAAGTTCGGCGCTCGACATCGAGAGCCTCATCAATCTCGTGGCCGATCTTTCAATGCGTGTCGTGAGAGGGGATGGATCGTGCGTTTATCTTGCACGAGAGGGAGTGTTCGAGGAAGCTGCATCGATTGGAGTGATGCCTCCGAACTTGGGGCCCAAAGATCTAAAACAAACGGAGATCCCGATACAAGGCTCGGGTCTTGTTGAAACGCTAAGCTCGTCGGACGGGCAGAAAATATGGACAACCCTTCGAATTCCACTGCGCACCCAAGAAGAAACGATCGGATTTTTGATCGTAGCCATGAAGGGAGTTCGAACGTTTTCGGTAGAGGAGCTTGATGTGCTGGCTGCCTTTGCGGCACAAGCGGCGTTGTCCATTCAAAATATCAGGCTGTTTCAAGCCGAACAAATGAAAGCTCGGGAAATGTCGATTGTTTACGATGCCGCTGCAGCCATTTCGCTTCCGATCGAAATGGGTCCTATTCTTTCGGAAACCGCCGATCAAATGTGTCGGCTTGCGTCGGTGGATCGCTGTTTTATTTTTCTTTTAGATGAAGAGAGAAAAATATTTACCACAGCTTTTGTTCACGGAGTAAATTCGGAACAGCGCGAATTTTTTGGAGCCTTGGCTATTCCCTTAACCACGCTGGAAGGTAAGATCGTCCAAAGATTTAACGAGGGGCGTCCTCTCACCATCGATGCGGAAAATCTTGGAGAGGAGGTGCAATCCATTCGAAATCTGTTGATGATCTTTGGCACCAAAACTTGTTTGCTTTCACCAATCCTCTACGAGCGAAAGTTGGCAGGCTTTGTTTATCTAGACGAAGAGAAA
>Ga0207160_1040_pt1 | contig 32015 bp, 30 predicted proteins | sample Alteio_BWMinHeat_21_FD_153510 | JGI IMG/M metagenome (GOLD analysis project Ga0207160, IMG submission 153510) | Enriched cells from forest soil in Barre Woods Harvard Forest LTER site, Petersham, Massachusetts, United States -... | ecosystem: Environmental > Terrestrial > Soil > Temperate forest >... | reverse complement strand
TTAGCACAATTAGGCTTAGGCAATGTTGAAGCCGCATACTGGAACCTGCACCCTGCTGAGTTAGTAGAGGAGACTATTATACGTGGAGAAGGAGTACTTACTGATACAGGCGCTCTTGCTGTTGATACAGGTGAATTTACCGGGCGTTCGCCAAAAGACAAATTTGTAGTATATGATGCCAAAACTAAAGATAGCGTTTGGTGGGGTGATGTAAACAATCGTTTCGAGTTCAAAATTTCTTTGAATTTTAACAAGATCTTTGTTAACTATCAGTTTTTCAACCTCTTTTATAAATTCGTGCTTCTCTTTTTTAGATAGTTCATCTAATTTAAGATACATAACTCTTTCTCCCTCACGTCCCTTTTGTACTGTTTTAACAACTGGTTTTTTGGGGTGATTTTTAATAAAAGTATTTATTTTATCAAAAGAAGCACCATCGATACCAGAACCTATGCTAATAAAAGCAATTTCTAAAGCATATTTTTCTTTTTGAGGCATGGTCTCTTTTTTTGATTCTTTTGCAGTGTTTTCTTGTGCTTGTAAATTAGTAAATCCTACAAAAAGCAGGATAGATAGAATTAGGCTTCTTTTTTTCATAGGTTGTTTGTTTTTACAAGATTACTTTAAATCATAAATTGTACCAAACTTATTTTTGGCGTAATTCATAAAATAAGCAAAGTTTAATTTTTCTCCGGTAATTTTTACGCATAATTCCTGCGCGGTATAATATTTACCATGCACGTGTATTTTTTCGCGTAACCAATTTAAAAGGTTAGCAGTTTTTCCACTTTCAATTTCGTTTATCAAATTAGGAATTTCTTTTTGTGCTTGGTTAAAAAACTGAGCCGCATAAAAACTACCTAACGAATAGGTTGGAAAATAACCAAATGAACCATGGCTCCAGTGTACATCCTGCAACACTCCTTGCGCATCACTTGGCACATCAATGCCCAGATATTCTTTATACTTAGCGTTCCAATAATCAGATAAATCGCTTACTTTTAATTTATCTTCAAAAATTTGCTTTTCAATTTCGTAGCGTATCATTACATGAAAGTGATAAGTTAACTCATCTGCATTGGTACGAATTAAAGAAGCCTCTACCCTGTTGGTTCCTTTATAAAAATCTTCGGCAGAAACGTTTTGCAATTGTTTTGGGAAATATTTTTTAGCTTCATTAAAATTATGTTTCCAATAAGCTAGGCTACGACCTACATTGTTTTCCCACATACGCGATTGCGATTCGTGTATGCCTAATGAAATAGCTTCGCCTAAAGGCATGCCATATTGTTCTGCCGGAAGACCTTGTTCGTATAATGCATGTCCACTTTCGTGTATACAGCTCCAAATCATTTCAGCAAAATCGTTTTCGTTTATGCGTGTGGTTACACGAACATCGTTCTGACTAAACGAGGTTGTAAATGGGTGAGATGATATATCTTGTCTGCCTCGGTTAAAATCAAAACCCATTTGCTGTAGCAACTCTATACCAAAATGCCATTGTGCATCTCTGTCAAATGGCTGAAAAAAGAATTTATTATCTACCTGTTTTGCTTGTTGCACTTGTTTTACAAAGGGAACTAACTCTTTGCGAACATCAGTAAACAAAACATCTAAATCGGCAACCGTAGCATTTTTTTCATGAAGGTTTAAAAGCGCATTATAAGGATGGGCTTGATAACCCAACAAATCGCACTCTTGTTTTTTAATGGCAATTAGTTTTTCTAAATACGGAGCAAAAATTTTAAAGTTATTTTCTTTACGGGCTTGTTGCCAGGCATTAAATGCTGCACTTACAGCTTTGCTCATGTTTTCTACAAACTCGGTAGAGTATTTTTTTTGTCGCTCAAAATCTTCTTCAATTTGGACTACATTTTTTTTTTCTATATCGTTTAAAGTGCCGTTTTTCGCTCCTTTTAAAAGATGTGCCGTGTTATCGCTTGTAAACAGTTGATGTGAAATACCTGATAAGGTTGATAACTGACTTGCCTTAAAACCTGCCGCTCCTTGAGGCATATATGTTTCTTGGTCCCAACCAAGTGTTGCTGCCGCATAATTTACATCAGCAATACGCTGCATGTGGTTTTGTAATTCATTATAACTCATGCGCTAAAATTACATACAAAACTTGTTATGGCAAATACAATTTAACCTACGCTAATTGTCTTAGTAAGACAATTAGCGTTTAAATCCTTTAACTTAATTGTAATGTGCGCCTTTTTTGTTTGTATGCTTTTTATCATCGTGCATTTTAAGTGCTATAAGCACTGAAAAACCAATAATAAACAGGATTACACACATTACAATGGCTATATTATCTGAATGCGATTCGGCGGCAAAATTATTTTGCACGGCTGCCAGTGTCTGTTGACTATATAATAATGCCATTAAAAACATTACGCCAACTGCTTTTGTTGAAAAATGTTGTGTTTTCATGATTTTTATTTTTAGGGGTTCAGTAGTTAATTGTTGTTTTTTACAAGCTTGCTTTCTATATACTTAGACGAAAAACAAGTAAAAAGGTTGCGTGACATCCCTAAAAAATGTGTTCAAAGTTTTTTAACGGTCGGTTTTAACGATTAAACGGCTATTTGTAGCGTAAACAACCATCAAAACCAATCCTTTTTTAACTCTTGAGTATGGCTATTACAGTTTTTTATAAAATAATTCAAAACTATCTAGTTCAAAATGAGCATGTTTACATTTATTCTAAAAATTGCTAATATATTTAGCAATATATAACTAAATAATTTAGCATATTTGCTGTGAGATTTTTGATTTCCTGGTTTTTGTTTTTTTGTTTTACCACTCATAAACAGAACTGTTGCAAAATTTAAAGTTTAGTTACTTTAGTTTTACAGCAGTTCTTTAATGGGCATCAATTTTTTAATTACTGCCTTTCAATAAATCTCCATTGGCAGTCAACAAATCGGTTAAACTTAATAATTCACCTTCAAGCTTTTCAATATTCTTAAAAAGGTTGTCGGTTAACTCTTTATTAAAGTTACGAATGCTTTCAGTTGTATATAAATCAACAGCTAAACGTTCTTCAAAAATATAACTATCATGCAACATTATTTTGCTCTTAATTGTGGGCAAAAATAAATTATCCAATCTTAATTTATTGTTAATTAAGGCTTATTTAACTTTTATGAAAAAACCGAATGTATTTTTATTGTAAATTTTTAACTTTTATCCCGAGCATAATTTTAATGCCTACAACTATAGCTTTGACTTATATAAGTAGCTGGGCTTTACCCCGTAGCAAATAACTCAATTATATACACCTGTATTATTAACAAAATAGCTATCAAGGTTTATTAAACCAGCTGTTTCTAATCTATTATTCACTAAAGCCTAAGCATTAAATATTTATGAAACAGAATTAAATTGATAAAAAGTGATTAATGTCATTCATTTAGATGACTACTGGCATAGAAATTCACCTATAAGTTAAATATCATTGTTATATAAATAATCTGAATTAAAAAACACAAAATCATGGACACAAAAAAATTAGTTGTAGGTGTACTGGCAGGCGTAGCCGTTGGTGCATTATTAGGGGTGTTATTTGCACCTGATAAAGGTTGGGAAACCAGAAAAAAAATTGTAAGAAAAGGTGAAGATACGGTAGATGATATAAAAGACAAGTTTGACGACTTGCTGGAAAGTCTTACCGAAAGAATTGGGGATATAAAAAACCAAACAGCTGAGCTTTGCGAAAAAAGCAAACACAAAGCCGAAGAATTTAAAAAAGATTTAAAAGCACAAATGAGTTAAAAATTTAGCATTTACCCTATAAGGCAAATGTTTTTTAAAGGCGGAGTTTTTTCTTCGCCTTTAATTTTAAATGAGAAAATTAATTAAATACGGCAACAAAAGATTTACTTGTTTAAACACAGGTTTAAAAAAATACAAGCAATATACCAAACCCGAGCAATTGCATGAGATTCGTGTTGAGTTAAAAAAAATAAAAACCCTGTTTAATTTTTTAGCATCCGGTTCAAAACAGTTTAACGCAGCTACAGTTTATAAACCCTTAAAGCAACTTTTTAAAAAAGCGGGGATAATAAGAGAATCTGATGTGTTACATCAATTATTTAAAGATTATAAGCTGGAAAGATTTGAAAAAGCTATTATTCTGAAAACAAAAGGGCAGAAAAAAGTTATAGCAAAATTTCACAAAAAAACCACGCAATACATAAAAACCACAAAGCAAATTCATAAAAAATTTGAAAGGTACTTTACCCATACAAACACCACCCATTTAAGAAAATACATTTCGAAAATCGAACGCCAATTATGTGAAAAATTGTTCCAAAAATTTAATCAGGATAAATTGCACCCAATTAGAAAACAGGTTAAAGAACTAATTTATTTATCTCAAATTACAAACGCGGAAAATAATCTACAAAAAATAGAAACTTTCAATAAACTACAAGATGCTATTGGCAACTGGCATGATAAAACCGTGCTGATTGACCTTTTACAAAAAAAACAAAACCCATTATATAAAGAGTCTATCAAAAAATTGAAACTGGCCTGTACAAGAGATATAAAATTAATAAAATCGTTAATGAACGCGTCTACAATTAAGCACATATTTTATTAGTAAAATAAAAACAAACAGCAGGTATAATTTTTATTCATCGTTTGTATTTTGTATCTTTAGTAGTATGAAATCTAACCTATCCAATAACGCCATTAAAGTACTTAACAGCCGCTATTTGCTTAAAAATGCAGAAGGGGATATAGTTGAAAGTCCTGATGAACTTTTCAGGCGTGTGGCAAACCACATTGCCAAAGGCGAACTAACTTATGGCAGCGCAGCCGATGCAAAAGCATGGGAAGAAAAATTTTATGCACTTATGTGCGAGTTAAAGTTTATGCCCAACTCGCCTACCCTTATGAATGCAGGCATGCCCCTAGGGCAACTTAGCGCCTGCTTTGTGTTACCGATTGAAGATAGTATAGAATCTATTTTTACTACACTTAAAAACACAGCACTTATACAACAAAGCGGTGGTGGCACCGGATTTAACTTCTCGGCTCTTCGCCCCGATGGAGATTTTATTTCTTCCAGTTCTGGCAATGCATCGGGTCCTGTTTCTTTTATTAAAATATTTGATGCCGCTACGCAAAACATTAAGCAGGGTGGTAAAAGGCGCGGTGCCAACATGGGCATTATAAATATCGATCATCCGGATATAGAAGAATTTATTTCAGTAAAACGAGAAGAAGGCGTACTATCAAACTTTAATATTTCGGTAGGCATTTATGATACTTTTATGATTGCGGTAGAACAAGATGCTATGTGGCAACTAAAACACCCAGGTATCGGTAAGCTTGTAAAAGAAATTAAAGCACGCAGCTTATGGAACAAAATTGTAGAAAATGCCTGGAGTAGTGGCGACCCCGGTTTGGTATTTTTAGACACGGTAAATAAAACAAACCCCACCCCTGCCCTTGGCGAAATTAATTGTACAAACCCTTGTGGTGAGGTTCCTTTACTTTCGTATGAGGCGTGCAATTTAGGTTCTATTAATGTTTCTCAATTCTTTATCACCGAAAGCAAACAAGTTGATTGGAAAAAATTGGAGGAAAGCATTATTTTTTCTATTCGTTTTTTAGATAATGTAATTGAAATGAATAATTACATCATCCCAGAAATAAAAGCCTTGGTAACCGGTAACCGAAAAATTGGTTTGGGCATTATGGGCTGGGCTGAGTTACTGATAAAAATGCACATTGCTTACGATAGTGATAAAGCCTTGCAATTAGCCGAACAGCTAATGAAATTTATAAACGAAAAAAGTAAAGAAGCTTCTATTGATTTAGCTAAACAACGCGGTGTTTTTAAAAATTGGGATAAAAGTGTATATCATCCGCATACACCCATTCGTAATGCTACTCGCACCAGCATTGCACCTACGGGCACTATTTCTATCATTGCAGGTACAAGCTCATCTATAGAGCCTTTATTTGCTTTGGCTTTTCATAGAGAGAATGTGTTGAACAACGAAACAATGGATGACATTAATCCTATTTTTGTTCAGTATCTGCAACAAAATAATTTGTATTCAGAAGCCTTAATAAAGCAAGTTGCAAAAACAGGAACATTGGCCGAAACCGATTTACCTGCTGAAGTAAAAAACTTATTTAAAACATCGCTGGAGATTGAGCCTAAATGGCATATACAACATCAGGTAGCGTTTCAAAAATATACCGATAATGCGGTTTCAAAAACCATTAACATGCCAACAGAAGCAACTATAAAGGATATAGATAATGCTTATATGTTTGCCTGGAAACAAAAAGCAAAAGGTGTTACTATTTTCCGTTATGGCTCAAAACAAAAGCAAGTGCTAAAAAGCGGTATCGATAATCAGGATGCCTGTCATGTTTGTGTGAGCTAATGTTAAGCATATTTTCGTAATTGCACCAAAAAATGCAACGAACACCGAAAATTCCCAAACTAAGTAAAACACTTACCTGCCATATTATACAACTCACCAGTTAAAACATTCAACTACCCAAACCGGCAAAACAAGTGTTATAAAGTGGTTTTACCTTTGTAGTAGAACAAATATTGTTTTATCAATAAATGGTAACTCCGATTCCATTAAATATCGGGGTAATTTAAAAAAAACAGTTATGGAAACAATTCTTGTCCCCACAGATTTTTCTCCGGCAGCTAAAAACGCTGCGGAATATGCGGTAAAACTCGCTGATTTTTTGAATGCAAAAATAATTTTGGTTAATGCCTTTACAGCACCAATAGCCAATACCGATACTATGTTTCCCTTAGATATTGTAATGCCATTACAAAATGTGACTTCAAAAAATCTGGAAACTCTTAAAAACGAATTGCTTTTACAAAGCGAAAAGAATATTGATATTGAATGTGAAGCAGAAATGGGCTCAACTTACGATGTTATCAGTTTTGCCGCCAAAAAGCACGATGCAGATTTAATAGTAATGGGAATTACCGGTGAGGCGGGAATAATAAAAGAACACCTCATTGGAAGTTCAGCCGTTAAAGTTGCCCGAAACATTGAAATTCCTACTTTCATTATCCCCGAAAAAGTAAAATATAAACCAATACACCACATTTCTTTTGCTTGCGATATGGAAAGAACAGGGCAAATCCCACTTATAAACGTTGTAAAATCTTTCTGTAAAATTTTTGAAGCTGAATTAGAAGTTGTTAATGTAGAAGGGCTTGAAGAAGAAACTAGTTACGAAAAAGCTAGAACAAGTGTATATATTGAAAAAAAACTTGAGACCGTTAAACATAAAATTGTTTACGTTTCTGAAAACAAAGTTAGTAAAGGCATAGAAGATTATTTAGAATCCGCATCAACAGATCTTCTTATCATCAATCCAAAAAAACACAACATTTTACACACTTTGTTTAAAGAAAATGTTACTAACGAACTTGCTTTTCATCTTCATATACCAATTTTGGCCATTCATTAAATAAAAAACGCTTAACCTTAAAAATTATAAGTTATGAAAACACAAACATTTTCAAAAAAAACTTTGAGTGCTTTAATAATACTTGCACTATTTTCATCTCAAAGTATGTCTGCACAGCAAATTCAGTTAGAAGAAGACATAGCACCTACTCATAGTATAATTTTTATATTGAGTGGACTGTTTTTTTTAACAGGTTTTATTATACTTATTATGCTAAAGTTGCGTGAAGATGCTAAAGAGAAAAGAGAAGAAGACACAATTTCGCATCCAACAAAACATAGGCATTATCATCCTAAACATTACGGGCATAGGCATCAGTATAATCATTAACTTTAAATAATTATTACTTTTTAAGCATACGATAAATAGTCGATTGACTGATATTGAGTTTTTCTGCCACTAATTTTATATCATCGTCGTACTTTTTAAGGTAAATATTCAAAATACGTAAGTTATATTCTTCTAGGGTAAGTTCTTCGTTTGTAATTTCAGTTATTATCTCAGATGAAGTTAAGTTTATATGGTTGGCATCAATTTCATTGTTAGAGCTCATTACAATAGCAAGTTCTATAACAGATTTTAATTCTCGCACATTTCCCGGAAAATTATAAGCAAGTAGTTTTTTTTGAGCATCATGCGTAAGCGTTTTTTCTTTTAAAGCATTTTCTTCACAAAAATTCTTAGCAAAGTATTTGGCAAGTAATAAAATGTCATTTCCTCTTGCTCTTAAAGGGGGTAATTCTATAGGAAGACCAAATAATCTATAATAAAGGTCTTCGCGAAACTTACCTTCTTTTATTTCATTTTTAAGGTTACGGTGTGTAGCTACAATTATGCGGCAATCTACCTTAACAGGCGCATTACTTCCTATGCGCATAATTTCTTTTTCTTGCAAAGCACGTAACAATTTTGCCTGTATTGAAATATCCATTTCACCAATTTCGTCCAGAAAAAGAGTGCCTCCATTTGCTTCTTCAAATTTACCAATACGACGTGCTAAAGCTCCAGTAAACGAGCCCTTTTCGTGGCCAAATAATTCGCTTTCTATCAATTCAGCCGGTATAGAAGCCACATTAACAGGAACAAATGGTTTATTTTTTCGAGAAGAATTATAATGAATGGCTTTAGCTACTACTTCTTTTCCAGTTCCGGTTTCACCTGTAATAGTTATTGTTATATTGGTTGAAATAGCTTTTTCTATTAACTCAACAGTTTTTAAAATAGCAGGGCTGTTACCAACAATAAAATTTTGAAAATTATATTTTTTTTGAACCTCTTTTTCCAGATATAAAATTCTATTCTTAAGGTAAAAGTTTTTATGTATATTATTTATTACCCTTAATAAGCGTTCGCGTATGTCTTTTTCTTTTACAATATAATCGCTGGCACCATGTTTAAGTAACTCAACAGCAGTTTCAATATTATCTTGCGCCGATATTACAAGTACTTCAATAGCCGGATTATGTGCCTTTATTTTTGAAAGCACCTCGGCACCATCCATGTCCGGTAATCTATAGTCAAGTGTTACCACATCAGGCAAGTCATCAAGATGTTTTAAAAAATCTTTAGCAGTATAAAAACCTTTTACTTGATAGTCGGGGTTTAAAGAGAGATTATGAACTAGCAGTTGGTTAAACCACTCGTTATCCTCAACAATATATATGGTAAATGGTTTTCCATTCATACATAGTACTAAGGTACAAAAAAACTATTTTACATAAAGCTAAAAAACAAAAACAAACCTTCTTTTTCACATAAAAAAACATTTATGCACGGGCTGCGTTAAGGCGTTCATTAATAATGTCTTCTGCGATATAACAGCTGCGCATAAGTGCATCATTATCTTTACTTATAAATTCAACCGCACCCTCATTAATAGTTTGTAATTCAGTCATTGTGTTTTTCGATTGGGATATAATAACTACTTTACAATTCAGGCATTTTTGCTTTATTTTTTTTAAGACATATAAAGCATTTTTACTATCACCTAAATAAAAATCAACAAAAGCTATATCTGTATCGGCATGAAGGTTATATAAACAATCATTTAAGTTGGTATACGACTGAATTTCAAAACTATAATCTTTATCTAAAGAAATAGGTTTTATATAGCTCTGCAATTTTTTTGAAATAATATTATTATAAAATTCACTATCCTCTAGCACAACAATTTTAAAATGATTTTGCGTTTTCATAACTCTTTTTTTTAAACATTAAACACTATTTTCTACTACACTAAAAAAAATCAAGTAATTATGCTTTTCGTTTTTTCACTTTTTCATGCGCCCAAATATAATCCATAATATAGGAGTAACTCCAATGAGTATCAAAGCCAATCTCTTCATCAAATGTCATAACATCAGCATTGCTTTTTAATTGCCTTGCAGTTTTTTCAGCGCCAAATAGGGTTTCTTTCGGTGCTAATGTTTTAAGTTGATGTTGCGTTTTCATAACTCAGGTTTTTAGTATTTAGTTTAATTTTCATTTTACGAAGCATATGATTATATACAGCGGCTTTCATTTTTTTACCTAGTCTTTTACCTTCTTTTATTTTTTTACTTAAATGGTGCTTTTTTTCAACGTTATTAACTCCAATAGTCTTCACTAAGTAATTAGATAAATGCCTAACACGATTTTGAAACAACTTACACACCTTGTACGGACTATCTTGGTTTATTATGTTTGCTACTATGTTCATGGTTTTACGCTTAAAAACTATTAATTACATCAACTAGTTTTCCAATATTATGCCAATTATTAAGTAACTGTAATTGTTTTTGTAATTAGCTATTTAGCAGGTAGTTATTCTTTAGCTCAAAATAAATGGGGTAAAAAACGAGTATAGTTTTTATCATTTTGAGAAAAAATTCTCAAAATGATAAAAAAACGAATCACGAAACAATCAAAAAAATGAAATTCACATAAACAAGGTGAAATAAAATTACAAATAAAAAAGTGTTATGTCACTAGTAGTTGCGTATTATGCAAAATCAGGAAAATGCTCGGTAATTATTTCGTTAATAATAACTTTTGTTAATGGTTTTCTTTTAAACGCAATAATTTCTGCAATTAATTTTGCTTTTTGTTCGTCATCAGGGTTTGGAGAGGTAGTTAGCATAACAATTTTAGAGGATATTGGTTTATTCTTCTTTATTTCCTTAAACTCTTCTATAAACTCCCATCCATTCATTCCAGGCATATTAATATCCAAAAAAATAATATCCGGATTCGGACAGCTTACTCCATTGCCTTCAAACCTACCTTTACTAATTAAAAAGTCTAATCCTTCTTTACCACTTTCTGTAACACATATCTGTTCGGTAATGTCCAAATTCTTAATAAGTTTTTGGTTAAATATGTTTGTAAACTCATTATCCTCAATGAGCAAGATGCAACTTAGTTTTTTCTTCATGAGTTTTTTTCCATTTTTGGTAAAGTAAAATGAAACTTGCTTCCAACATCCATAACAGATTCTACCCAAATTTTGCCATGGTGAAGTTCAATAATTTTTTTGCAATGAGCAAGCCCTATACCCGTTCCATCATATTTTCTAACATTATGCAAACGTTGAAATATGACAAAAATTTTATCCTGATGTTTTTCATCAATGCCTATGCCATTATCTTCTACCGTAAAATGCCAATATTCATTTTCTTCGCAAGCAAGTATTTTTATATTGGGCGAGATGTTTTTTTTCTGAAACTTAACAGCATTACTAATCAAGTTTTGAAAAAGCAACCTTATTTCAATAGGATAGCCTTTAATAACAGGTAGTTTATCGTATGTTATTTTAGCGTTTGTTTCGGTTAAGGTTGCATTCATATCTAATATAACCTGCCTTACAATTTCATTACAATCAACTACTTCAAACTTGCTTTTTCTTCCAATTCTCGAATATTCCAAAATATCCGTAATTAGCATGGTCATTCTATTAGCCGATTCTCGTATATAATCAATATAAGCACTACCCTCTTTATCCAGTTTATCTTTATGCTCTTCTTCTATCAGCGAAATAAAACTGGTTATGGTATTTAAAGGTTCTTGCAAATCGTGCGAAGCAATATATACAAATTGTTCCAATTCAATATTTTTTCTTTCTAACTCTTTAAGATATTTTCTATCAGAAATATCGCGTATAGCAACCGAGACCAACAATCCATCTTCAGTTTGCAAGGGGTTAAAATTAATTTCTATTGGAAATTCATGTCCGTTTTTTTTACGTCCATGCACATCCAATATCAATCGTTGCATTTGCGATAATTTAAAAAAAAGTTTTTCTGGTTCAGTATTCAAATTTTTACTGTTATCTACTACCAGCAAACTTATTGGTTGAGATAATAAGTCATTCCTATTATATTCAAATAATTTTTCGGCCTGAGCGTTTACAAGTTTTATAATGCCTTCATTATCCATAATTATAATGGCATCTGGTGCAGACTCCAGTAGACCTTTAAATTTATTTTGAGCTTGCTCTAATTCCAAAATACTTCTTTCAAGTTTTTCCGACATTTTATTAAATGAATAAGCCAGCGTGCCTATTTCATCCAACGAAAAAACTTTTGCGCGTGCTGTAAGGTTTCCTTTTGCAAAAGAGTTAGTAGCAGAAATTATTTCCGAAAGTCCCTTTTGTATACTTCTGCTAATAGATATTGTAAGCAATAACCCCGATACTTCAACCGTAAGTGCAATTATAAACAATAATTTTAAAATTATATTTTCGAGCCAACGCGCACCCTCTGCTAAAGAGAAAGAAAAACCATCTTCTAATACAGTAATTTTTTCAGTAATAGGATTTATTTTTTGCAAGAGTCCATTTATTTTTTCCGGAGAAGGAGAAGCTTTGTTTATTTCATTATGCAAACTATCTCCAATAGGAATAAGCTGCATTGCAACCGGTTCAGCTTCGCTCCAATAATAAATAGCCCTGCTTATAAAAGATACACTATTAAATCGTCTAAAAAGTTTTATCATACCATTTACATCATCAGGGTGATTTCTACCTTCAATAAAACCTTGCCGTGCTATTTGCAAATTAGGGTTTTGCTTCATCAGCTCTTTCCGTGTTTTGCTATCACCTAACGGAACCTTCATAAACTCTTTAAATTTTTCATAATCTTTTTCATCATGCCAAACACCATATTTTAATAAATGATATGAGGCATCTTTTTGCGCTTTAGACCAAAGACCTTCACCTTCTACATAAGCTCTTACTGATGAAAGTGTATGAATAGAGAAGAAAAGAGTGAATAATTCAATTCCAATAAGCAAAGCCATCACACCTACTGTAAAGTAAAGTTTCTTTGCAATAGAAATATTTTTAAACCACCTGAATAAGAGGCTTTTTTTCATATGCCTTTCCTTGGTTAATTAATAACCATAATACACTAAAGTACAAAAAAATATACTACCGAATAATATTTCTTTTTTTAAACCAATTCGCCAAACATTAACCACAACTCACCCATTAAAGTTATGCTACTGCCCCTATGGGGTTTTAATTGCCTGCATAATTGCATAAATTTATATAGATAGATTTTGAATACAAACTAAACACGTTAAATTATGCGTACCGGTAGTAAAACCTTCAAAAAAAATCACACAGCTACAAAGTTAGCCGTTGATGTAAAAAAAATAGAAGTCCGTAATCTAAAGTTAGACGACTATTTAGGATTAAGTTCTTCAATGACTGAAGCTTATAAAAACTGGCACGGCTCGGCATGGACAGAAGATGACATAAAAAGATTGCTTGAAATTTTTCCTGAAGGGCAAATAGTTGTTTTAGTTAATGATAAAGTAGTAGGGGTTGCTCTTTCAATTATTGTAAACTATGATGCTTATGGAGATGATCATACATATCAGCAAATAACAGGTAATTACACGTTTAAAACGCATACTTCATCAGGCGATGTACTATATGGTATAGAAGTGTTTGTACATCCTGATTATAGAGGATTAAGGCTTGCTCGTCGTTTATACGATGCCAGAAAAGTACTTTGTGAAAAATTTAACCTTAAAGCCATTTTATTTGGTGGAAGAATTCCAAATTATACAGAACACGCTACCGAGCTGACTCCAAAAGAATATATACAAAAAGTAAAACTGAGAGAAATTCATGATCAGGTTCTTTCCTTTCAGCTTGCCAACGAGTTTCATGTAAAAAAAATACTAACCAACTATATGCCTGATGATCAAGAGTCTAAAACGCACGCTACTTTAATGGAATGGAACAATGTATTATATGCAAAGCCAACAAAATCATTAAATCAGCACAAAAGTACGGCTAGGCTTGGTTTGGTACAATGGGGCATGCGTTCTTTTCCGAATTTTGATTCATTATGCGAGCAAATTGAATTTTTTGTGGATACGGTTGCCGGTTACAATTCGGATTTTGTTTTGTTCCCCGAATTATTTATGGCACCTTTAATGGCAGATTTCAATCATCAAACCGAAGCAGAAGCTATACGTAATTTAGCTAATTTTACCGAGCCGCTTAGAGATAAATTTATAGATTTTGCCATTGCCTATAACGTAAATATTATTACAGGTAGCATGCCTTTTATAAAAGGTGGGCAATTATACAACGTGGGTTATTTGTGCCGCAGAGATGGCTCTATTGAAAGATACTGTAAAATACATGTTACCCCAACCGAGGTAGATGCATGGGGCATAGTAGGTGGCAACAAACTAAAAGTTTTTGATACCGATGTGGGCAAAATAGGAATATTGATATGCTATGATGTAGAGTTCCCTGAATTGTCAAGGTTATTGGCTCTACAAGGAATGGAGATACTTTTTGTTCCTTTTTTAACCGATACACAAAATGCTTTCACTCGTGTTAAGGCTTGTGCCATGGCAAGAGCTATAGAAAATGAGTGCTTTGTAGCCATTGCAGGTGGCATTGGTAATTTACCAAAGGTTCATAACATGGATATACAATATGCGCAATCAGCCGTTTTTACACCTGCAGATTTTGCTTTTCCTACCAATGGCATAAAAGCCGAAGCAACACCAAATACAGAAACGGTTTTAGTTGTTGATGTAGAACTTGATTTGCTGAAAAAACTTCGCTCGCACGGAAGCGTTCATAATTTACTAGATAGACGAACTGATTTATACGATTTAAAACAACTTAAACCAAATGGAAGGTTAAATGTATTGCAACAACACGCAAATGACCATTACGTGTTTAATTTTTTAAACCCTGATATTTTAAAGTAAATAATAATCTAAATTATTTCACTGCTTTAATCTCTTCTAAACCAGCCTCCATATCTAAAATAATTTTCTCAACTAACACAAAAAGCTTTTCAACGTCTTTTTTAATTAACCCTTCATCCTGCCTTCCTCCTGCCTCAATTTCAAGTTTTTCTAAAACTACAATAATCTCCTTCATCTCAAAAATTCTAACCGAGCTTAGCATTTTATGAGCGTTTGTTTTTACTATTCCCCAGTCTTTATTATTTGTAGCAGTTTTTATAGTAGCAGTAATGTCAATTACTTCGTCAATAAATTTCTGCATAATGCTTATTAAAAAAGCATCGTCACAATTTAAATAGCCTTTAAGTTCCTGAATATTCATATTTAATAAAATTAAGTAATTTATTTTATTCTTAAGCGTTCATATAGTTTGCTCAAATAGGTTCTGCTCACCGGAATTGTTCTCCCGTTAATTTCAATTACCTCTCCATCTACTTTATCAATTTTTGATAGTTGCACAATAAAAGACCTATGTACTTGCATAAATTCTGTTTGAGGAAGCAGCTCATAAATATCTTTTAGCCGTAAATGCGTTTTATACGATTTTCCATTGGCAACCACTGTTATATCATTATCATTTGCTCTAATAATATTTATATCATTAACAGCTAATCGTATATGAATGCCCTCATGTTTAATAAAAATATTTTGCTCTAAAGAGGTTTCAGGCGCTTTAGTCTTTTCAAAAAACATTTTTATTTTACTTACTGCTTTTAAAAATCGGGCATTTGAAATTGGTTTATGTAAATAATCAATGGCATTATACTCAAAAGCATCCACTCCATATGATTTTTTACCCGAAACAACTACAATAGGTGGCACAACTGTTAAACTATTAAGAAACGAAATCCCACTCATGCCTGGCATTTCCATATCCAGAAATAAAAAATCAATTTCGTTAAAATTAATTTTATTTAATGCCTCAGTAGGGTCATGATAAATTCCATCTACATGTATCATATCAACACTCGATAAATAATGCTCTATTATTTGGGTAAATAAAGAATCATCATCTATAATCGCACATTTAAGATGCATACTATTTTTTTTGGTTTATACTTAAGTACATTTATAACACTCATTAGATTAAAAGAAATTGCAACTTTTGTTTTAATTCATCAATTTTAATTGGCTTAGATATAAAATCGTTCATACCGGCTTCTTTACACTTTATTTCCTCATCTTTAAAAGCATGCGCAGTCATGGCCAAAATAAGGGTTTTGTTTTGCGGGGCAGGTAATTTAGTTCGTATATAATGAGCCGTATCGTATCCATTCATCTTTGGCATTTGTATATCCATAATTATTAAATCAAAAACCGTTTTTTCTAATATCCCAATGGCTATTTCACCATTCGAAGCAATTTCAACCTGTGCTCCAAGTTCATTTTCAAGTAAATATTTAGCCACCATTTGATTTAGAGTTTCATCTTCAACCAACAAAATTTTTTTCCCTTTTAAAAACTGACCTTCTAAATTAACCCTTTTCAGAGTGTCATCTTTTTTATTTGGGACTGCAATTCCAAACTCCATTTGCACATAAAATTCCGAGCCTTTATTCTCTTCACTTTTAAACCACGCTTTACCTCCTTGTATTTCAGCTAAACGTTTTACTATAGCAAGCCCAAGGCCTGTACCGCCATATTGGCGAGTTGTGTTTGAATTAACTTGGTGAAAATATTCAAATATGTGCGATTGATATTCTTTAGGAATGCCTATACCGGTATCAGATACGGTAAATAACAATTGTACCGAATTTTCTGACTTCGAAATTGTTTTTAGTGAAATAGTAATGCTGCCTTTTGGGGTAAATTTAATTGAATTACCTACCAAATTTATCAGTATTTGATTTAATTTTGATGGGTCGCCATATAAGTGAGTTGGTATCTCATCATCAATGTAGTAATTTAATTGGAGCCCTTTTTCTTCAGCCTGATACTGCATAGATTTTGCAATGCCTAAAACCAGTTCAGATACATTAAAATCAATTTTTTCAATAATCATTTTACCAAACTCAAGTTTAGACATATCCAATATATCATTTATAATATTTAAAAGATTATTAGAAGCATAATTTACAAGTTGCAAGTATTTTTTTCTTGTATCAGCATGTTCAACATTTTCAAGTATGTGCATCATGCCCATAATGCCATTAATAGGCGTACGAATTTCGTGACTCATATTTGCCAAAAACTGTTGCTTAGCAATAGCAGCATCTTCAGCTTTCTCTTTTGCCTTAATAAGTTCTTGTTCTATTTTCTTTTTTTCACTTATATCAGTGTCAACTATAATAACCCCAACCAGGTTTCCCGTTTCATCTTTTACAGGTGTCATAGTAGTATATATCCAGCATTTGCCTTTTTTATTGTTTATTATTTGCGATTCGCAAGTCAATATTTTTTTATATTTAAATGCTCTTGCGAAAAAATTCTCTAATTTATTCCTGCTAATGTCTTTTCTTCTTAATTCACACGCATTTTTATTTTTAACTTCCTCTAACGAATGACCAAACAAATTTTCAAAACCCTTATTAACCCACTCAATCTTTCCTTCTTTATCAAGTATAGTAATTGAGTTATTAATTTGCCCAAGAGTCCACAATAATTTTTTTATTTCCTGTTCAGCTTCTTCTAATTTTTTATGGGTGTTGTTATACGAGAAAGCTTTTTCGATAGTGGACGTAAGCAATTCTAAATAATGTCCCGAAGATTCTTTAATTATATAATCAAATGCCCCTTTTTTCATAGCCTTAACAGCAACAGATTGGTCTCCTTGCCCGGTAATAAAAATAACAGGTATATCCTTAGCCATATCTATGATAGAGAATCCTGTTTCATTTTTTAAAAGATAATCAGTAACAACAACATCATACTCGTTGCTCGACAATAGTTCTTTAGCATCTTTTACTGACGAAGCTAATTCGTATTGTAGATTAAAATCGCCATTCTTAATGTGTCGCTGAAAAGCTTTCTGATCTATAACATCATCCTCAACATATAAAATTTTAATAGGTGATTCTAATGTTGTTTCCATGATTTCTGTTTTAGATGTTTAGTTCATAGAGATATACTAATTTAGTGAAAATAAAACTTCAATCCTAGAAACCCTTATCAATTAACTATTTTTTACAAGATTTTATTTTGTTAAACAAAATTATTGATAGAATTTCTTAGCAATTTTTCGTAACTTTAAATAGCATTAAAGTTTAATTATTATGTTTCAGAGCTTTGATTTTAAGCATATGTTACCTACATTTTCTGATAAAGAAAAAGAAGACGTTAAGCTTTATTATGCTTTTTCAAAAGAATATGAAAAAGAAATTCAGGAAAAATCTTTAAAAGAATTTGAAAACCATCCAATCTTTGGTCCACTTATAAAAAATATCCCGCTAGAAGTAAGAGAAGCTAGCAATAAAGAATCTGATGAGCTTTTACGGGCAGCAATTTTTGAAAACAGTTGGGAGCGTTATATTAAGCATTTAATGATGCAGGGTGTGCAGTATGCCCACATGGGACTTGATTTCAAAGCTTGGTATGAAGTAGTGGGCATGGTAAGAAGATACTATATACCCATTATGAAACGCTTATATGACCGCGAATCCGATAGGATATCAGCCGTTGGTAATGGAATGAATGTTTTATTAGATTATGTTATGTGTGTAATTGGTGAATCATTTATACATGAGCGAAATCGAAAAATTGAACAACAAAATAAACGATTAGAGGGAATGATAAAAGAGTTGGAGAGTTTTGCTTATATAATCTCTCATGATTTAAAAACTCCTTTACGGGGCATTGCATCTCTTTCTGATTGGCTTACTGAAGACTATAAAGATAAACTTGATGATACTGGAAAAGAATATTTAGATCTTTTAAAAAACAGGGTACTAAGGCTTGAATCATTAATTGATGGTGTTTTAATATATTCAAGAGCCGGAAGAGTAGATACAGAAACAGAAAAGATTGATTTAAATATTTTGGTTAAAGATGTGATAGAAATGGCGGCATTTCCATCCCATGTACATATACAAATAAATAATTCTTTACCTACAATACAGGTAGCAAAATATCCAATCATGCAGGTTTTTTCTAACTTAATTGGTAATGCTGTTAAACATAACGATAAAGAGGAAATAGAAATAAATATTGCATGTGTTGAGCAAGCAGATGATTGGCTGTTTTATGTAAAAGATAATGGTCCGGGAATTGAAGATCAGTTTCATGAAAAAGTGTTTCAAATATTTCAAACATTAAAAACAAAAGATGAAATGAATAGTACCGGTATTGGTTTATCAGTAGTTAAAAAAATAATTGATAATGTTGGGGGCAAAATATGGATAGAATCTAAAACGGGTAAAGGTTGTACGTTTTTCTTTACACTAAAAAAAGCATCAAAATAAATACACTTATGAAAAACAACAGACCCATTTTATTAGTAGAAGATGATAAGATAGATGCTATGACAGTAATGCGTGCTTTGAAAGATTTGAAAATTACTAATACGCTAGTACATGTTTACAACGGCTTAGAAGCATTAGACCATCTTAAAAATTTAAATTACGAAAAGCCCTGCATTATTTTACTTGATTTGAATATGCCAAAAATGAATGGGATAGAATTATTAAAGGTTTTAAAAAATGATGCATTATTAAAAAAACTGCCTGTGGTTGTACTTACTACTTCAAATGCAGAAAAAGATAAAACCGAAAGCTTTAATTTAAGCGTCGCCGGATATATGTTGAAACCTGTTGATTATAAACAGTTTGTAGATGTAATAAAAGACATTAATTTTTATTGGACCATAAGTGAAATCCCAGATTGAGAAGCCATGAGTTTAGATTCGATATTATTAATAGAAGACGATAAAATTAATGCTTTGACCTTTAAAAAAGGGCTTGGGAGGGTAAATAATGAAATTGAGTTAATAATCCTCGAAACTGCTGAAAATGCACTTCAATATTTGCGTAATGGAAATAATAAACCATGCATTATAGTTCTCGACCTTAATTTGCCAAAAATGAATGGTATCGAATTTCTTTCAATTGTAAAAAAAGACGCCTCTTTAAAGGGGATACCCGTTATTGTACTTACAACTTCTATAAACCCACAAGATAAAATTAACTGTTATAATTTACAGGTTGCCGGATATTTTGTGAAACCACTTGATTATTTTGAGTTAATCGAATCTGTTTTTAACTATTGGAGAAAAAGTGAATTTATACACCATCAGATAAGAGAAAAAAGTCAACCACAATAGTCCTCACTATCTATTAAATAATAAAGAAACCCATAAGGGTATCTTTATTACTCTTTTTTAAAATACTGCATAGCTATAAAAGTAATTATAAACCCTGAACTAAGCCCTTCTATACAAAGAGCGCCGGCTACTGTTAAAGGGTTAAGATAGTCTCCAACACCGGTAGTTTCTTTTATTACATTCATTAGATGGTCGTCATAAACAAGATAAAGAGCCATAAAAATTGCAAATGTAATTACAGCTGTTAAAGTAACTCTGGCGCCTATTTTTAATCCGGCGAAATATTCAATTTTATCCTCCTCTTTGGCTTTAGCATATAAACGTAAAGCCAACAGTATGCCACTTACTAAAAACACAAAATTAAAAGCCCTGAGTGCAAGAACCTCTTGCAGTTTAAAAGCACTCATTATAAAAAAATAACATATTAAACAGGCACTTGTAAGGGCCCCAACCCCATTACATATACTGGCAATAGATAAGTCTGAATTTTCAGATTCCAAATCTTTTGTGGTTTTTTTGTCAAAATGTATTGCTTTCATGATTTCTATTTTTTATAGGTTAGTACTAGACCTTTTTTAAATTTATTTTTTACAAACAACAAAGCCTCTTAAGTGCCATACACATTACCACATGCCACCTAAATTATCCGGCGGTATGTTTTCCGGGTGGGTTTCGGGTGGTATACAAAGTACAGGCACTTTTGATTCATTTATTAATTGATGAGCATAAGTTCCTAAAATTATGCTCGAAAATTCAGCGTGTTGATCAGTCATTATTATTATTAAATCAGCATTTATTGTTTCACAATAAGTTAAAGTCGATACCGCTCTATTTACCGATGTTTGAATTTCAGTTACACAGTTTACATTTTTATCTTTAGCCAATTTTTGTATCTGTCCCATAATAACTTCCATTTTGTAAGTATAAGTTTCTTCACCTTTGCCAATAAGCCCGATAACCGATAATTGCGAATTAAGTTTTTTAGCCAAATAAATAGCAGAATCTACCTTTTGCCTGGAGTGTTCTGAAGTGTCAATTGGAATTAAAATATTTTCATAAGCAGGTTTAGCATAACTTGAATGAACAGCTATTACAGGAATTTTTGATTTTGTTATAACTCTATATGCATTACTTCCAATAAACCTATTATTATCCGTATCTCTACCTCGAGTTCCCATTATAATTAAACTTATATCATCTTGTTCAACTATTTTCATAATTTCTCCAGTAATGTTGCCTACAGAAACTCTAGCTGATACTATAAGGTTGTTTTCTTTTCTGATTTTTTCAGCTAACTCCTCTAATTTTTTCGACACAAAATTTGTAACTAAAACATCACTTGCCTCGTTTTCAGGCGCAATAAAATCCAATACGTCTCTTTTTTTGTGCACATGTAAAAGAATAATTTCTCCTGCGGTATATTTTAAAATCAAACAAGCATGTTTAACTGCCTCTAGCGAGATATCCGAAAAATCTAAAGGAATTAAGATTTTATTTGTTTTTATTCTATTCATAACAATTAGTTTTAAGTTATAATTGAGAGGTCAATTAGTTTTTTACACATGTTGTTATTCTATTTTACAATCAATTTAATTTCTTTTCATTTTTCTTAAAATACTGCATTACAATAAATGTTATAATGGAGCCTGAACAAACTCCTTCTAAGCAAATAAAACAAGCCACCGTTATAGGCGAAACAAATTCTCTTAGCTGAACATCTTTTTCTACAAGAATTAAAAAACCGTCATCAATGTTCAGGTATAAAAAAATAAAAACAGCAAATGGTATAACAGCCATCAATGTAATAAACGTACCCATTTGCAGCCCTTTTTTATAATTAACAACATCTTTCATGTGTGTTTTATAAGAATATATGGCAACTGAAATACCCGCTATTAAAAAAAGTGCGTTAAGATACCTTAACATAAATACTTCATGTAAACCAATAGCTCGCATAATTAAAAAGTAAGCCATAAAACAAGAAAAAATAAGCATCGCTACTTCAACACATAAACTAAAAACACTAAACTCAGCTAACTCAGGCTCTTCGTGTTTTTTTTGTTTCGATTTTTTTACCAATTCTAAAGTTTCCATGGCTTCAAGTATTTCTTACTTAAAGTTACGGTAGCTTTTTCAGTTTTAATTGGTACCTAATGCAGGTAGCTTATTAAAGATGGTGAATTGAAAAGATACAATGGCGAAATTTAACCAAGCCTCATTGGTTTTTATAGTAAACCGATAATCAATCTCTTATTTTTTTACTTCACTAAAGTTACTTGCCCTTGATAGGTGTGTTGTTTTTTATTGTCCAGTTCCGACACACTAATTTTGTATACATACACATCTTCTAAAAGTATATCGCCTTTGTGTTTCATCTTTCCATCCCAGGGCTGATTATAATCGTTGGTTTTATAAATAAGCTCCCCCCAACGGTCAAAAATAAGCATCTCATAATCGCCTATATCGGTACCAACTCCATTAAAGGTTTCGTTCTTACCATCTCCGTTTGGTGTAAAAGCATTGGGCACATAAAAAGCAAATTCTTCTTTTATGGTAATTGTTTTTCTAACCGTATCTACACATCCATATTGGTTAGTTACCGCAAGCATTACATCAAACAAACCCGCGTCATTATAGCTATGAGTTGGATTTTGTAAAGTAGATGTTTTGGTATCTCCAAAATTCCAACTCCATGTTGCAATCGTTACGGTCGATTCATCTGTAAAATGTACAACGGGGTCGCTAATGTAAATGGCAGATTCGGTAGTTGTAAAATTTGCAACCGGGTTTGGATACACATTTATATAATTAATGTTTGAAAAGGTAGAAGTGCAACCTGCGTTTGTTGTAATGGTAAGTGAAACATTATATCCTCCTGGGTTATAATAAACATTGGTAGGGTTTTTAATCGAAGATATATTTCCATCGCCAAATAACCACGACCATGAAGTTATCGTTACTCCGGCACCAAGTACTGTATTATCAGTAAACTTTACTTGTAAAGGACTACAACCTTGATTCTGATTTGCTGAAATTTGTACCGTAGGGGCAGCGTTAACTGTTACAGGTAAAGTAACTGCAGCTCCATGTCCGCAAGCATTTGTTTCAACAACATTTATATTTCCACCTGCGCTGCCTGTCCAATCTACCCTAATTGAATCTGTTCCTTGCCCTGCTATAATAGTTGCACCTATAGGGATAGTCCAGTTATAGGTGTCACCTATTGTGTTGTTTACATAATAAATAGTATTGGCTGCATTTCCACAAACTGGAGAAGGACCTGTTATTGTTCCTGTTACGGGTAATGCATTCATATTTACTGTAAAACTTGCAGGTGCTCCGCTTCCGCACATATTACTTTCTGTACAAGTAACAACTCCCCCACTCGCTCCCCAATTTGCTAATATAGAATTTGTGTTTTGTCCTGATGCAATTGTTCCGCCACCACTTACCGTCCAACTATAAGTAGAAGTTGAATGTGTTGTAACACTATAAGCCGCTCCGTTTTGATTAGGACAAACAGGACTTATGCCTGTTATGTTTGTTGTAATTGGAATGTTTAAAAAAGTAACCGAATCCATAACGGTGTTTCCTGCACCGCATTGATTATATTCTGTACAAGTAACAACTCCGCCTATGGCTCCCCAATTTATGTGAATAGAATTTGTTCCTTGTCCGTTTGCAATGGTTCCTCCTCCGTTAACAGTCCATGTATAAGATGTACCACCCGCAGTAACAGAATAAGTAACTCCGTTTGTATTAGCACATGATGGGTTTCCTCCTGTAATGGGTGATGTTATTGCAAGTGTAGAAACTGCAACAGGATAAATTACTGCTGTTCCTGTTCCGCATGAGTTACTTTCAATTACACTTACATTACCCGCAACAGTTCCCCAGGTTACTATAATACTATTGCTGTTTTGCCCAAACGTAATATTGGTACCCCCAGGCACTGTCCATGTATAAATTGAACCTGCTGTATTATTTACAGTGTAAATTACATTTGTTTGATGAGGACAAACAGGTGTTGTACCACTTATGTTTCCGGTTGCCGGCGCGGCATTCATAATTACAGTATAAGTAACAGGTGTTCCATTTCCGCAAGCGTTTGTTTCGGTACATGTAATTACACCGCCTGCCGATGCCCAGTTTACATTAATAGCATTTGTTGTTTGCCCTGCTGTAATAGTGGCTGTTGCAGGCACACTCCAATTATAAGTTGAACCAATTGTATTTGTTACCGAATAGGTTGTGTTAGTCGCATTCGGACATAAAGGTGTCGGACCACTAATAGTTGATGTAACCGGCGGACTAACAATCATAACCGTTGTAGTAACCGCAACACCTGTTCCACAAGCATTTGCTTGCGATACGCTTATAGTTCCTCCTGTGCTAGCCCAGTTAACAAAAATAGAATTCGATCCTTGCCCAAAAGAAATAGTACCTCCACCCGTAACTGTCCATGTGTAAATAGAGCCGGGCGCATTTGTTACTGAATATGTATTGGCTGATGTGTTTGCGCATAAATTGGTTGGCCCACTAATAGCAGATGTAACCGGTATCGAATTCATAATTACAGTATAAGTAACTGGTGTTCCGTTTCCACACGCATTTGCTTCTGTACAATTAACTACGCCGCCACTTGCTCCCCAATTTACAGTAACAGCATCTGTTGTTTGTCCAGCTGTAATAGTTGCTGTGGCAGGCATACTCCAATTATAAGTAGAGCCTGCATGGTTTGTTACCGAATAGGTTGTGTTGGTAGCATTAGGACATATAGGCGATGTACCTGTAATGGCAGATGTAACAGGTGTACTGCCCATTACTACATTTGTTGTTACAGGTGTTCCTGTTCCGCAAGTACTGGTTTCGGTTACACTAACTGTTCCTCCTGTTGTTCCCCAATTAACTACAATACTATTTGTTCCTTGCCCCGATACAATAGTTGCTCCCGCAGGAACGGTCCAGTTATAAGTAGAGCCAGTTGTATTTACTACCGAGTAAGTTGTGTTGGTCGCATTAGGGCAAACAGTTGTTGTACCGCTAATAGCCGATGTTACAGGTGTTGTACTAATAGTAATATTTGTGGTAACAGGTATTCCTGTTCCGCAAGGATTTGTTTCTGTACAAGTAATCGTTCCGCCGGTTGCTCCCCAATTTACGGTGATAGAATTTGTTCCTTGCCCGGCTGTAATAGTTGCTGTTGCAGGCACAGCCCAATTATAAGTTGAACCTGCTGTGTTAATCACAGAATAAACAATTCCTGTTGCATTGGGGCAAACAGGTGATGGACCTGTTATAGTAGATGTTATAGGCGCGATACCTGCAGAGCCAATTGTTACAGTATCTTTATTAGTACAACTTCCGTTAGAAACCGTTACGGTATAATGACCCGGAGCTAAATTACTGGCTGTTGCTGCGTTTCCTCCTGTGGCTGTCCACGTATAAGTAAATGGTCCTGTTCCGCTTGTTACACTAACAGTAGCAGAACCTGTGCTGCCTGAACATCCACTATTTGTTGAAGCCATAGATAAAACCAAACCCGGAGAAACCGTTACCGGAATTTTTATCGAATCTCTTGGGCAACTTACAATAAGTGTAACCGTGTAGGTACCGGGTGCGCTGTAAGAATGAGATGGATTTTGAGTAGTTGCAGAATTTCCATCACCAAAATGCCAGGTCCATGCGGTTGGAGTCCATGGCCCTGTTTTCCAAATACAGGTTCCGTTAGATAGGTCTGTAAAGTTTACCACATTACAATTAACCGAAAAAGAAAAGTTAGGTGTTACTTTAGGTTTTAATTTAAACACCACAGGTTGATCGGCACCACTATTTAATTTCACAGGTTGAACTGTTCCGGCTGTTGTCGGAAAATCAGGCGAGTGCGAAGTAGTAGAAACATAAACTTCATCCTGACATGGACCCCACAAAACAACTTTCACTTTTCCAAACGGGCCATTACCATAATCATTTCCGCTACCACCAAAATAGCTTGCATATAATTGGGTTGAACCTGTTGCATCCATTTTTACTAAAAAACAATCGGTACCACCATTTTGGGTTGCATCAAATGTGCAAGGTGTCGTAACTAACCCCAATGTATCACCAACGTTACCTACTACAAACGCTTCGCCTGATGAATTAATAGCTACTGATTCACCAACGCCTCCCTGACCAATAAAGGTAGAATAAACTAATCCCGTTCCTGTAGGATTTAGTTTTGTAAGAAACGGATCTCCTTGCCCACTCCATGTTACATCAAATGCGCCTGCTGTTGTCGGAAAATTACTTGACCCAGTTCCTCCTGTTATGAATGCATTTCCTGCGGCATCAACTGCAATGCCATCACCATAATAAATATCATCCTGACCATTCCCACCTAAATATGTTGAGTAAATTAAATTACTTCCTGTCGGGTCAATTTTTTGCACAAACATATCCGAGTAAATGCCTGTGTTAGCACCTGCCACAGCTTGAAAAGCGCCCGGCGTAACAGTCATGGTAGTAGCATATGTATCTCCTGTTAGATAGGAGTTTCCCGCAGCATCAATGGCTATGCCATAACCCGTTCCGCTGTTTTGGGTAAAAGTAGAAAAACCTAAAGCAGAACCTCCAGCATTTAATTTCAAAACATAAACACCCGCACCTGTAGCAGCCGATTGATAAGCTCCCGGAGTAGTAGGGAAATCTAAATTATTATTTGTTGAGTAACCTGTTATGTAAACGGCTCCGGCTGCATCAAGTGCAAGTGCATAAGCATAATCACTATAAATGCCACCAATTAAATTTGAATAAACTAAAGCAGAACCTGCCGCATTCAATTTAGTAATAAAAATATCCTGAAACGAAGTGCCTGTAAAAGTAGTGTTATATGCTCCAGGTGTTGTCGGAAAATCTGTCGACTGTGTCCATCCGCAAAGATAAACTTCTCCGGCTGTGTTTACAGCAATGCCTTCTCCTTGCTCATAGCTTGTAAATCCACCTAAATAAGTAGCATAAACATAGGCGGATGCCGTAGAGTTTAGTTTAAAAATATACGCGTCGCCATAACCGCCACCACCATGATAAGCCTGCTGATATGACCCTGCTGTTGTTGGGAAAGCCGAATTGTACCAGCCCGTTCCATAAACATTGCCTGCATTATCTACTGTAATGTCCGATATGTAACCATCTCCACCCGCACCACCAACAAAAGTACTCCAGGCTAAATTAATAGGGTCAATTACCAAATCCATTGCATGATTGTAAGCACCTTCTACATCAAAACCAAAAGTGCTTGAGTTAATTTTTTTATAATTAATTTTTACAAGCTTCTTTTCTCCATTGATTAATTGATACGATTCAGGAATTTCCTCAAGCAATGTACCCCACTCGGTTGTAATTTCTAATTGCCCCTTATCATTAACATCCAAGTTTTTAATTCCCTCACACTCCATTTGTATTTGAGTAACATCAGCATTGGGCTTTAAAATGAAATCATATTCTAAATTTTTTCCATTGCTGTAATATTTTATATCAATGTTGTTATAAATGTTATTGTATTTAATAACGCGGTAATCGGGTACATTGGTTTTATGTTTGCTGGCATCGTTACCAAGTAAATAATTGGCATGACTATCTTCTTTTCCTTCAGCCGAAACTTTTACATCTGTATTATTATTTTTAAAATGTAAGTTCCAAACCAAGTAATCGTGAAGTGATTGCTCAGGCACTTTTCCGGCAACAGGTTTTTCTTTTTCATTGCGGCAAAAACCAAAACTTAATCCATTATGTAGAAAAGAAATAGTTGCCCCCCATGCCGGAGAATTTCCTTGAAAAAGAATTTTGTCATCCCATTGTCCCATATTTTGTCTGAATGAAACAGGAATGTTGGCAATGCTTTCCGAAATTTTTTTCTTATCCGCAAGCGACGGCTCAATGGGCTTAATTTGCGCGAATAATGAAGAAAGCGTTAAGACCAATAAAACGAAAAGGGTAGTTGTTTTTCTATTCATGAATTTAAAATACAAATTATTTAGTTTAATGATATAAGTAAAAATAAGACACATATACTTCCATCAAACAATAATATTGATTTATTATATAATTTTTATTTATTTATATAATTATTTATATATTTGATATATAAATAGTTAAACATAATTATATATGTATAAAATAATATGTCTATGTATGAATCAGGTTTGTTCGAATTGATAAAAACTTTAAGTAAAACCGAGAAGAGATATTTTAAAAAATATTCGGGCTTACACAATTCTGCCAAACACCATTCGCATGCGTCTTTGTTATTTGATGCTTTCGAAAAAATGCCCGAATACGACCACGATAAATTTAAAGCGCAAAACAAATCAAAACCCTTTTACAAAAACCTCGCATCAGAAAAACAACACCTGATGAAAGTTATTTTACAAAGCTTAAACGAGTATCATCGCAACAACAATAAAAAAACAACCGTACATTTTCATTTAAACACGTTTGAACTTCTTTTTCAAAAACGTCAATATAAAATTGCCGAAAAACATTTAGTAAAAGCATTACAGCTTAGCCACGATTCAGGAAATACAATGTACGTTTTCGAAATTTACAAAGCCCTAGGTAAATTATACCAGCACTCGGGCAATCTCGAAAAAATGAAACAAATGTTGGACAAAGTAAAGCACGAAGAAAAAGAGCTTTTTACTTCTCTCGAAAAAGAATTTAAACTAAGTATGATTGAATTTAAATCATATTATGTGTCGCGAAAAATTGGTTACCCCCGTACAAAAAAAGCGCATTCAGAATATGAAGAGTTGCTAAAATCATCTTCATCCATTGCCCGAAAAACCCCTTCGTTTAAAGAAAAACTTAGCCTGCTTACGATAAAAAATTTCTATTACGATTCTTTCCCCGATAAAACTCCTTTAATGAAAATTCGTGAAGAATGGATAAAGTTAGCTGAGGCAAACGAAAAATATTTAGCCGATAACAGCATGCAGTATTTGGTTTCACTAAACAACCTCGTTAACAGTTATGATGAGTTAGGCATGGTTAACGAAGTAGAAAAAACGCTGGAAAAAATTATCCAGCACCCTCATAAAAACCTGGATGAAGAAGTACGGACTTTTATTTACTATTATAATTTAAAACTCACCAGTCTTATCAATGCGGGTAGTTTCGATCAATGTTTAACTCTTTTTCCATTGGCAGAAAATGGCTTAAATAAATTCGGGCGCTGGTTTCATCCCGAATACAAGCTCAGTTTCCGTTATCTTTTTTCTTACGGTTATTTTGGCGCGCAAAAATTTCAACAAGCGTTAAAATGGGTTAATGAAATAATCATCAATTACCCCAACGAAACGCTCGAAGAGTTTTACAATTTTGCGCGTATATTTATTTTACTGATTTATTTTGAACTTGGGTACGATGGTCTGCTTGCATCCGATTTACGTTCAGCCAACCGATATTTTAATAAACAAAAAAAACTCTTTGCTTTAGAAAAAACCATCCTCGATTTTATGAAAACAGCTTTAAAACCCGAAGGTGTTGGGGCTACCAAAACAGAATTTATTGAATTGAAAAGAAAAATTAAACAGCTTAAAAACAGTCCGTTCGAACAACATCTGTTTAATCTTTTCGATTGGGAATCATGGGTAGATAGTAAAATCCACGAAACTTCTTTTGAAAAAATTATGAAGGAAAAAAATCAAAAGCAAATCGCAGGTAGATAAAATCATTGCTTTATCAAAGTGCTTTGGTAAATAATATTATTTCCATCAACAATTCGTAAAAAATAAATTCCGGCTTTTATATCACTCAAATTAATTTGAGTCTCCGCATCTCTAACCAAATTAAAAAATATTTTTTCACCAATAGCATTGTAAATTTCCAGTTGCGCGTTAGATACAATGTTTGATTTAATATTTAGTATTCCGTTGGTAGGATTTGGATAAATAAAAACAGGTTCAGTATGGTTTACTTTTACGCCCAATGCACATGAATCTACCGTTATAGCAACAGAATCAATGGCAGCACAACCACCGCTAACTCCCACTACACTATAGGTAGATGATGTAGTGGGCTTTACATAAACAATATTTATATTTGCTGTATGTACATTAACACTCCATGTATAAGTTAAGGCACCGCTTGCGGTAAGTTGTGTACTATCACCAACACAAACCGAAAAAGTTCCGCTTACATTTAAATTGAGAGGGCTTGAACAAAATGTAACCTTCCTCACACGACTATTAAAATATTCAGCAATGTATAAATTGCCTGTCACATCAACCGTTATTCCAGGCGGGTTATATATTTTGGCAAGCACCGCAGGTCCACCATCACCGCCATAACCGGCAACTCCCGTACCCACGTAAGTAGAAATAATCCCCGCAGTAGTTACTTTTCTAATCACATTATTTCCCCCATCCGAAATATAGATAGTTCCTGCTGTATCAATCGCTACTCCTTGCGGGCTATGCAATTTAGCCACCATTGCTAAACCTCCGTTTCCGCTATACCCCACAACACCTGTACCCGCAAAAGTTGTAATTATACCCGCTGCATCAATTTTTCGCACAGCATTATTATTTGCATCTCCAATATAAATAATCTCTGAAGTTGTGTCTAAAGCTATACCTGTGGGGTAAGCTAATTTTGCTGATGTGGCAGCCCCTCCGTCTCCTGCATAGGCCGCCACACCTGTACCCGCTATGGTTTTAATAATTCCTGCTGTATCAATTTTTCGTACCCGATTATTTCCGGCATCCGTAACATATATATTACCTATGCCATCAACCGTTATCATTTCCGGAAAATTTAAATAAGCATTCGTTGCTGCTCCACCATCACCTCCATAACCACTAATGGTTCCATGCCCCGCTATCGTTGATATAATTCCTGATGTATTTACTTTACGTATAACATGATTGTAGGTATCCGTAATATATATGTTTCCTTTTCTATCAATAACCGCTCCGCCGGGAGAATTTAATTTGGCGAGTTTTGCCTGCCCTCCATCTCCGCTATAACCAACGCTGCCTGTTCCAATAATAGTGTGGATAATTCCCGATGTATTTATTTTACGAATTACATCATCATCTTCATCAACCACATAAACATTGCCCGTGTCATCTATAACTACTCCTTGGGGTTCGCTAAAAGATGCGCTTGTTGCTTGTCCGCCATCGCCGGCATAAGTACCAACACCATTACCCGCAATGGTTGTTATAATTTGCGAAAAACTAACTGAGGTAAAAAAATAAAAAAAAATAAACAGGTTTTTCATTTTATAATAGCTGGTATTTCAAAAGTAAATAATAAAATTAATATTCAATCCTTAAGATTAATTCTATTTAGACCTTTTTTTTAGTTCTTCCTCTATATCCAACATACTTATTCCTTTAGCTTTGAGTAAAATTAAAAAATGATAGATTAAATCTGCGGCTTCGTTTTTAAAGAGTTTGTCGTTGTTATCTTTAGCTTCAATAATTAATTCATCAGCCGTTAAAGAGCCGACTTTGATAACTGAAATTGCTGCGCAATTTGGCAGCCAGTGTGTTGTAGTAGCCATAGATACCAAGTTCGATAATAATCAATGGATGGTATATGTAAATGGAGGTAAAACACCTACACAACTTAAAACGATAGAATGGGCTAAAGAAGCAGAAAAGTTAGGTGCAGGTGAGTTACTTCTAACATCCATGAATAATGATGGCACCAAAAATGGTTTTGCTTTAGATATTACAAGAGCAGTAAGTGAATCCGTTAACATTCCGGTTATTGCATCCGGCGGAGCCGGAGAAAAAGCACATTTTAAAAATGTGTTTTTACAAACAAAGGTGAGTGCAGCATTAGCCGCAAGCATTTTCCATTTTAGTGAGATAACTATACCACAATTGAAGAACTATTTAAAAACAGAAAACATATCAGTACGATGAACATAGATTTTAATAAAACAAACGGATTAGTTCCAGCTATAATTCAAGACGAAACTACATTACAAGTTTTAATGCTAGGTTATATGAATGAAGAAGCCTTTTTAAAAACC
>Ga0207160_1027_pt1 | contig 32558 bp, 29 predicted proteins | sample Alteio_BWMinHeat_21_FD_153510 | JGI IMG/M metagenome (GOLD analysis project Ga0207160, IMG submission 153510) | Enriched cells from forest soil in Barre Woods Harvard Forest LTER site, Petersham, Massachusetts, United States -... | ecosystem: Environmental > Terrestrial > Soil > Temperate forest >... | reverse complement strand
TCGATGAAGTGAAAGACATTGGAGTAATTTGGGTAATGGATGAGGCTGCTAAACTTGGTTTTTATCCCGGAAACCCTCAATGGGCTAATCTTGGTCAAGGAGAACCGGAGGTTGGAGAAATTAAAGGAGCGCCTGCACGAATTAATGAGTTTCATATTGAACGGGATGATAATAAGTACGGGCCATTAAATGGAATGGAGCTTTTAAGAGAAACTATTGCAGATTATTATAATAAACTTTACCGAAAAAATAAGTTATCTAAATATACGGCAGATAATGTAAGTATTGCTATGGGTGGGCGTTTAGCCCTTACACGCATTTTTACTACTATTGGAAAAATACGATTAGGGTATAAAGTCCCTGAGTATCCCGCTTATGAAGATATGTTAAACTATCAATTAGATAGAATCACGCCTATCTGTATTCCAACAAAAGAAGAAAATAATTATTCTGTCCCTTTTAATGAATTTGCAGAAGCAATAGAAAAATTAAAATTAGACGCATTTTTATTTAGTAATCCTTGTAATCCAACCGGACATGTCATTAAAGACGAAGAATTAAAAACATATATTAAAATTGCAAGAGAACAAAATTGTACACTTATTGTTGATGAAATTTATTCCCACTTTATTTACGAAAATGGAAAAGCAGGAGCTTCACCTATATCAACAGCAGAGTTTATAGAAGATGTAAATTCAGACCCTGTGTTAATTGTTGATGGGTTAACTAAATCGTTTCGTTATCCCGGTTGGCGGCTTGCATGGATTTTAGGCTCTAAGGATATTATTAAGAATTTTGGGAGAACCGCAAGTGGAATAGATGGAGGGCCAAGTTTGCCAATACAAAGAGCCGCACTTAAACTGTTAGAACCTAAAAGGGCAAATATGGAAACATGTGCTCTTCGAGAAGTTTTTAGCAAAAAGCAAAGTCTCATGTTAAATTCATTACGTGAAAATGGACTAATTTGTTCAGATGATGCAAATAGTACCTTTTATATTTGGGCTGATATTAGTCAATTACCAATACCATTAAATAATTGCGATTCTTTTTTTAAAGAAGCTCTTAAATATAAGGTGATAACTGTACCGGGCGCATGTTTGATATACGACCTAGCACGGATAAAACGAAATCTAAATTTGACCAATATATCCGCTTTTCATTTGGGCCGACAGAAGAAAATTTAAAAATGGGGCTTGAACAAGTTACTAAATTAATTAAATCGTTTCGTTAATATGATACCCAAAGGAAAGTTACTAATAATTGGCGGCCATGAAGATAAAGGAGATGAAGTTGTAGGAGAAAACCTAATTGTACATAAAAAAATAGAAACGAAATCTCATTTCGAAATTTTAGGCACTCTCATTTCAAAAATTCCCAGAACAAGTCATATTATTGAAATTATTGCATCAGCCTCTTCTATACCTTTAGAAATGGAAGCACTATATATAAACTCATTTAAGCAGGAAGGATTTACTGAGGTTGGGATTATAAAAGTTGAAAGTATTAAGGATGCAAATAATCCTGATTCAATAAAACGAATTGAAGATGCCCACGCAGTTTTCTTTACAGGTGGAGACCAAAGCAAACTTATTTCTTTAATTGTTCAAACAAAATTATTAGCTTCCATTCGAAATAAATATTATTCAGATGAGCATTTTATTGTTGGAGGAACAAGTGCCGGAGCTATGGCAATGCCAGAAATAATTATTACAGGTGGTGTAATTGGAGCCGCACTTTACAAAGGAGAAATTGAAATGAGCAAAGGGCTTGATTTAATTAAAGATATTATTGTGGATACACATTTTATTAAAAGAGGTCGGTTTGCAAGGTTGGCACACGCCGTTACTTTAAATAGACTCTGTTTAGGAATTGGATTAGAAGAAAATACAGCGTTAATTATTTCAGAAGGAAATATGGCAGAATGCATGGGGTCAGGAATGATTATTCTTATTGATGGAAGTAAAATTGGTACCACAAACATTGATGTTGTAGATGATACCACACCTATTGTAGTTGAAAATTTAAAAATTAGTATAATTGCTGAAGGGAGCTGTTATTTACTTAGAGAAAGAAGGATTTTAATAAAAAATATTAGATATACTGGTTTATTTTAAGTGTCTTAATTTTTTCCTACCTTCAGAATATGTAAAAATGAAAAAATCAGTTTTTACTGTTTTTATCCAGTGTAAACACTAAGTTATGGTGATGTTGTAGAAACAGGTAGTAAAAATAAAAGGAAGATTATCACCTTTGATCGTCTTCCTTTTATTTTTATTTATTGAAGGGGGCTTGCAGGAAGTTGGGTTACCTGTTTTTTCCAAGCATCGTTATTAATTCTTTCATAATAAACAGATTTACCTGTTTGTGTATCATAAACAAGTGCCTCACATAAATATACGTTTACATTATTTTCTTTTGCCACGAAACAGGAAAATTCAATAGCGTGTTTTCCACCTTCGGTGGTAAATTTTTCGGGTGTTGGAAATTTATCAGTCTTGCCTTCAACTTTCCGACTTTGCAGTGGTAAACAACAGTACTATATTTTAGTCCTGTGATATGACTAAACTCTTTCGGTGTAAAAAATTCTCTTTCTAACTTTTGCTTTTTGTGTAGCAAGTCTCTAACCTCATTAATAATTTTCTCTTGTAAGTTTTCCATCATCAGTGGGTAAATCTGAAACCAACTCACATCTGTTTCTACTTTGGTTGCAAAAACATTTTCCCAATGTTCCTTTCTGTTTGCCATATCTGTCTTTTAAAGAGAGTCTAATTATTCAATAACTACAAGGCTTTCAATTTTTTTTGATTATTTCTGAACATTAAGATTGCTTTCTCAATCTGTTTAAACTGTTCTCAATATATTTTTCAGAGGTAATTAAAGCGGTTTGTATTCTTTTTGCATAATAAATACTATCCATTACTTCCTTATTTTTTTCATGCAATTGGCTATAGGCATTATCAACCCTTTGTTTTTGCTGTTCTATAATAACTTTTTGTCTTTCAGTAACCTTAAACCGCTTATACAAAAACATTGAAAATATAACTACAACTGTTAAAACACCGGTCACAGAGGCTATAATAACCTGCTGTCTTTTCCTTTCTTCACTTGCGACAGCTTTTAGTTTTTCTTGTTCCGCATCTGATTTAATTTTTAACTCAGTTTCTTTTTTATCTACTTCAAACTTGGTTTTCATATCACTAAGCTGCTTACTATTATCTGCATTAAAAATACTATCGGTAAGTTGTTTAAACCTTACATGATTTTCATAAGCTTCTTTATATCTGTTGGTTTTGCTATATGCCGTAGCTAAGTCTTGATAGGCATAACGGGCTTCATTAATATCACCAAGTTCTTTACATAACACTAAAGAAGAATCGCTATAAAATATAGCCAATTTATAATTGATTAATTTGTTATATAAAGTGGCCAAATTAGTATAACAAATTGCTACACCTTTTTTATCGCCCATTGCTTTTCGCATTTTTAAAGATTTTAAATCGTATTCTAATGCTTTAGCATAGTTTTTTTGACCCGAATAAACAATGCCAATATTAGCGTAACAAGTTGCTATACCCTGTTTATTATCTGTTTCTTCGAAAATTTTTAAAGCTTTTAAAAAATACTCAAGAGATTTTTGGAAATTAGCTTGTTGTTGATACACAATGCCGATGTTACCATAACAGGCTGCTATGTCTCTTTTATTTCCGATTTCTTCTCTTGTTTTTAAGGCTTTAAAATAATATTCTAAGGCTTTTTGAAAATTAGATTGATAGTAGTAAATAATTCCTATGTTAATATAACATAATCCTATGCCTTGTTTATCTTTTATCTCTTCATTTATTTTTAAAGCTTTTAAAAAATAGTCTATTGCTTTTGGATAGCTACTTTTATTCATAAAAGCTAAGCCCATTGTATTAAGGGCTTTAGCTTCGTATTTTTTTTGCTTACTTGCCTGCGCCAACGTTAATTCTTGCTCAGCTAATATAATAGCGGTATCTGGTTTGTTGCTTCTATAACCCCAGGCAATAGCCTGTATGGCTTTTAAGCGATTGGTATCGGCCTGGGTTTTGTTGTTATAAATAGTCCAAAGCGAATCTATGTTTTCAGCAACTATTTGCCCTGTAGTGCTTATAATTATTAAAAAAAATACAGTTAGTTTTTTCATACTTAACCAAATATAAACAAAAAAAACTCGGATTTAAGCAAGGCTTTAGTAAAATTAGAAATTCATATACATATCTGCAATAGCTTCCTGAGTAACATCAATATACTTTCTTGTAGTAGAAATTGATGAGTGAGAAAATATCCCTGATAGGTATACCAAGGCTCTCTCGCTTATGGCATCAGCTTATAAATACGCCTGAATAAATCTTACATCTAATTAGTAGTTAAATTGCATTTGTCTTGGCTTCATTTTTGAAACGGTGTAATTCAGAAGTGTCAATTTGCCATGAACACCCATGTTTGTCTTGTCTTGCCTTCAGCCTTCCGACTTTGCAGTGGTAAACAACAGTACTATATTTTAGTCCTGTGATATGACTAAACTCTTTCGGTGTAAAAAATTCCCTTTCTAACTTTTGCTTTTTGTATAGCAAGTCTCTAACCTCATTAATAATTTTCTCTTGTAAATTTTCCAAATCCCTGACGGTAGCAATTTGGCTCAAATCTCTTAAATTCATTGTTTTTTTGTTGCAAAATGAGATTTTATTCTTAATTTAGCGTTACAAAAGTGATATTAAAAGTGATATTTTTTAACATAAAATTGTATCAAAAAGTAAAAAAAAACATAACCTAACACCCCTGTAAAACCTAGAAAAAACTTAAATTAGTAAAATCCCGATCTCGCTACTTAATAAACAGAAAAAGTTCAGTTTTATAACTGGACTTTTTTTGTTTAAAGTATTACGTTCGTGTCATTTAACCTACCTTAGCCTCTTATAAAATAATATGCTATTTTCTTCTTTGGGTTTATCTCCTTCTTTATTAAAAGCGTTAGCTAATCAAAATTATACCCAGCCTTACCCAATTCAAGAACAAGCTATACCTGCGATTTTAAACCGACAAGATGTATTAGGCATTGCGCAAACAGGTTCTGGTAAAACAGCCAGTTATGTGCTGCCTATTTTAATGAATTTGCAGGGCAAGATTACTTCTAAAAACAGACACGTAAATGTTTTGGTTTTAGTGCCTACGCGCGAATTAGCTATGCAGGTAGAAGAAGTGTTTAAAACATTTGGTTTAGGGCTTCCTACATCTGTAAAAACTTTGGCCGTGTATGGTGGAGTTTCTATTAACCCACAAATGATGGCCTTACAGGGGGTTAATGTTTTAGTAGCCACGCCAGGGCGTTTATTAGAGTTGGTTGAATCAAACTCAGTGCATTTAACCACTATAGATACGTTGGTGTTAGATGAAGCTGATAAAATGCTTAACCTTGGTTTTAAGGAAGAGGTTGACCACATTTTGGCACTTTTACCTAAAAGACGACAAAACTTATTATTTTCTGCAACTTTAAGTGACGATGTAAATAACATCAATCAAATTATATTGCATAAACCTTTAATTATTAAAATTGAAGCTGAAGAAAATAATATTGACCTTATTACGCAAACAGCCTATAATGTTAGCGAAGAAAAAAAAGGCCCTCTACTTCGCTATATAATCAAGGAAAAAGATTTGAAACAAGTGTTGGTTTTTGCATCATCTACCTATAAGGCAGATAATATTGCTGATAAACTGCGTAAGAACGGAATAGATGCAATGGCCATGCATGGCAAAAAAAGCCAACAAGCACGTACCGATGCTTTAAACAAATTTAAAGCAGGCACACTAAGGGTGTTGGTTGCAACCGATTTAATTTCACGAGGCATCGATATAAAATATTTGCCTTGTGTTATAAATTATGAATTACCTAGGTCGCCTAAAGATTACATTCATCGTATTGGAAGAACGGGTAGGGCAGAATCTGCCGGGCAGGCAATTTCTTTTATAACACCCGAAGACCAACATCATTTTAGAGTCATTCAAAAAAAAATGGGCAAATGGGTAACCATGATTGATGCCGAAGGAATAAAATTTTAATAAATCACTAAAACAAAACACTATGGCTAAAACAAAAATTACAGTAAACAACAATGGCTCTTTACGCATAGAGGGTGATATAGAAGTCGTTGATAAAAACGGAAACACGTATGATTTAGGTGGAAGAGAAATTGTTTCTTTTTGTCGTTGTGGTTTATCTAAAAATAAACCTTTTTGTGATGGCTCTCATAACGGACATTTTGAGCATGATGCCATAGCATTTGCTCTACCTCCAAAAAAATAGCAGTAAAAATAGATTTATTTTGAAACGCGTTCTACGTACTCGCCCGTTTCAATGTTTATTTTAAGTTTATCGCCCATAGCAACAAATATGGGTACTTGTATACTTATGCCGCCTTCTACCTCGGCAGTTTTTACCGATTTACCTTTATTACCATCTTCGGTATAAGTAACTAATAACTCTGTATATTTTGGTAATTCACCATTTAATGGTTTTTCATTTTCATCAAAGCGAATGGTTAGTATCATTCCTTCTTGCAAAAATTGAATAGTATCGGCAAACAGTATTTTAGGAATGTGTATTTGCTCAAATGTTTCCTGATTCATACAAACCAAAAATTCATTTTCAGCATAAATATATTGTAACTCCATTTCATCCACTCGTACCAGGTCTATTTTTTCACCCGAACGAAAACGAACTTCACTTTGTTTGCCTGTTTCTATGTTACGACATTTTACCGAATAAATGGTGTTGCCTTTTCCGGGTGTGATGTGATCATATTCAAGTACTTTTAACAAAGTGTTTTCATGTCGGATAAAACAATTTTTAGAAATATCTGAAGTGGTAGCCATAGTTAAGGTTTAATAGAGGCGAAAAGTACGGTCTTATATCGGTATGAGCAAACTTAATTAAAATGTAAACTAAGAAAAAAAGATAATCTTTAAGATAAAATTCCGTTAGCATTTGTACAGCGCATTTTTTTAAAAGATTCTTTGTAATATGCCTTAAAAAAACTTCCAGCTAATTTGTTATAATTTTTTTGCTATTGTTGTACCTGTTTTTATCATTAGTCCGTTACCATTTAGATTGTGTATAACAACACAATCTTTCCTTTCCCTATTTTCATTTACTACTTTTGTAATACCGGCTGTTCTAGGATATCCATAATCATTAAAAACAATAACCCCACCAACACTTAATCTATCCCATATCCAATCTATTATATCAACTGCTGATAAATAAACATCAACATCAATATGACATAACCTGAATTTATTTTTTTCAACAGTATGTCCGGTATCCTCCGGAAAAATACCTATAAGAAATGATACATTGTCCAATTTAAATTCGTTTTTAAATAGATTTTGCAGGCTTTCTAATGATACGTCCTTGTGTTCGCCTCCTTTATACCAATTGTCTTTTGAAGAAGCTTTAACAACACCTTTAAATGTATCACAACAAAAAAGTGTGTTAGAAGATTTTTCCATTTTCATTTTTGTAGCCATTACAGCTGCAGAAGCCCCTTTGTAAGTGCCTATTTCAATAATATCGCCCTCGATTTTTTTTGTATCCTCTACTAGTTTCCAAAGCTCCCAACATTGGAATAATGTAACAAGTGAATTCTTTTTTACTTTATTATAAAGATTTAAAAAATCTTTATCTCTAATCCAAGGAGCATAAGTAGCATAAGGAATTAAAAGTTGATATTCTTTATTTATCAAAAAAGATAAAGTAATAGAGATTTTGTTAAAAAGCCTGATTAAGTTTATTATAATTATTCTCATATGTACGTTTTATTTTCTAGACCCAACTTTAAATTTCATGCCCAATATTAATGCAGTTATTTCTTCTCTTCTGTTTATCAAAAAGGTAATTCCTTTGCTTGTGAAACACATTTTAATTAATGATTTTATATCTAATCGATTTTCTGTTAAAAGACCAATTAACAACTGCCATTGTAAAGGTATGAAATTTGTGCTGTTTATTTCGAAATGTGCGCCAACCCAAAAACTATCTGTACCATATAAATTTTTAAACCAGAAATATAAAGCTTCGCTTTTAGTAGTTATATGGGGTTGAGAAGATGAATCAATTTCTTCTAACCCGTTTTGAAAACTGAATGAGCATATTATATTTAAATCAGAAATTTTAATGTTTAATTTTGGAATCCAAAAAGTTATGTAAAGAAACGCTTTTTTCATCCTAGAGGCATAAACCCTTGACATTTTTTTAATTTCTCCAAATTCAATCGAATTTCTTTCTTGAATTAGATCGGTATAATTAACGGAAATAGGATCAGAAGTATCAATTTTAGTATAAGTACAATCAAGTTCATTAAATTCGATTTTTTCTCCTAGAGATATTGGAATAACACAATTGTCAACTTTTATTATATCTTCATTTGAAAGCAATGTATTGTTTAGCTCTAAACTTTCACTCGCTCTAAAATAATGGTCTGAAGCAAAAGCAATAATAAATTTTGGATTAAAGATTTTGGAACTCTCCACAAAATTTTTAATTAAACCTGATTTTATTTCTTCCGGTGAGGAAAGAGGGTATTCTAAAACTTTCGTTGCAATATTGTAATTATTAAAGAGGATGTCAATCTTGCCAATTTTATTCTTTATTTTTTTTGCCGCCTTAATCGGTAAATTGCAATCATTATAATTTAATATACCTATTCCCTTTATTGAGAGGTATAGCATATTGTCTATTCCAGTTGTTGGATATCGGGTGATTTCAAAATTATCAGATAATTTTAGTTTGGTTCGCTCTTTAAAGGATATAATGTTCTTAAATCCTATATTACCTAATGCAACATCCAGTTGAAAATTAAAAGAGTGATTTCCTATAACTATTATTTCAGGATTGATTTCTAATAATTTTTTAAGAGTCGGAACATGAAAATGATCTTGATGGAAATGTGAAATCCAGAGATGGGTACAACGCTTAGCATGTTCTAAACAAAGTGGGTTGTCGTACCTTAATCCCCATCCTCCCGAAAAAGCTGTCCCAAAAAACCATGGGTCAAATAATAGAATGACATCTTCCGATTCTATGATAATTGAAGCGTGATTTAATAGATGTATTTTCATTTTACTTTTTTTTGAATTTCATGAATTTATTACACTTAAAGTTATGGCTTTTCGGCATTCTCTTTTTTCTAACCACTCTTAGTTTGGAAAGAAGCAAACTTATTTTCTTTTTATTACTTGTATAATGGATATTTGTACTTGTTTTGTGAGACAAATATAATTATAAATACGTATTGTATAGGATATTTAATAAGTAGCAATAGTTTTATATCAATAGAAAGATGGAAGTTTTTAATGAATTTAAATGAGGGTGCTTTCCATTTAGGTTGTAAATTATTTAGGAATTAAGCTTCTTAGGGATTTGTTATCCTGATATTAAATTTCTAAACTATCGAAAACCATTAAAAAAGTTCAGTATTTGCAACCCACAAGCTACTTTATAATAAAAAGAGTTTTTAGTTGTGAAAGGCTCTTTATTATTACTAACTAAGCATGGATAGTAAGTCTGTATAATTAAAACTTAGTACTAAAACTCTATTTGATAGGCAACTCCACCTTTACCCTCTATATTTACGGTACCATTAAGCTGTTCAGTTAGCATATAAATAAGCTGCATGCCAAGGTTGCCGTCCTTTTCTCTAATAAAACCAATTGGCAGTCCTTTGCCATTGTCTTCAACCGAAAGGTAATATTTAGAACCTGTTTGACTTAAAGAAATTGAAATAATCCCTTCGTTTTTTTCAAAAGCATATTTTAACGAGTTGCTAATAATTTCATTTAAAATCATCCCTAAATGTATCATGACATCTATTTCTAAAAAAACATTACTAGGTATATGAACAAAGAAATTTATATTCATTTCAGGTTTCCGATACGATTCATAAATGCTTTTGCACAGAGTTTCGGTATAATCTTTAAGTTTTATAGTGCTTAAATCGGTTGTAGCGTATAGCATTTCATGTATAAGTGCCATAGAATTAATCCGATTTCGACTTTCGGTTATTAGTGCCAGAAATTTTTTGTCTTTTATATTATGTGTTTGTAAATTAAGTAAGCTCGATATTATTTGCAGGTTGTTTTTTACGCGATGATGTATCTCACGTAATAATTGTTCTTTCTCTCTTAATGATACAACCGAACTTTTTAGCTCTTCGCCAAGCATGTTAACACCTGCACCAATGGCATCATATACATCTCCTTTATTACTTATGATAGTTTTTTCGCTAAAATCGAGACGAGCATAACTCATAATCACTTCCAGGATTTTTTCGCCTCTTATTTTATTAGAATCTGTTTCTATTTCACTTAAAGACATAATATGTTATAAATATTGTTTAAGCCATATAATGGCATCTTGTTCGTTATTAAAAAGTTTAGCAGGAACGCTGGGTTTATTTAATCCCATAAAAAAATTACCTATGATACGACTTAATGGCGATTCTATAATGACAGCAAAAGAATTGATATTGGTTGAGCGATTTTTAATAGAAAAATTATCTCTTGCTTCTTTACTTATTGATTTTATTTCACGCGCATCAATTAATAGTGGAAATTTTTTATTAATATACAAATCATTTACGGCAATAGAGTTCTCTAAAGATTCTTTTATGGTTACTTCTGCCTGTGGCTTCACTTTAGTACGTGCAATGCCATCCAGGCCCATCCAGGTCCAATAACAGGTTAAATTGTATATATGACAATCAGTAGGAGTTTCCATCTAAAATTATTCCGTTAAATATATAAAAAATTAAGAATAAAGGAAAAACTGACAGTAATAAAATAACTGTTTAAAATAAAGTCTCTTAGGCTAAACCAAATTTATTCTTGCATCTCCGCAATTTTGTTTGACACTTCTAAAAACTGCTTAAACCAATGTGCAGATTCTTTTAAAACTCTTTGTTGGGTTTCAAAATCAATATATACAAGTCCAAACCTTGGGCGATAACCTTCTGCCCATTCAAAATTATCGGTAAAGCTCCAGCTAAAATAACCCTCTACTTTTACACCCTCTTTTTTTGCTTTTAAAACCTGTTGTAAATAATTATTATAAAAATTAATGCGGTAGCTGTCATTTACTTTGCCATCAACTAATTCATCATGAAAGGCAGCTCCATTTTCAGTAATAATTATTTTTTTTATGCCTGTGTACTCATTATACATTTTTAATAAATGATAAATCCCTTCCGGATAAATTTCCCAATTCATGGCTGTAAGGGGTACATTTCGTTTTTCAGCCTTAACAAGAGATGCTTTTATAAAGGGAGTAAAGAAAGAATGTTTCACAATTTCACGCGTGTAATTTTGTATGCCTATAAAATCAAAATCAAAAGCCAGTAACTTTTCGTCGCCTGCTTTCATGTATTTTTCAATTCGGTTAATTAGTGGAATTTTTTTGAAGGGATAACCCAAACCTAAAGCGGGTTCAATAAATAAACGATTTACCAAAACATCTATACGACGAGCGGCTTCTATATCTTTATTAGTTAATCTATAAGGCTCTATATGTGAGCACGAAAAGGTGGTACCAACATTTGCATTAGGATAAATATTTTTTATAACTCTTGCCCCTTCTGCCTGACAAAGTGTTACATGATGAGTAGCGGCTAAAAAATTGGCTAAACCTTTTCTTCCGGGGGCATGTATGCCTAAAAAATAACCTGCACCTGTAAACACCAAAGGCTCGTTAAGCACCATCCAGTTTTTAACGCGGTCGCCAAACTTTGTAACACACAGCGAAACATAATCTGTAAACCATCCTACAATATCACGATTAATCCATCCACCCTGTTTTTCCAATTCTAACGGAAGGTCCCAATGATAAAGGGTTACCCACGGAGTGATGTCATACTTTAAACATTCGTTAATTAATTTATTGTAAAAATCGATTCCCTTTAAGTTTACTAAACCTCTGCCATAAGGCAATATACGCGACCATGAAATAGAGAAACGGAAATTTTTAATTCCTAAACTATGCATTAGTTTTAGGTCGTTACTATAATGCTCGTAAAAATTACAAGCTACATTTCCATGATGATTATTTGCAATAGCATTTTTTTTGGTAGAAAATTCATCCCATATAGATAAGCCTTTATGGTCAGTTGTATGAGCCCCTTCTATTTGATAGGCAGAAGTAGAAACTCCCCAAATAAAATCTTTGCCAAAATCTTTACTATTAAGCTGCAAGGGAGTATTTGTTTAGTGTGAGAAAGTAAAATTATGGTTTTTATCCGTTTGTTCATCAACTATTCGCTCTAAAATAGAAGATGTAATGTCAGGATAATTTACATCGATAACCTTGCCTTTGTTAAGCCATTTTTCAATAACATCCGAATGTTTTTTCTTTAGACTTTTCATAACGGGCACATCCATTGTTTTTAACACGGTTGCATTACAAATTTGCTCATACTGAGCTTTCATGGGTATAACCAATAATTTCTTTTTTAGGAATAAGGCTTCTGAAGTAGCGCCGAAACCTGCGGCACATAAAGTACCGGTACAAGAAGATAAACTTTTTAAAAATGCTTTTTGATTGATGGGATATATGTTAACGTTTTTGTGTTTAGCTGCATTTTTATTATGCTTAGAAAAAACTTCCCACTTCACATCTTTAAAACGACTCAAGTTTTTTAGTAATCTTTCATCATCGTAAGCAGGTAAATAAACGGTATAATGACCTTTATCGCTTACATCCAATTCACGTACTTCTTTTCGTATCACAGGTGTAAAAATATTTTCAGCAAAATTTTTAAACTGAAAACCATATTGTGCAGTTGAAGGGGCATAATGTTTTAACACAAAAACACCTACAGGGTCTTTATGTTTTGGTTGCGGTACCCTTGGAGATAAGGTGGCACATTGATTACTTAAAGCAATACAAGGCAATTTTTTTATATGGGTTGCCCAGGCGGATACGGGTTCAAAATCATTGATGACTAAATCATACTCTTCAATAGGTAGTTTTTTTATCTCATTCATTAAACGAAAAGTATTGCTTTTCATATAAGTGCGGAAATAATCAATGCCGCCCTTTTTGCCGAACACAAAACTTAAACCTTTAAATTTATATTTTACTTCAAAGGGTAATTCAATATCGGCTTGTATGCCGCTCACTAAAATATCTACTTTGCCTAATTTTTTAAGATGAGGGATAATCTCCATAGCGCGACTTAAATGCCCGTTACCTGTAGCTTGTACAGCATATAATATTTTCATCAGGTGGCAGGGTTAATTTTAAATTCGCTTAACATGTTTTCAAAAAGCTGTTCCGAACTTAAGTAAGCATTGTTATCTTCTTTTAATTTTATGTTTTGTGCAACAGTATCTTCTTGGTATTTGTAAAGTGTCCATGCTTTATCATTGTATTCAAGCGCGGTTAAATTCTCTACCCAGTCACCAGAGTTCAAATAAGTAATCTCTCCCTTACTGGTTTTTATTTGTCGTATTTCGGGATGATGTATGTGGCCACAAATGGCATAATCATAACCATTTGCAATGCCTATATCAGCTACAGTATCTTCAAATTTATTGATAAATTTTACGGCGGTTTTCACATTATTTTTTATCTTTTTAGATAAGGATAGTTTACCATAACCCAGTTTAACCGAAAAGAAATTTACAACTCTATTTAATATAATAAGCGCATCATAACTATGCGCACCAAGCTTGGTAAGCCATTTAGAATATTGCATGGTAACATCAAATACATCGCCATGAAAAATCCATGCTTTTTTTCCATCTAAATTTAAAAGCACTTTATTTACTATTTGTAGTTTGCCTAAACGGAAACCTACAAATTTCCGCAACAATTCATCATGGTTGCCGGTAACGTAATATACTTTGGTTCCTTTGGCAAGTAGTTTGGTAATATGTTTAATTACCTGCATATGCGATTTTGGCCAGTAGCGTTTACTAAACTGCCATATATCAATAATATCGCCATTTAAAATAAGTACTTCTGGCTTTATAGATTTTAAGTAACGCAGCATTTCAGTTGCGTGGCTACCATAGGTTCCTAAATGAACATCGGATAACACGGCAACTTTTACTTTTCTTTTTTTAGCCATGATATTGTTTTTTTGAGAAAGAAAAGAAAATAAATACACGAAGCATGATGCACTCGCATATATATAAGAAGTCTTGAAGAGGGTTTTTGGTTTGTTTTGTCATGGTTGTTTTTTTATATTATAACAAAGAAATTGTATAATGTTAAACTCAGTTTTAAGTGTGTGTTAAGAAAATAATTTCTATAAACAATAACATGTTAGTATACTTAAAATCAGCCATAGTAAAGTTAAAAGATTGTTATGGGCTGAATGTTATACTCCTTTTAAGCGATTGTTATTAAAATGTAAAGTCGTCGCTTTTTTACATAAAAACTTAACATTGGAAGTAAAGAATTCAATTTATTTTCGCCAAATCTAATGGTGAACATCCTATGGAGAACCTCTCCTAACCGCGTTTAGAGTAATGGATGTTTAATTCAATATTTTTTAAAATGACCTTAGAGCGCGCTATACATAAGGCAACCGGGTATTTTGATTTGGTTGGAAAAAAAGTAAAGCATATTAAAAAAGGAAAGGTAAAAGTAGTAAGTAGAATAACTGCTTATAAAAAAGATACCGGTATTTGGGATGTTGCCATTTTTTTTGAAAGCAAATACAAAGGTGTTTATACACTTAAACCAAATTGTTTTATAGATAAATTTGTTAAAGATTATGAATTAAATGCAGTTGAAAAAAATGAAAATTTTTCTTAAAACTTAATGCTCATTAAACAAACGTCATCTGTTTGCTCCTCTATACTTTTCCACGAAGCAAACTCTTTTTCTGCTATTATTTTTTGATCTGATACAGGGAGTTTTACCACTCGTTTTAAAAACTCTTTCAAGCGCCTGCTTCCATATCGTTTTCCGCTTTCATAACCAAATTGATCTTTAAAACCATCTGACGAAAGATACAGCGTGGTGTTTTTGGGTAAAGTAATTTGATGCGTTTTAAACTTTCGCTCCTTTTCTAATTGCCAGCCGCCTATAGGATATTTGTTTCCAACCAATTCAATTAATTCGCCTTCTACAATATAAGTTAGTTTACTAAAAGCACCGGCATATTGTAGCTCTCTGGTATCAGCATTATAAGCACAGATGCCTATTTCCATCCAATCGTTATTATAACCTAACTCAATGCCTTGCTGAAATGTTTCAAGCCACTTTTTGTCCATCTCATCCAACACTTCTCCTATGTGCGTAAAATCTTTACCCAAAACAATGTAGTTTAAAAAACTAAGAGCAAGCACTGATAACATAGCACCACTTATTCCGTGTCCTGTACAATCGCCAACGGCAAAAATTTTAAAATTGCCTTTTTGTCCAACCCAATATAAATCTCCACCAATAATGCTTTGGGGCTTGTACAAAATAAAATAGTCAGAAAACAACCTTTTAAAATGTCGTTCTTGAGGCAAAATGCCCTGTTGAACAAAGGCCGCGTAGTGCATGCTATCTATAAGCCCCTTGTTGTTTTTATACAATTTTACATACTCGGTATGTAATTCTGTGTAGGTAATTTCTTCTTCTGTATAATCCATCTTCATCTGCCTGTTGTTTTATGGTGAAACTACCATGCAATTATTAATTGTAAACCAAGCCAACTTTAAGAAATTACTATGTTAGATAGGAGAGTGGTTAATTCCGATTAACCAGATAAATGTACCGTTGAGTTTATTTTAAAACTAAAATTTTAAAACATTTTTTGTTTATCGTTTCCCTTGCCTATTTTTTTTGCAGTAATGGAAATAGGTGTTTTATGAAAATCTTTTAAAACATTGCCCAATTGCTGCATGTCTTCATCATCGGGCATAAACAGCCATTCTACTTCAACAGTTTTTCCGGTGGCAAGTAATTCGTCTAGTTTTTTTAAAATTTCATTAATAAATTTTATCGAGGTAGAGTTTACATATATTAAATCAAAAATAAGTTTTGTTTCAGCATTTGGGTTTTTAATATATTCTTTAAACCATTCTATAATCTCGCTATAAAACTCAAGGGCCTCATCAGGATAAGAGTAGCCACGTATTTCGAAAATAGAATTTTCTTTATCTAAAATTACAAAAGGGGTCTGGTCATGTGCTGCTATCTCAATCTTCTTCATTTAAAATAAATATTTCGTACAAATATAATTAAACTTTGTGTTTATTGCTTGTAAAACAATGAGGTATATAATTTGCTAAAAAACATCTAAATTTGTTTACTAATAAAAATTTAATCAAGTAAATATGTCTCATATATCACATTTGTTTCACCGTCATCACACGCCAACATCGCACCCCGATGTAATTTTAATTGGCGCAGGAGTAATGAGCGCCACTTTAGGCATTATACTTAAAGAACTACACCCCTCGCTAAAAATTGAAATATACGAGCGATTAGATATAGTTGCCGGCGAAAGCTCTGATGCTTGGAACAATGCGGGTACAGGTCATTCGGCTTTTTGTGAATTAAATTACACACCCGAGCGTGAAGACGGCTCGGTTGATGCTACAAAAGCTTTTAAAATTGCCGATTCGTTTGAAATCTCAAAACAATTTTGGGCTTATTTGGTGGAAAAGGGATATGTAAAAGACCCACATGCGTTTATAAACTCTATACCGCACATGAGTTTTGTGTGGGATGAAAATGTAGATTATCTTAAAAAAAGATATGATTTATTGAAAGACCACCCTTTGTTTAAAGGCATGGTTTATTCAGAAGATAAACAGCAGCTTACTGAGTGGATGCCCTTAATAATGCAAGGGCGCGATAAAAACCAAAAAGTAGCGGCTACCCGAATGGAATTGGGAACAGATATGAATTTTGGAGAATTAACCCGTTTATTATTTAAGCATTTAGAAACATTGCCTGATGTTGGTTTGTTTCTTAATCAGGAGGTTAATTTTTTAGAACAGCGAAAAGATGGCCACTGGGAAGTTGAAATGAAAGATTTAAAAACCCACATCAAAAAAACCATAGAAACTAAGTTTCTTTTTATTGGTGCAGGCGGTGGCTCACTCCCTTTATTAGAAAAAACAGAGATACCAGAGGCTAATGGTTATGGTGGTTTTCCGGTAAGTGGTCAATGGCTTATTTGTCAGAATGAAGAAATAGTAAAACAACATGCGGCAAAAGTTTACGGTAAGGCAGAGGTGGGTGCACCACCTATGTCGGTTCCGCATTTAGATACCCGTGTTATTAATGGAAAAAAGGCTTTACTTTTTGGTCCGTATGCAGGTTTTTCAACTAAATTTTTAAAGCATGGTTCTTTAATGGATCTTCCACACTCTTTACAAGTAAATAACATTTTACCTATTATGTCGGTTGGCATACATAACATTCCACTTACAAAATATTTAATAGATCAGGTTCGTCAATCTCCTGAAGACAGATTAGAGGCTTTAAAGAAATTTATTCCTACCGCAAAATTAGAAGACTGGAAACTGGAGGAAGCCGGGCAGCGCGTACAAATCATTAAGAAAGGCCACGACCACACCGGTGTTTTAGAGTTTGGCACCGAAATAGTAAGCTCTGCCGATGGCTCTATTGCTGCTTTATTAGGTGCTTCACCGGGTGCTTCTACGGCCGTATCAATTATGCTTGAGTTACTAAAACGCTGTTTTAAAGACCAAGTAAATACGGAAGAATGGCAATCAAAATTAAAAGAAATGATTCCTTCTTATGGCCAGTCGTTAGTAACTAATAGCGGACTTTGTGAAGGAATTAGAGAAAAAACCAGCCAGGTTTTACAATTAAATACGGCAAAACACGCTAAATTAGTGTAAAACCGGTTATTTACTTTTGTATTGTGTAATTATAGAAAAGCATTAGTTTTGTTTACGTAAAAACAACACAACAATAAATAGTTTAAAAATGAAAAAAATACTTTTAACATTAGTAGTCATTATGGGCTTAGCTTTCAATTCAGCTACAGCTCAAAAAGAAACTAGATATAAAGATGCTAAAGTAGAATCTGATTATGTGACAATTGATTTAGTTGATGCTGTTTCTACGGATGCGGGAACAAAATTCAAACTAAAAATTCAAAATAAAACAGGCGATTATATTATTTATAAGGCAGAAGAAAGTAAGTTTGTAATAAACGGTACCGAGGTTCAGCCTAAAGAAAAAATGTTGATTATTGAGCCTAATGAATCAGGTTCTAGAATCATCAATATAAAAGGTGCCTATAACACAGTAAAAAATTATTCGTTTGTGGTTAACGGTTTATACAAAGTATCGCCTAACGGAAACACTATTTCTGCTCCTGATTTTAAATTACCTGTTTCTCAAAATGCTTTTACTGCCGGAAACTTTAATTGTTCTATGGCTGATTTGGAGAAAAAAACGGATAAAACCAATGTAAAATTTAAATGCGTTTATAACGGCGATAAAATGGGCTTTATATATCTTTCAAAAGTTGCTGTAAAAATGCCCGATGGTAAAGAGTATGCTAGCACACACACCAAAACAAAACCTATTTTATTTATGAGAGGTGATGATGATAGATTTACACTTACTTGGGAAAAAATGAAAGGTGGAAAAGAAATGGATATGCAGTTGGTAGATATGATGATAGTTTGGCATGATGCATTTGTAGAAGCCCCTCTTCAAAAAATAAAAGGTGCTACGGTTGAAATGCAAGATGGTACCGGTGCAGCTAATACAGTGAGTGTTAGTGGCGAAAAATCATCAACACCTGCTGTTGCTAACACACCAACTCCTCCGCAAACCCAAAACTCAAATAATAATAGCACTAATAAAGAGACTACACAATATCGTGGTAGCGGCGACCCACTTAAAGGATTAAATGTTGATAAATCAACTACCCTACAAGTTGGTGACTATTATGCTTTAATTATTGGAGTTGATAAATATAGCGGTAGCTGGCAACCCTTAAAAAATGGTGTAAAAGATGCCAAAGCAGTAGAAGCACTTTTGAAACAAAAATATAAAATAGATGTATTTAAAACTTTATACGATGTGCAGGCAACGCGTAAAAATATTATTACTACGATGGAGTGGCTTGCTGCCAATGTAAAAGAAAAAGATAATGTGTTGATTTATTTTTCGGGACATGGAGAGTATAAACAACAATTGGGTAAAGGTTATTGGGTTCCGGTAGATGCACAAACAACTTCTACTTCCGATTATATTTCTAATAACGATATCCAAACATTTTTATCGGGTATAAAATCAAAACATACTTTGCTTATTTCAGACGCTTGTTTTAGCGGCGATATTTTCAGAGGAAACACTATTGGTGTTCCTTTCGAAAATTCAGAGAGATACTATAAAGAGGTAAACAATTTAGCTTCTCGTCAGGCACTTACTTCGGGCGGCATAGAGCCTGTAATGGATGGTGGTAAAGAAGGGCACTCTGTTTTTGCTTATTATTTTTTAAAAGCCTTAACGGGTAACACCAGTAAGTTTTATGATGCAAGCCAGCTTTTTTCAACTATAAAAATTCCTGTAACCAATAATTCAGAACAATCACCTCAATTTCAGTCTATAAAAAATACGGGTGATGAAGGTGGTCAGTTTATTTTTATAAAGAAGTAGCCTTATCTCTTTTTTACTGGCTGTATCTTTTTTGTTTTATTACATTTGTTCTTTATAACAAATGGTAAAGAAGGCATTTATATATTATCTTTTATTTTTCACGTTTTCCTTTTCTTTATTTGCGCAACGCAATAATTTTCAGGCTTATTCTATAGAGCAAGGGCTGCCACAGGCAACTATCTATTGTATTACGCAGGATAACAATGGTTATTTATGGTTGGGTACCGAAGGTGGGGGACTATGTCGTTTTGATGGCATAAATTTTAAAACATTTTCAAAAAAAGAAGGTTTTTCGGGCGACATTGTCCGTAGCCTATTGTTAGATAAAAAAGGCAGGTTATGGGCAGGCACAAAAGATGAAGGCTTAATTGTATATGATGGTTTAAAGTTTAAAAACATTAGCAAAAGGAATGGCTTATCGGGTACTACTGTCTTGTCAATTATTGAAGATAAAAACGGAAATATTTGGGCTGGTACTGATGATGGTGGAGTAAACAAAATAACTGAAGTAAGTAAAGATTCGTTTCGTGTACAAGTAATTGATGAGCGTAAGGGCTTAAGTAACAACTCTGTTTTTAATATACACCAAGATAAAGCAGGATATATATGGTTGGCTACTTTTGGCGGCTTAAATATTATTACACTCGAAAAAGATACTTTTAAAATAGACCACCTCAGAGGTGGTAAAGAAATTCCAAGTGATTTTATTCTCTCAATTAGTGAAGACAATGATGGCACCTTATGGTTTGGAATGCTTGATGAAGGGGTATTTAGTATTGCTCCAACTAATAAGCCAACTAAAAATGATTATTGGGTAGAACTACTTTCAAGAAAAGTTACTGTATTTAACCGTGATAATGGTTTTACTACCAAAAAAGTGTGGGACATTTTTAGATCAAGTAAAAATGAAATGTGGTTTGCCTCGGCAGAAAATGGAATTATCCGAAATCGTATTGCTTTAAAACAATCGTCAAAATTTAACTTAGAACATTATACAGATAAAGAGGGTTTGCCTGGAAACCAAGTGCTATGTGTGTTTGAAGACAAAGAAGAAAATATATGGATTGGAACCAATAGCGAAGGTTTATGCAAATATATGGGAGATAGGTTTTCTCATTATAAAGAAAAAGATGGACTTCAAAATAACATTGTTCAGGGCATCGATCAGGATTCGCTTGGAAATTTTTGGTTAGCCACCGCAGGAGGAATTGTGCAAATGACTTTTAATAAAACAACTCCTCAGTTTAAAAACTACACTACACGAGATGGCTTATTAGGAAATAATGTTCTTTCTATCTCTGCCGGAAAAACATCTAAAAATCCAAATATTTGGGTAGCTATATCAGATGTCGGAATAGCTAAGTATAATGGAAAATCATTTAATAATTATTCTGTTGAACATGATTTACTTGATAATAGTGTTTATAGCATTTTAGTAGATAAAAATGGAAAAGTGTGGTGTGGTACTAAAGAAGGCATTAGTTTATATGATGGCATAAAATTTTTAAATATGGATATGGCAACGCTTATGATTAGCGATAAAGATGTCAATGCCATTATTCAGGATAAAAAAGGAGATATTTGGTTTGGTACAGGAGGTGGATTAGCTAAGTATGGTGGGGGTGGTGCTATAACAACATATGATGAGGCAGAAGGACTTCTACATAAAAATACTAAATCATTAACTGAAAGTGCTGATGGAAATATTTGGATAGGGACAAATAATGGCGGCCTTTACATGTTTGATGTGCAAGCCGAAGGCAAAATAAAAATTAGATTTGTTGCTAACGATAGTTTGTTGGGTTCTAATTCGATTAAATCATTGGTATTTCAAGATGATAAAAATTTAATTGTAGGAACCGATAAAGGTTTCAGCAAAATAAATTTTGGTGATAAATGGAAAATAAATTCGGTAAAAAATTACAATGCTACGGATGGATTTGTTGGGGTAGAGTGTAATGATAATGCCATATATAAAGACAAGCAAAATAGTATTTGGATTGGAACGGTAAAGGGCTTAACCTGTTACGACCCAAGTGCTGATAAAACAAATCAAAATTCACCGCAAACACATATCACATCTATAAAGTTGTTTTATAACGATGTTGACTGGAAAACAAAAACAGATTCGGTAGTGCCTTGGTTCAACCTTCCTTTTAATCTTAGTCTTCCTTATTCCGACAATCATTTATCATTCCAGTTCTCTGCCATATCACTTGATAATCCGCAAAAAATAAAATACAGATATCAGTTAGAAGGTTTAGAAAAAGATTGGTCGCCTGTAACAACTCAAACCGAACGAGATTATCCCGGGCTTGCCCCTGGTACATATACTTTTAAAGTAAAAGCAATGGGAGCTAACGGTGTTTGGAATGCGGAACCAACCACTTTTACCTTTACTATTTCTCCACCATGGTATCGTACTATTTGGTTTTATATTATTTGCATTATTTCGTTTGTAGTTATGGTTTATGCTTATATAAAGTTTAGAGAACATAAACTATTAAGTGAGAAAAAAATATTGGAAGATAAAGTACTTGAACGAACTGCCGAAGTGGTGAAGCAAAAGGAGGAACTTGAACAACAAAAGGGAATTATAGAAGAAAAAAACAAGGATATTACAGATAGTATTAATTATGCAAAACGTATACAGGATGCCATTCTTCCGCCTATTGAATTAATTCAGCAAAAATTACCAAATACTTTTTTATTATATAAACCTAAAGACATTATTGCAGGCGATTTTTATTGGATGGAGGAAATTGATCACATAGTTTTTATTGCCGCAGCCGATTGTACGGGCCATGGTGTACCGGGCGCCATGGTAAGTGTGGTTTGTAGTAATGCGCTTAATAGTGCTGTAAAAGAATTTGGTTTGCGTGATACCGGAAAAATACTAGATAAAACACGCGAACTGGTTTTAGAAACATTTAAAAAGAGCGGTGAAGAAATAAAGGACGGGATGGATATATCACTTTTAGCAATTGATGAAGCCAAAAAAACAAATTTCGTGGAGTGGAGCTAATAATCAGTTATGGTATATTTCAAATAAACAATTGAATGAAATTAAGGCAGACAAGCAATCAATTGGTAAAACCGATAATCCTAAACCATTTACAAAACACTCTTTAGAGTTTAAAAAAGGTGATACTTATTATTTAATGACAGATGGCTACCCCGATCAGTTTGGTGGGCCAAAAGGAAAGAAGTTTAAATATAAGCAACTTGAAGAAAAATTACTTGCCATTAGTGATAAATCATTAGAAGAGCAAAGCATTATTTTACGAAATACTTTTACTGATTGGAAAGGTAGCTTGGGCCAAGTAGATGATGTTACTCTTATAGGCATTAAACTTTAAAACCAACAAACGTTATCAACAAAATATTTATGCGAAAGATTAGTCAGTTTTTATTCTTAATTTTTATTTGTAATTCACTTACTGCGCAAATATTAGATGAAAAAGCAAAAGAACTTAAACAAGATTCTGCTTGGATAGTAAGCAACTATTTTAAAATAGAACGCAGCATCCCTATGCGAGATGGAGTAAAGCTTTTTACTTCTATATATATCCCAAAAGATTCTTCTCAAAAACATCCTATCATGCTTATGAGAACTCCATACTCTTGTGCTCCTTATGGCGAAAAGTTTAAGAATTTTTGGAGCAGAAACACTAAATACTATTTTAAAGAAAAATATATTGTAGTAATGCAGGATGTACGTGGCAGGTTTATGAGTGAAGGTGAGTTTGAAGATATACGTCCGTATATAGAAAATAAAAAATCTCCTAAAGAGATAGACGAAGCAAGTGATACATATGATGCTATTGATTGGATGATAAAAAATATCCCGACCAATAATGGAAAAGTTGGTGTAAGCGGCATTTCATATCCGGGTTTTTATTCTACCATGGCAGCGCTAAGTGGTCATCCGGCATTAAGAGCAGTAAGTCCGCAAGCACCGGTTACTAATTGGTTTATTGGTGATGATGTACATCATAACGGTGCTTTTTTTTTGTTAGATACGTATGGCTTTGATTATTTTTTTGGAAAACCTCGTCCAAAGCTTACTACCGAAGAAGGTGCTTTTTTTGATTTTAATAGTGATGATAATTATGATTTTTTCTTGAAAGCAGGGACACTGAAAAATCTTACTAAACTATATATGGGTGATACGGTTAAATTTTGGACTCAGGAAATGAATCACCCAAACTATGATGAATTTTGGAAAACGCATACGATAACCGATCATCTAAAAAATATAAAACCCGCAATGCTAATTACAGGTGGTTTGTTTGATGCCGAAGATTGCTGGGGAGCTTGGAATACTTATAAAACAATTGAAAAACAAAGCGCTGCTACAAATAATAAATTGGTTATGGGTCCGTGGTTTCATGGGGGCTGGGCTAAATCTGACGGAAGTCATTTAGGTAATGTTCAGTTTGGAAAAGGAGTTAATGATTACTACTATTCAAAAATTGAAGTGCCTTTTTTTAATTATTATTTAAAAGGAGAAGGCGATGTTAAACAAATTTCGGAAGCAACTATTTTTGTAACCGGAGAAAATAGATGGACTACCTTTAATGAGTGGCCTCCTAAAAATGTAGAAATAAGATCTATTTACTTAAATGAAAAAGAATCTTTAAGTTTTACTAAACCAAATGCAGCAGCAGTTAGCTTTACTGAATATGTAAGTAATCCTGCTAAACCTGTTCCTTATACAGAAGATATTCATTTAGAACGTACACGCAGTTATATGACAGATGATCAACGCTTTGCTTCGCGTAGACCTGATGTACTTACTTTTAAAACCAACGTACTTGATAATGATATAACTTTAGCAGGGCCGGTTGTGGCAGATTTATTGGCGAGCATTTCTACTACCGATGCAGATTTTGTAGTAAAATTAATAGATGTTTTTCCGGATACATTTAGTTATACAAAAGATGATAAGTATCCTATGGGTGGGTATCAAATGCTGGTACGAGGTGAAGTAATGCGTGGAAAATTTAGAAACAGTTTTGAAAATCCTGAGGCCTTTATACCTGAAAAAATTACACAAGTAAAATTTGAGCTGCCCGATGTAGCACATACATTTCAAAAAGGACATCGCATTATGATTCAAATTCAAAGTAGTTGGTTCCCTTTGGTTGATAGAAATCCGCAGCAGTTTATAGACATTTACCATTGTGATGAAAAAGATTTTGTAAAATCTACTATTCGCATTTACCATGATGGTAAAAATGCATCATCTATTTTATTACCAATACTAAAAAAGTAAAACTTACTTGTCTTTTATAATTTTTTGGGTGTAAACCTTATCGTCAGAAATGATTTTCAGATAATATGTTCCGTTGGCAAGATTTGTAAGTGAAACAGAAAATTCATGCTCAGCAGGAGTAAAATCTAATAGTTTTTGCCCTAAAACATTATATAATTCTACACTCCTCGGAAAATTTGAAAAATCATTTACTTCAATATTTACTACATCAGAGGTCGGGTTTGGATAAACTACTAATGATTGAAGGCTTCTTAAATAAGCATATTCATTCATCACTTTATTATTTAAAGATAAAATATTTAGATTAGGGTCAAAGAAAACACTATCTACTTTAAAGTTTAAATTTGTATAAAAAACTTGTCCGGGTGATGTATAGTCAAAAACAATAAAAGTATCTTTCCCTTGTCCTTTAAGTTCAATGGGTACAGGCATTTCAAAAAAAGAAACAGAATTATCGGATGTACTTTGACTGATGGTTATTTTTAATTGCTTATTCGCATCTTGGTTATATAAAACTAAATAAGAGGGAAAACCTTGACCATAAAACCATTCCTGAAAAAAATTATTGAGTGACTTGCCATACACGTTTTCTAAATGTTGTTGTAACATATTTGTTTTTGCAAATGCAAATGCAAGCGTTGGGTCGTTTAAATAATTTCTGATACCTGTAAAAAACAAACTGTCGCCAAGCATACAGCGTAACATATGTAGTAAATAACTGCCTTTGTTATAGGTTAATCTATTATCAAAAACACGAGCTACACTTGTTGTATCATCTACATAAACGGAGCCATTTGATACAGAGGTTATATTGCTACTTGTTAAATATTTCCAATTGGTAAAATATTGTTCCCCAAATAATTTGGTTAAGCTAATAGCCGTACAATAAACAGCAAAGCCTTCATTAAGCCATATATCGCGCCAGGTACCACAGGTTATTCTGTCGCCAAACCACTGGTGCGCTAATTCATGTGCTAATAAATCTATTGGGAATCCTCCTACAAAACTCATAGTTTGATGTTCCATGCCGCCGCCCCACCCAAATTCAGCATGTCCATATTTTTCGTCAGCAAAAGAATAAGGGACAAATAAACTGTCATAATAATGAATTACTTTGAGAAGCTGCTTATCGGTAGTTCTTGAATTGGCACTATCTTCGGGATATACATAATATAAAACAGGCATAGGCCCGTTTTGTAATTGCGCAGTATCGGTATAGGATGTGTAATTAGTTACCGCTTGTGCAATTAAATAAGCTGCAATGGGATGTCTATGTTTCCAATGATAAGTGAAGTTACTGCCCTGCGGAATAATTTCTTTTAATAAACCATTACTGGCAGCTTTATTACCTGGTGGAATGGTAATATAGGTGTCAATAGAATCGGCTTTATCTGTTAATGTCATTTTACAAGGCCACCAATCTCTTGCGCCGTAAGGTTCTGATAAAGTCCATATAACAGGGTCGTTATTTGGACCATGTGTTTTTTGCATAAAAGAACCAAAGCCTGATGGTGGTGGAACGCCATGATAGAAAACTGAAATAGAATCTAAAAGATTAATGGTATTAGGAAAATGTATTTGAAGTATATCACCTGTTAATTGAGAAAAAACAATTTTTGAGTTATGATACAAAACGCTATCGATGCTTAAAGAAATAGAGGCATCCATTTGTAAACTATCTATAGGTGATTGGGGTTTAAAATAGGTTGTAATGTTACCCGAAATAAAGTTTATAGCTGGGTTTATATTCCAATAACAGCGATAGTATTTTACGTCGTAATTATCACTTATGGCACAACTGGAAGCATTTTGAGAAGATAAAAAAGTTTTTTTTTCATTTTCAACAAGAGACGAAAAAGATGATTGAGCCCAAAGATAATGAGTAATGAAAATAAGCAAAATGAAAAAGAAATTTTTCATATTCATCTCAATAAAGGTAGTAAATATTGAGAAATTTATGTGGATAAAACCGGATTTAACGTTTATAATGATTTTTTGAAGATTACGATTTTCTAAATGTAAACTCAAAAACAAAAGCTTGCGAATTAGTTGTATGTGGATTTGGGAATTGCCAACCTAAAGACATAGAAATATTTTTTGTAAAATAAATAACCATTCCGGGTACCCAAATTCCCATAGAATTGTTTCCGTATAACCAATCTGCTTGAATATGAAAATGATGCTCGATAATGGCCCACTCAAAACCGGCCATACAACCCAATTCATTTCCGCTACCTAAAAAATAAGGATTGCCATAATAAGCCCCGGTTACTAATTTTAATTTATGAGTAGGCTGATACACAAAGGTAGCGTAGTCAAACGTAACAAGTCTGATTTGTTTAGAATATGATGTAAGATTTAACCCACTTTGTGTACCTATACCAATTTTAAAATGCTCGTTTAAATGAAATGCTTTTTGTGCATTAATTAAAAGAATTGGACCAAGTGGAGCGGTGTAGTCTTTATCATTCACCAAAAATGTTTTAGCACGATTATCAAAATTTACCCCAAAAACATTAAAACCAACTTCAAAGCCATGCCCCAACCCCCATGTAAAAGTAGTATTTGAACTTGTTTGAGCATTAAAATTAAGTTGTTCCTGAAAAAATAATTTTGCACTATCAGTTATATCAGAAGTGTTTACATTAAAAAAATTCTGTTGGGCAGGCATAAAGAAGTGTAAAGACCAAAATAAAAGGATAAAAAAACTTTTCTTTATTTTTTTTAAGGAAGCAACTTTTAACATAATGGAAAATTAAATAAATTATTTTAATAGTAAAGAATTATCCTAAATATTTAATCTTCCAATAAAAATAAGGCTTCTTTCAACTCATTAAGCGTTTTTGTTTTATTTTGTTTTTGAGCTAGTTCTATGCCTTTAGCATAAATATTTTTAGCATTATCATATTGTTTTAATTCTTCAAAGCATTTACCCATTTGATAATAAGCGGCCAAGTACTCGGGGTTAGAATATAAAATGGTTTTAAAACAATCTATGGCTTTTTCAAAATTGCCGGCTGAAAAATATTCAATAGCAATGGCATATTGCAAAAACTCATCATGGGGTTCTTGCGCTAACATTTGTTGTAATTGCTCTAAACGAGTTGACATTTTATGCCGACTGAAACTGTTTTAAGAAACGGATATCATTTTCAAAAAACAAACGTATATCGGTAATTTTATATTTAAGCATGGCAATGCGTTCTATCCCCATGCCAAAAGCAAATCCTTTATATTTAGTTGAATCTATGCCGCAATTAGTAAGTACTTGTGGGTCTACCATGCCGCAACCTAAAATTTCTAACCAACCACTATGTTTACATATATTACAACCCTTGCCTTTACAAATAGTACAAGAAATATCAACCTCGGCACTCGGTTCGGTAAACGGAAAAAAACTTGGACGCAAGCGTATTTTGGTTTCGGCACCAAAAAAGCGTTGTGCAAAATATAAAATGGTTTGTTTTAAATCGGCGAAAGAAACATTAGTGTCTATATATAAGCCTTCTATTTGATGGAATTGGCAATGACTACGAGCCGATACAGTTTCATTGCGATATACACGTCCTGGAGAAATAGTACGAATAGGAGGTTTGTTGTTTTCCATTAAATGCACTTGTACTGATGAGGTTTGTGTACGTAACACAATTTCAGGATTTGTTTGTATGTAAAAAGTATCCTGCATATCACGTGCCGGATGATCTTCAGGAGTGTTTAATGCGGTAAAGTTGTGCCAATCATCTTCGATTTCTCTGCCTTCACTTAAGGTAAAACCAATATCCTCAAATATTTTAGTGATTTCTTTCTTTACAATATTTATGGGATGCAGAGAACCAATTTCGGCAATAGGTTCTGCCAGAAGACTTAAATCAATGTTTTGAAAAGAAATTTGATTTTGTGATTCAAATTTTTCTTTCAGCAAATTTATTTTTTCCTGCGCTTTGTTTTTAAGCTCGTTTAATTTAGCACCAAATTCGCGTTTTAATTCAGGAGCTACATTTTTAAAGTCATCAAATAAAACGGTTACTTCCCCCTTTTTGCTAAGCCATTTAATACGATATTCTTCAACTTGTTCTTTACTTTGTGCTGAAAAATTTTCTATTTCTTGTAATATAGTTTCAATTTTTTCTTTCATAAAACAACCTGCTACTCCTTAATAATCTTTGCTTGATAAATAAGTTCGTTTCCATTCAAAATACGTACTTGATAAACACCTGCATTCACATCTAAATTTAAATTGGTAAGCTCATTATTTATCTGTTTAGTTAATATAATTTGCCCAAGCTGATTGTAAATAATCAGCTGTGTGTTTTCTTTTAAATCGTTTGTTTTAATTGTAATATTTCCATTACTTGGGTTGGGATAAATAGTAAATGCCGTTTGTTTATTTGTACTTTGCTTTATACCCATTGGTATAGGACAAGGGTTAATAACAGAAACACTATAACTCATATTTGTATGTGTATTATTTGCTGTAATAGTAGCCGGTGTACCTACAACAGTTGCCGGATTATTTATTTTAGCAACACCATTTATAATGGTGGGAGTTGGTATAGTTTGGTTGCAGCTGTCATCTTTGCCTAATGAATCAGTTTTTATTGCATAGAAGCTACCATTGCTTACAAGCGAATTTTCTGTATATCCACCAAGAAAATAACCTTTATCTGATGTTTGAGATATTGTGTAAGCAAAATCATTTCCCATAACACCAAAAGTTGAGTTAAATATAAAGTTTCCACTTGCATTTGTTTTAAGCAGATAAACATCACTTGACCCATTTCCAAAACTATATGTAGAGCCTCCAATAGCAAGTCCGCCATCTTGAGTCTCTGTAATAGCAAGACCTTTGTCATAATTCGAACCACCAAAAGACTTCGTAAATAAAGTATCTCCTAGAGAATTTGTTTTAATTAAATATAAATCACTAAAAGAAGCAGTACTATCTATATTTGTATGACCCGTAATAGCATATCCACCATCTAGTGTTTGAATAACACTATAAGCCCAATCATCTCCATTTTGTCCGTAAGTTTTACTCCAAGTAAGTAATCCGGTAGCATTAGTTTTTAGTACATATAAATCATTTATATTTCCATAAGGACTAATGCCAAAACTGCTTGTAATGCCAGCTAAAATATAACCCCCGTCGGCTGTTTGCTTAACAGCAAAAGCATAATCGCCGTAGGTGCCTCCATAAGTTTTACTCCAGCTAAGGTTTCCACTTGCATCAGTTTTTAAAAGATATACATCGTCATCGCCTCCGGTACTAAAACTATTTGTGTAGCCGGCAATAATGTAACCGCCATCAGCGGTCTGCTGAACGGCCTGTCCAAAATCATGATGGATTCCCCCATAAGATTTTGTCCAAAGGGTGTCTCCGTTTGCTTTAGTTTTTACTAAATACACATTATAATCTCCCAAGCCCGAAGAACTATCAATGCCGGCAAAAATATACCCCCCGTCTGTAGTTTGTTGCATGCCGTAACTTTCTTCATCGCCAATGCCACCGTAGGTTTTGGTCCACAAAGTATCTCCATTAACATCGGTTTTAACTACCAAGTAGTTAAAGTTAGTAACAGAGACTTGATTTAGACCAGCCATAATATAACCGCCATCACTGGTTTGCTGAGCTCCATATGCAGTAGTAAATCCTTTTTCAAAAATTCTTTGAAATTTGGATTGGCTGTAAAAGCTAAAATTTGTAAGTAAAAAAAACAGACTAATAAATAATTTTTTATACATGAAAGCAGATTTATGCTACAAATTTAAACTAATTACGGGGTTAAAAAAATAGAGATTTGTTATGCTGCAAACCTATCTACAAAAAAGCGTTTAGCCACCGGTAAAAGTGTTTCGGTAAATGGTGTTGAAACGGCACTTTTTATAGCATAAACAGCCGGATTCGGTAAGTCTTTTCGGGTAGAAATTAATTCCTGTTTTATTTTCTCGAAAGTGTTGTTAATTGTGTACGTATATGTGCTTATATATTCTGTATATAGTTGTTTTACACGCTCTTGCACATTTTGTAAAGCAGAAAAACCATATTGATACACATAAATTTCTTTTTGATTGTCTGTATTTATAATGAGATAACCTTCTTCTTTTCGTAATGGAGCAATGCCAACTATTCGTAGCGATAAATTTTGCTCTACATAATCATACATTTTTTTCCCAAGGTTTATTTTATCTGCAAATAAGGGCATTGAAAAATCAATTATCATTTCAAGTTCTTGAAATAAATTATCGGATATGTTTTCTTGTTTATGAATGAGTTCCATTTTTTGCCAATCAATTCCGGTAACGTCTTTTGCAAAACCTTTTTTTATACTATTGGCATTATCTTTTATTTGTTTTAGATTTTTATAATGAGCAATAACATCTGCCAATGCCGGATACAGTTCTTGACGTTCGTATTGGTTTTTTACATCTTGCAGGTAACCCAACACCATGTATTTTTTGTACTCAAAATCAATATGATTTTCAGTAAGCCAGTTATTTTTAAGTGCTCCCATTGTTAATTTACTTATACGCTATTAATTGTTTAAAAGTTTCAAAAAAAGCGGTAATTATTTACGCTTGTAGGCATATTTTTGCTAACAATAAATTGTTTACCATGATAAAAAAATCGTTTTACTTCGTTATAATAATAGCAGCATTTTTAACTTCTTGTGTTCCACAACGCCAGTTAGAAGAGTGTCAGGATAAGCAAAAAGCCTGCGAAAATGAGTTATCGGCACTTAAAACAAGCTCGCAAGCTAATGAGGCAAAAATGAAAGACATGAGCGATCAACTTGCTCGTGATACAAAAGATCTTGAAGGGCTTCGCCGCGATACCAATGTAATGGGTGATAATTACCGTATACTTACCGTTAAGTACGATAAACTTAATCAGTTAAATGATGAGTTGATGGATAAATTAAACAGACAACTATCTAGCAGCGAAAAAGATAATGCTAAGTTAAGTGGCGATTTGCAGGCAACACAAACACAATTAACGATGACACTATTTTACCAAATGCGCCACCAATAACAACACCAATAGCTAAATCAATTACGTTGCCTTTCATGGCAAACTCTTTAAATTCTGATAAAAACCCCATGTTTAAATTGCTTTTTAGTTACTACCTAAAACTTTTAATAATTCATCTAACTTAGGAGTTAAAATGATTTCCGTACGACGATTTTTTTTGCGAGCATCAGCAGTTTTTGCCGGGTCTAAAGGAAAAAACTCTCCACGTCCGGCAGCACTTATGCGTTTAGGATCTATGCCGGGGCTGCTTTGTAAAATTATTTTAGTAACTGATGTAGCACGCATCACACTTAAATCCCAGTTATCTTTTATATCTCCATTTCCATGCATTGGCACATCATCCGTATGCCCTTCAACCATTATATTTATATCCGGGTTTTGATCTAAAACTTTAGCTACATTTTTTAGTGCTTCTATTCCTTTTGGTTCTACGGCAGTTTTACCACTTGCAAAAAGTAAAGACTCATCCATGCTTACATAAATTTTACCATTTTTTTGTGTAATTGTTAAGCCTTTATTTTCAAAATTATAAAGCGCATCGCTTAGTTTCTTTTTCAAATCAGCTGCCGCTTGGTCTTTTTGTTTTA